>Ga0078894_10002811_pt1 | contig 13196 bp, 6 predicted proteins | sample LauGreSu1BDMLBSD_2_FD_67506 | JGI IMG/M metagenome (GOLD analysis project Ga0078894, IMG submission 67506) | Freshwater lake microbial communities from Lake Michigan, USA - Su13.BD.MLB.SD (version 4) (version 4) | ecosystem: Environmental > Aquatic > Freshwater > Lake | place: Lake Michigan, USA...
CCACAGGGCGACCCGGTTGTTGGCGCCATCGCCCGCGGAGGCGGCGTCGGCGGCGGTCTCCCCGCGCTCCGGGTCGGTGACGGCGGCGGTGTAGATCAGGTTCGTCGTGGGAGTGATCTCCTTTTTACCGTCGAGGAACGCGCCGATGCGGTAGCTGGCGGCGCCTAGCCGCCGGCCGTTGTTGCCCTCGACGAAGTACCGCGTGGCGCCGGAACGCTCCAGGCCCTTGAGGTTACCGCTCGAGAAACGCTCCTCGTAGGCCACGGCCACCTTGCGGAGGCCGAAATTGAACTGGAGATCGGGGTTCGGCACCCAGCTGATGAAGGCGTCGTCGTAATAGCTCGATGCGAAGTCCCAGGTGAACTGGGCACCCCAGTCCCCTCCGACGCTTGCCTTGAGCGTGAAATAAATCCGGCGCGTGAAGGGCTGGTCGACATAGACCGGCTTCACGGCCGCACCATTGATCGTGGTGTCGATGTGCGCGTATTGGAGCTGCATGCGCATTCCCACCGAGAGGCGGTCGGTGGATTTGCCTCCGGCCATCGCCTGGGAGGGGATGGTGTTGCTATCCCGCACGAGGTCGGCGCGGATGTCCTCAGCTTCCTGATTCGTCAGGATTCCCTTGCGAATCAGGGCGTCGAGCAGCGCACCGCTATCGGCGGCCGGCAAAGGCAAGACGGCGGCGCAACCGAGCGAAACGGCCAGGAGCCGGGCCCAAGCAGGTGATGTGCGGCGGAAAGTTGTGGTGGCGGGCATCGGTGACCATCGTGTGACACCGATGTTACGGACCCAAGGCGTTCGTGTTACGAACGTGTGACAGTTTCCTGTGCCATCCCGGGCCGACCGCGCGCGGCGCGGACGGCCCGGGGACCGGAGTGCACTCAGTCGATCTCGTAGACCTCGATGATCAGCTCACCGCCGCCGGTCTTGCCGGCGACCTGCAAGGTGTAGGCGCCCGGCGGGAGGGTGGCGATGATGACGGCGTCCTTGCTTCCCGCGGGCAGCGGGAAGGCGCCGACCTGGGAGGCGAGCTGCGCGGCCTGCGTGCCGGACCAATCGTCGTTCTCCCCGATCTTCGTGGAACCGGAGAAGAGCTCCATCACCGGGTCGGCCACGATATTCTGGAGACCCAGCTGCGCGAGGCCGGGGCCGACGGCGCGGATCATGACGGTCTGGGTCTGGTTACCGTTGAGGTAAAATCCCGGGAACGCGGTGGTTCCCTGGACGAGGGTGAGACGGGTCGAGAGGTTGCTCAGCTTGGTGGTCGAGCCCGAGTTCACGACCACGTTGGCTCCGGTGGAGCCGCCCTGCGCGCTGGCGGCGTCGAAGTAGCCATCGCGGCCCAGCTTCGTCCAGCCGTACGCCCAGTTTCCCGCAGTGGTGAAGGCGCCGAGGTAGGTCGTGGCAGTGAAGAAGCCGTCATTGGGCGGCGTCGCGGCGCCAAGGAGCGCGGGGCTTCCCGTCTTGAGGCGGGGATCGAGCTTTCCGTCGCGGGCCCGGCTGATGTTCACGAACTGCGGGTCGGTGTTGATGCGGTTCTGGCGGGCGGCGCCGGTGATGTGCTCGACGGTGTAATTGGAGGTCGGGGCGGGTCCGCCGGAAGTCGCGTTCGGCGCGAGGAAGAGCGAGGTGGCGGTCGTGCCCACCCCGAAGGTGCCGAAGAGGTTGTTGGCGATCACGATGTCGCCCGCCGCGAGGCGTTTCGAGCTGTCCTCGCGCTGCGCGCTCTCCGTCTCAATGCGCCAGGCGTAGCCGCGGAAATCGTGGAAGATGGAGTTGAAGACCTTGCCGCCGGTGTTGTCGCGGAAGATGGGCCCGATGCTCAGCGCGTTCGCGCCCGTGGCGCCGGAGCCGATCGCGGTGTAATTGTACACCGTGGGCATCGCGTAGGGCGTGCCGTCCTCGGGGGTGGTGCCGCCGTCGGACTCGAAGGCGTGGTTGCCCACCGACGGATCCTGGATGGTGAAGAGGAACTGGAGCTTGCCGCGATATCCCTCGTCCCAGTCGAAGGCGTCGTCGTCGTTGAACGCGCTGACGAGGTACTTGCCGTTGACCGTGCCGCCGAACCACTCGAAGCCATCGTCGGCGTTGGCGAACACCTCAACGTATTCGATCGTGGTGCCGGCGCCGACGCCGCCCATGGTGAGGCCATTGAGCTCATTGTTGGGCCCAAGGAGCGAACCCGCATGGCGGATGGAGACGTAGCGGAAGACGCCCGAGTTGTCATTGTCGTCGGAACCACCGTAAAGGCCGAGTGGCTCGGTGGTGGGGATACCCTCGATGTTGCCCTGCCCGGAGGCGGTGTTGGTGCGGGCGCGGCCGAGGATGACGACGCCACCCCAGAGGCCGCGGTCGCTCTGGCCGAGGTTGCCGTTCAGATTGTCGGCCTCGGCGGTGAAGACGATCGGCGCGGCGGCGGTGCCACTGGCGTTGATCTTGCCGCCGCGGGCGATGACGAGCGCGGAGGCATCCTGGGCGGCGCGGGCCTTGCCCTTGATCACGGTGCCGGCCTCGATGGTGAGGGTGACGCCGTCGGTCACGAAGACGCGGCCGTCGAGGATGTAGGTGTTGTCCTTGGTCCAGCTGCGGCTGGACGTGATGTTGGCGTTGACGAGCACGTCGGCGCCGAGGAGGGCCGCGGGGGCGACAAGCGTCGCGAGCAGTGGCAGTAGCTTCAGTTGCTTCATGGGTTGGATGGAAAAAGGGAGGACCGGCGCACCGAGGCTCAGAACGAGTACGTGACGCCGAAGGAGGTGGTGATGCCGCGCACGCGGGAGGAGCGCAGGTAGTCCCGGCCGCGGTACGTGTAGGTCTCCTCGGCGGCGGGATTCAGGACGTTCTTCGCCGAGAGACTCGCCTTCCACCCGCGGCCGAACGACTGGCCGAGGATCAGGTCGAGGGTCGGCGAGGGTTCCTCGTAGACGTTCGGGGTGCCGGGAGGGCTCACCTGCGAGAGACGGCGGCCAAAGAGATTGTAGTACACGCTCACCGTCGTGCCCGTGTCGGCGTTGCGGTAGGAAAGGTCGACGTTGACGATGAACGGGGACTGGCCGGTGAGTTCCCGCGTGCTCCCGGCGCCGGGCTCGTAGAAGCGGATGAAACGCAGCTCCTCAGGCGTGATGGTCACGGCCGACTCCACCCACGTGCAGTTGAACCCAGCCGAGAACGGCTGCAGCCACGGGGCGAGGAAACCCAGCCCTTTGCGGGCTTCGAACTCGACGCCGCGCACGCGGCCGTCGGGCGCGTTCTGGAATTGCAGCTCACCGCTGTTCACCACCGAGAAGACACCCCGCTCGATCGGGTCGGTCATGCGCTTGTCGAAGACGCTCACCGCGACGATCTCGCCGCGGCGCGGGAACCATTCCCAGCGCAGGTCGAGGTTGGTGATCCGCGTGCGCCGCAGCGCCGGGTTCCCGATGTAGACGAAGTCTCCCACGAACTCGAAGGAGGTGTAGTCGGCGATCTCGCGGAAATTCGGCCGCGCGACCGTGCGGGTGAACGCCGCGCGCAGGTTCATGCGCTCGCCCAGCGTGAGCACACCGCTCACCGAGGGGAGCACGTCCTCGTTGTCGAGACGACCCGCGCGACGGCGCGGGTCCAAACTACGCACCTCGAGCGCCGTCGACTCACGCCGCGCCCCGGCGATGACCCGCAGCGACCGCGTGAGGGGGGCGTCGACCATCGCGTACCAAGCGCCGACCTCGAGCTCGCCGCGGTAGTTGTTGCCGAGCGCGCTGGACTCCACGAGGTAGAGCTGGCTGGGCCGGAATCGACCCGTGACCGGGTCCACCTGGCCCACCTGGGAGGCCCGGAGAAAGGCGGCGTCGTTGCCGTCGTAACGCAGCACCGTGCTGTTGTACTCGAAGAGCCGCTCGTTGAAGCCGCGCTCGGTGAGCGCCCAGGCAAAGCCGGCTTTCAGCAGCGTCGCGCGGCCGGCGGGGCCGGCCACCGGCACCGTGAGATCAATGCTGCGGTCGTCCCGGTCCTCGCGCAGGTCCCGGAAATAGCGCGCCGGTCGCGGCAGACCCGAGGCCTCGAAGAACTGCGCGCCGTCCGGCGTGCGGAAGGTGGAGAAGTAGCGGGTGTCGGGCTCATCCTGCGTGGTGCTGGCCCGGGTGAGGCTCCACTGCAGGCGGGCATCACGCCAGGCCGGGAACAGGTGCTTGCCCGTGAGCTGCAGTGAACGCAGGGAACGCTCCGTGTACCGCAGGGTGCGGGTCTCGAACACCTCGGTCTCGCTGATGCCGCCGCCCGAGACGTTGATGCCCTCCTGCCGGCGCACCAGGTCGTTGCCCGACTGGTTGTACATGCCGTTCACGCTCACCTGTTGCTCCGGCGAGAATTGGTACGCGACGTTCAGGAGGGATCCGATCAGCGTGTCATCCTCGCTGCGCGCGTCCGAAAGCTGCACCAGCGGGGCAAGCGAGGGCGAGTTAACGCCCTGGCGCTCGTAGCGCCCGAGCACGCCGCCGCGGTAGCTGGAGAAAGCGCGATCGTAGGAGAGGCTGGCGGCGTAGCCGAACTTGCGGCCGAAGAGCGGCGCCTGGCCGCCCAGCGCGGCCGCGAAGCTGCGATTAAGCGGAGCCGAGCGGCGCACCGGGGCCATCGCCGGGGTGAACGCACGCGTGAGCTCGCCGATCTCCGCGTCGACGGTCGGCGACGTGAATCGCACCGGAATACGCCGGCCGGCCACCGCCGCGGGCAGCGAGCGCGAGCCGTCGTCGCGTCCCCAGGTATTGCCGGGCCCGCCTGAGCCGAGGAAGTCCTGCCGGGTCGTCTCCGAGTTATGCGCCAGCGAGGACGAGACCGAGAACATGAACTGGTCGGGAAATTCCTTCGTCTTCAGGTCGACGCTGCCGCCGGTGAAGTTGCCCGGCTTGTCGGGGGTGAAGGTCTTGGTGGTCACGATCGCGTCGACCAGGTCGCTCGGGAACATGTCCATGTTCACCGCGCGGCGGTCGGGATCGGCACTCGGGACCTCGACGCCGTTCACCATGGTCGAGCTGTACCGCTCGCCCAGCCCGCGGATGTAGACATACTTGCCACCGACGACCGAGGCGCCGGTCACGGCCTTCATGGCGGCCGCAGCGGTGCCGAAACCGAGCTTGCTCATCTGGTCGGAGCCGATCGCGTCGCTCACCGCCGCCGCCTTTTGGCGCAACCCGAGCAGGCCTGCGCCCGAGGTCTGCACGACCTCGGCGGAGACTGAGAACGCCTCCATCCGCACCACCGCCTCTTCCGCCGCACGGAGCGCGACATCAGTCTGCACCACCGCGCCCGGCACCACGATCACGCCGGTGACCTCCGTCGCGCGGAAGCCGGCTTTCGAGGCCGTAAGGGTGAGAAACCCGGGCGCGACCCCGAGACGGAAGGCGCCCTCCAGGTCTGTGGTCACCGGCGCGCCACCGGCCACCGCCACGCTGGCCCCGGCCACCGCCGCGCCCGTCTCCGCGCTCACCACCCGTCCCGTGACGAAACCCGCCGCTTCGGCGGCGGCAAGCCGCGGGGACACGGCGGACAGCACTGCCGCGCAGGCGGCGATGACAAGGGAAAGGACGCGGGCGGGCGGGACCATGCCGCCACCGCAACGCCCACGCGACCATGATCAACGGGAATGCGCCGCCGCCACGCCGACTTAACACCCGCGTCACGGGGTTGTAACATCCGTGACAAAACGGTGACGGTCGTATGTATCTTTTTTCGTGATACGTCTGTGACGGTTCCGTGACGGCCGCGTGACAACTGGGCGTCAAAGCGGACCGCGGATTGACCTCCGCCAGCGGGCCAGACTCGCCTCGCTCCGCACCGTACCGCGCGAGCGCGCGGCGCGGCCCAACCACCATGAAACTCCGCCGAACCCTCCCCCTCCCCGCGCTCCGCCTGCTCCGGCTGGCCGCCGCGCTCCTGCTCCCCGCGGCCGCCGCGGCCGCCGCCGGCTCGGTCGCCGGCCGCGTCACCGACGGCTCCTCGCGGCTCGCTCTCGCCGGCGCCCGCGTGACGGTCGAAGGCACGGCGCTCGTGGCGTTCGCCGACGCGGCGGGCGAATACGCGCTCGCCGAAGTGCCAGCCGGTCGCCGCCGCTTGCTCTTCAGCTACGTGGGCTACGCGGAGGTTCCGCGCGAAATCGCGGTCGAGGACGGCCGCGCGACGCGGCTCGACGTGGCCTTCGGGGGCGACGTGGTCGCGCTTGAGAAATTCGTGATCACCGGCAGCACGGTGGGCTCCGCGCGCGCGCTCAACCAGCAGCGCGCCGCCGACACGCTCACGAGCATCATCGCCTCGGACGAAATCGGACGTTTCGCCGACCAGAACGTCGCGGAAACGATGCAGCGCATTCCGGGACTCGCGCTCTACCGCGACCAGGGCGAAGGGCGTTTCATCGTGGTTCGCGGGATCCGGCCCGACCTGAACAGCGTGCGGCTGAACGGAGTCTCCCTCGCCACGCCCGAGCGGGGCGACCGCGTCGTCGCGCTGGACGTGCTCCCGACGGACGCGCTGGCGGCGGTGGAGGTGACGAAGGTGCCCACGCCGGACATGGACGCGGACGGCCTGGGAGGAAGCATCAACGTGCGGACCCGCAGCGCGTTCGACGCGGAAGGCCGGCAGATCCAGGCGACGGCGCAAGGCCAGTACAACCACCTGGCGGAACGCCACAGCAGCAAGTTCAGCTTCACCTACGCGGACCGGTTCGCCGACGGCAAGATGGGCTTCATTTTCTCGCCCAACTGGCAGGCGCGCCGATTCGGCACGAACAACTTCGAGGAGGACGGTGGCTACGAGGCGCGACCGGTTCCCGGGGCTCCGGCCGGCACGACCGCCCCGCTGCTGCTGGGAGCGGCGTTCCGCGAGTATGAGATCACCCGCACACGCTACGGCGCCAGTTCCGCCCTCGAGTACCGGCCCGATGCCGGCACCAGCATCTACCTGCGCGGCACCTTCTCCCAGTTCAACGACCACGAGATCCGCTACGTTTACACCCTGCCGTTCGCAGAGGGCACGGTGGCGGCGCTCTCGTCGAACGGCGCGACGGTGACAAACCTCCGGCGCGAGCGGCACGACATGCGCTACCGCCAGAAGGACCAGAGCATCATCGCGACGGTCGCGGGTTTCGAGAAGACGATCGGCCCCTGGCAGTTGGACGGCCGCGCCGGCTGGTCCAAGGGCGAGGAGGAGCGGCCGGACGAGCTGACGGTGCGTTTCCGCAAGGCCGCCCGCACCAGCACGTGGACCTATTCCTTCGCGCCCGGCCTGTACGCGCCGACGTTCAACGTCGCGGGCGCCAACATCTCCGATCCCTCGCTCTACGCCGAGATCAGCCGCTTCCGCCTGGTTAATTCCCCGGGCGCGGAGACCGAGACGAACCTCGGCGCCAACGCTCGCCGGAGCCTGCGACTGGGGGACGCTCCCGCCTACGTGAAATTCGGCTTCCAGTTCCGCGGGAAGGAGAAGTCGGCCAGCAATGAGACCATCGACCACGCCGCTCCCGCCTCCTTCACGTTCGCCACCATGTTGGAAGGCCAGACCAACGCCGATTACCCCTTCTTCTCCTCCGGCTACCGCGCCAGCACCCCGAAGGTGCTGCAAGCCTTCTCCTCCAACCGGAGCGCGTTCACTCCGACCCGCCTGCTGGCGGAGAGCACCCAGGACGACTGGGAGTCCACCGAGGACGTGAGCGCCGGCTACCTCATGGGGGGCGCCACCTTCGGGCGGCTCCAAGTCCTCGCCGGTGCCCGCCTGGAGCGCACCCAGTACGAGAACCGCGGCAACGAACTCGCGGGCACGACCGTCCGCGCCGTGAGCCGCGGCCGCAGCTACGAGAACCTCCTGCCCGGGATCCATCTCCGGCATGACCTCGACCGGCAGACCGTTCTCCGCGCCTCCTGGAGCAACTCGCTCGCCCGTCCTTCCTTCGACGACAGCGCCCTGCGCCGCACCGTCAACCAGACCGCCAGCCGCGTGACCGAGGGCAACCCGCGGCTGCTCCCGCTGGAGTCGGTCAACTGGGATGCGTCGGTGGAGCGCTACCTGCCTTCGCTGGGCCTCGTCTCCGCCGCGGTCTTCCGCAAGGACATCTCCAACTTCACCTACCAGCGGGAGATTCCAGGCGGCGACCCCGCCACCGGCTACATGTTGACGACCTTCGTGAACGGCCCGAAAGGCCGCATCAACGGTCTGGAGCTAGCCTGGCAGCAGCAGCTCCGCTCCCTGCCCGCCCCTTTCAACGGGCTCGGCCTGATGGCGAACTACACGCGCACCGCGAGCCGCGCGACCTACCCGACCCGTCCCGGCGAGACCCTGGACTTCATCGGCCAGTCGCGGGAGATCGGCAACCTCGCGCTGACCTTCGAGCGCGGGAATCTCTTCATGCGCGCCGCGCTCAATTTCCGCACGCCGCGCCTGCGTGAGGACGAACCCCTCGGCGGCAACGCCGCGACCGACCGCTGGGTCGACGACCACCGGCAGATCGACGTCTCGGTTAACTACCGGCTCGGCCGCAACTGGGACCTTTACGCCGAGTTGCTGAACCTGACCGACGAACCGTTCCGCGTGTACTTCGGCAAGAACGGGGCCCGGTTTGTGCAATTCGAGGAATACGGGGTCTCGGCCAACTTCGGCGTACGCTGGAAACTCTGAAGACACCGGCCACCGCATGGCGGCCCAACGGAAAGTCGCCGGCCCGGTCGCGGGCCGGCTTTTTTTTACCCCCGCGGTCCCTCCCGACCATGCTCCTCCTCGATAAAATGGCAGCCGCGGCTCCGCGGATTCAGGGCCGCCGCGTGCACCACCAAGAGCGCGGTCTGGACGGCGTTGCGAAGCTCGATCAGTTGCGGGGTGAGACGGCAGCCGCGGTAGAAACCGTGGACCTCCTCGCGCAATTCCAGCAGGATGCGCCGGGCGCGGCTGAGGCGACGGGACGAACGGACGATACCCGCGTAATTCCACATCGTGTGCCGGACCTGCAACAAATCCTGCCGGACCAGCAGCGGGTCGGCCTCCCGGCCGGGGCTTTCCCAAGCCCGGGGCCGCGGCGGTGACGCCATCGGACCGGCGGCAAGGTCCTGCACGTCGGCACCCGCCGCCGCTCGCGCCGCCACGAGGCACTCCAGCAGCGAAGTGCTGGCCAGCCGGTTGGCGCCATGGAGACCGGTGCACGCCGTTTCCCCGATCGCGTTGAGATCACGCACGCTGGTCCGGCCGCGAAGATCGGCATGGATGCCGCCGCAGAGGAAGTGCGCCGCCGGCACCACCGGGATCGGCTCGCGCGTGATGTCCACCCCGTGCCCAAGGCATTTCGCGTGCACACCGGGGAACCGCCGGCGGATGAAATCCCGTTCCAGCCCCCCGAGATCAAGGCACACGTGCGGATCGCCGCTCGCCGCCAGCTCCCGGTGGATCGCGCGGGCCACGATGTCACGCGGCGCCAGGGAGCCGCGCGGATGCACCGCGTCCATAAACCGTTCCCCCCGCAGGTTCACCAAGACACCGCCCTCCCCGCGCAACGCCTCCGTCACCAGGAACCGCGGCGCGCCCTCCCGCGCGAAAACCGTCGGATGGAACTGCACATACTCCAGGTCCATCAGGCGCGCGCCCACACGGTACGCCATCGCGACCCCGTGCCCGACGCTCCCCGGCTGGTTGGTCGAATGCAGGTAGACCTGCCCGATCCCGCCAGTCGCCAGCACGGTTTTGCGCGCGACGACCGCGGCAACCTCTCCCGCTATCGGATCCAGCACGTACGCCCCGAAGCACGTCAGCGGTTCGTAGCGGCGCGACTCGTCCTCCGCGTTGTGCGAAAGGGTCAGGAGGTCCACCGCCACCCAGCCCGCGCGACGCGTGATCCGCGAGGAGGCGGAGACCTGCCGCGCCACCGCCGAAAGGATCGCGTGCCCGGTGCGATCCGCCGCGTGAATGATGCGCCGCGACGAGTGCCCGCCTTCCTTCGTCAGATCCAACGCGCCCGCTGCATCCCGGTCGAATTCCACCTGCGCGCCGCGGAGAAGGATCTCCTCCACGGCGCGCGGACCATCCTTCACCAGCTGCGCGACCGCCGCGGGGTTGGCCGCCCCGTCGCTGGCGGCGGTGATATCAGCCGCCAGAAGCCCGGGATCACCCTCCGCATCATAGACGATCCCGCCCTGCGCCCAGTCGGAGTTGCAGTCCTGCGGATCCCCGAGCGCCAGCACTTCCACCGTGAAGCCGGAGGCGGCCATCTGCAGCGCATAGGCGCTCCCCGCGAGCCCGGCCCCGATCACCAAACAGTCGGTCGTGATCACGCGCATGACGGTCCCTCCCCATCGTTCCCGCTTTCCTGCGTTCCACATTTACCCCCGCTCGATCCTGTCGCTTCCGAATTTTTGGCGCGACCCCCTTCGAACCCGCCATGGATGCGTTTCTGTGCGCGGCCTGTGAAATTCGCGATTAAAGTCCGCTCTCTTCGGAGAAGCCATCGGCCTGCATCAGCTCCGCATGGTCCGCGGCGGGCGGCCGCGGCTACACCGAGCCCCGCTGATCCGTGTCCATCCGTGTTCATCCGTGGTTAAAAACCCCGTCACCCCGGTTCAGGCTTCAATGATCTCCAGGCTCAGATCCGCCGCCGGCACGGAATGCGTGAGCGCGCCGACACTGATCACATCCACGCCCGGCAGGGCATACTCACGGACGTTGCCGAGGGTGATCCCGCCCGATACCTCGACTCGCGCGCGTCCCGCGATCAAACGCACGGCGGCCGCGACCTGCGTCGGCGTCAGGTTATCGAGCAGGATAACCTCCGCTCCCGCCGTCACGGCGGCACGCACCTGCGCCAAGGAACCAGCCTCGACCTCAACCCGCGCGACGTGCGGCGCCGCCGCCCGTGCCGCCGCCACGGCGCGCCCGATGGATCCGGCGGCGGCGATGTGATTGTCCTTGATGAGCACATGCTCCCCCAGCGACGAGCGGTGGTTGCAACACCCGCCGCAACGCACCGCCGCCTTTTCCAGCGCCCGCCAGCCGGGGATGGTCTTGCGGGTGTCGACCACCCGGACGCCGGTCCCGGCCACGGCGGCGGCATAGGCCGCGGATAGTGTCGCGATCCCGGAAAGGCGCTGCAGGAAATTCAACGCGGTGCGCTCCGCCGCGAGCAGCGACGCGGTCGGCCCCGCCACCCGCAGCACGGGTTGCCGGCTCCGCACCCTGGCACCGTCGGCAACGAGAGGCCGCACCCGCAGCGCGGGATCCACCCGGGTTAACACCCGCGCGGCCACCTCGAGCCCGCAAATCACCAGCGATGCCCGCGCCTCGATCACCGCCCGGGAGCGATGGCGCGGCGGAAAAATCGCACGACTGGTGAGGTCGCCGAGACTGAGGTCCTCCTCGAGAGCCAGGTCGATGAGATGGTCGGTGCGCGGGGTGATCATGGAAAGTCAGTCAACGGGGCTCAGCTCAAACATCCGTTCCAGGGAGCGAGCCGCCCGCCGGGCAACGCCGGGCTCGACCGAGACAATCTGCCCGGGGGCAGGAGCGGCGAGGCATTGGCGGATTTTCTCCAGCGAGTTGAGCTTCATGTAGGGGCAGAGCCGGCAGCCGGCGACGAAGCGCTTCTCCGGCGCCTCCACCTCCAGACGGCCGACCAGACCGCATTCCGTGAGCATCAGGAAGTAGGGCGCCCCCGTCGACCGGACGTACTTCATCATGCCGCCGGTGCTGCCGACAAAATCCGCGGCGGCCGCCACCTCCGGTGCGCACTCGGGATGCGCCACCACCCGCAGACCGGGGAATTGCCGCCGCGCCTCCGCGATCTCCGCCAGCCCGAACTCCTCATGCACGATGCAGGTCCCGTCGGAGGTGATGATCTCTTTTTCCACCCCGCGCCGGTGGAGCTCGGTCCGGACATTCTGCCCCATCAGGCGATCCGGCACGAAGAGAACCTTCGGTTGCGGCAACGCGGCGATGATCGCGTGCACGTTGCCGGAGGTGACGCACACGTCGGACTCGGCCTTCACCTCGGCGGTGCTGTTGATGTAGCAGACCACGGCGGCGTCGGGGTGCATCGCCTTCAGCCGGCGAAGGTCGGCGGCGGTGAGCGAGTCGGCGAGCGAACACCCGGAGCCGCGGTCGGGCACCAACACCTCCGCGGACGGGCACAGGATTTTCGCGGTCTCGGCCATGAACACGACCCCGGCGAAGACGATCACCGGCGCGCGCGACTCGCGGGCCCGCAGGCTCAGGAAGTAGGAATCACCGCGGTGGTCAGCCACTCCGTAGGTGATCTCCGGGTCGACGTAGGAGTGTGCGAGCAGCACGGCGCCGCGCTCGGCCTTGAGCCGGTTGATCTCCAGTGTGAGCGGGGCGATCCCAAGGCAGGTCTCGTGGTTCCACTTCCGTCCCCGCGGGTCGCACTCGACGTGCAGGAGCGCCCGGAGCAACCGATCGGCCTCGTGCTCGAGCTCGGTGATGGAGAAGGTCATGCGGGAAAAGTCGGAGGGGAGAGACGTAGACGCAAAGGCCCCGCGAACGCGTCGCGAGAGGGCCGCGGAGTCAAGCGCGGGACCCGTGCCCGGGGAAGGCGCGAATCCGCCACTCCGGTGACGATCACGTGACGGCCGGCCAAGCGGCGGCCGCGTCAGTTGCGCAGCGCGGTCTTGCCGGGCCGGAAATCAGGCTCCAGCCGGAGGACCGCGTCACGGGAGACCGCCGCCGCCGCGGCCTGCCCGTCGCGCTCGAGCAATTCCGACAGGCGGTGGTGGACGTGCGCGTGGCCGGGCCGGTTCTCGCCCGCAGGCGGGGAAAGCTCCAGGCACCGCCGCAACGCCTCGATGCCCCGTCGCACCTCCCGGCCGCTGAGGGCCGCGCAGCGGCCGATCTGGTAGAGAGCGACGAAATGATCGGGGTCCCGGCGCAGCAGCTCGTCGTACTCGGCGAACGCCGCGGCGGGCGCGCCCTCGATGAGGGCGAGGGTGCCCCGGGCGATTCGGCCCTCCAACGGATCCAAGCGCGCGATCTCCGCCGCCTGCTCCCGCGCACGCTCCAGCGAACCGCCCGCCAGACGGGGAGCGATCGCGAGGAAACCGAGCAAGCTCCAGCGCGCCTCCACGGTGCGGGGGTCAAGGGCGATCGCGCGTTCATACTCCTCCCGGCAACGCCGCGCCCAGCGGAGTTTCGAGACGAGCGGGGCCCGCTGGGCGAGCAGCCCGAAGGCGTCGCCCAGCGGGCCCCGC
>Ga0078894_10002812_pt1 | contig 13190 bp, 11 predicted proteins | sample LauGreSu1BDMLBSD_2_FD_67506 | JGI IMG/M metagenome (GOLD analysis project Ga0078894, IMG submission 67506) | Freshwater lake microbial communities from Lake Michigan, USA - Su13.BD.MLB.SD (version 4) (version 4) | ecosystem: Environmental > Aquatic > Freshwater > Lake | place: Lake Michigan...
GCCCGTGCCGCCGTCGTGTGGTGGTGCGCTCGCGGGAGCCGCGCCTGTCCCTGCGTACCGACCTGGGTCCGGGTCTGGTGCGCCTGTCGCTGCAGGTGGGCTACTGGGCCATGGAGGGCCAGCCCCGGAAGGTCCCGCCGCAGCCGCGGTTGCGACTGCGGCTGCGCGATGGCTGGGGACGCCTCCGGCTGCAGGAGAGCCGCCCGATCGCTCTGCAGGACGCCACGCGGAAGGAGAAGCCGCTGCTCAGGGGCCACCAGACCCTGCTGGTGCGGGTGCCAGAGCGAACGTCGTACCAGCTGCTGCTGGAGGTGCCGAACGCCATCGGCCCCTCGCCGGATGCGCTGGAGAGCGTGCGGCTGACGCTGGAGGATGGGGTGCGTGTGCCCAGGCGGAGGGAGGTGCTGGAGCCATGGAGCGAGCGCTGATCGTGGCTGTGGCGGTGGTGGTGGTGGGCCTGGGGTGCGGGGTGGCGGTGCTGCGGCCGGGGTTGGCGCCGGTGGGCACCATGCCGCCGCCATCGCTTGGGTCGGGGGGGACGGTGAGGTCCTGGTCCGGCCTGCGCCGGGGGCAGGATGTGTCGCGCTTCGCCGGCCGGGGCCCGGCCGGCGCGAAGTAGGGGTGGGACCGCTTACGGCTTCGCAGGTGCGGCTGCTGCTGGCCACGGCGGCGGTCTCGTCGTGCGTGGGGCTGGTGCTGGAGCTGCTGCTCGCCACCCAGGCCAGCTACCTGGTGGGACAGACCGCCTTGGCCACGGGAGTGGTGGTCGGCACCTTCCTGGCGGCGATGGGCCTGGGGGCGTGGCTGAGCCAGTACGTGGGTGGCGGGCCTGATCCGGGGCCGCCGCTCCTGCGGGCGTTCGTGCGGGTGGAGCTGGCCCTGGTGCCCCTGTGCCTGTTCGGACCGCTGCTGCTGTTTGCCCTGTTCGCGGCGGAGGGTCCGCTGTGGCTGGCGCTGGTGTTGCTCACGGTGGCGGTGGGCGCGTTGGGGGGCATGGAGCTGCCTCTGCTCACGCGCTTGCTGGAGACGCGCCAGGAGCTGCGCACCGTTCTGGCCCGGGCCCTGGCCCTCGATTACGCGGGATCCCTGGCCGGTGCGCTGTTGTTTCCGCTGGTGCTGCTGCCCTGGCTGGGGCTGCTGCCCACCGCCGCGCTGCTGTCCCTGGTGCCCCTGGGCTGCTCCCTGGCGTTGGCCTGGTCGTTTCCAAGCCTGATCCGCTGGCGGGCGATCCTGGCCGCCACCGTGCCCCTCACCGCTGGGGTGGCCTGGCTGGTGGTGCCCCTGGGCCACCGCATCGAAGACCGGCTCTACGAAGACCCGGTGGTGGGTCGACTGCAGACCCGTCACCAGCGGATCGTGCTCACCCGCCGCCGCGATGACCTGCGCCTTTACCTCGACGGCAATCTGCAGTTTTCGAGCCTGGATGAATACCGCTACCACGAGGCCCTGGTGCATCCGGCGATGGCGTTCCACGGCCAGGCCCGGCGGGTACTGCTGCTCGGCGCGGGCGACGGCCTGGCGGTGCGGGAGCTCCTGCGCTGGCCGGGGCTGGAGCGGATTGATCTGGTGGAGCTCGATCCAGCCCTGCTGCGCCTGGCCAGCCGCCACCCCTTCCTGCAGCGGCTGAATGGCGGCAGCCTGGCCGATCCGCGCCTACGGGTGCATGTAGGCGATGCCTTCGAGTGGGTGCGGCGGGCGGGCCTGGAGGGGGGCCCGTACGACGTGGTGATCGCCGACTTCCCCGACCCCGACACCCCCGCTCTGGCGCGCCTCTACAGCGTGAGTTTCTACCGGCTGCTGCGCTCCCGCCTGGCACCGGATGGACTGCTGGTGACCCAGGCCTCCACCCCGTTCTTCAGCCCGAAGGTGATGGCCTCGATCGGGGCGACTGTGGCGGCGGCGGGCCTGCACAGCCGCCCCTACAGCGTGGATGTGCCGAGTTTCGGCCCCTGGGGCTTCGTGCTGGCGCATCGCTCTGGCCGCGAGCTGGCAACGCCTGCCCTGCCGTTCCGTGGCCGCTGGGTGGATGGCGAGCAGCTGGGGCGCCTGTTTGCCCTGCCCCGTGACCTGCGGCCCGCCGCCGGCAGCGTGGTGCAGCCCAACCGCCTAAGCCGGCCGGTGATCTTGGGCTATCAGCGTGAATCCCTGTGGCGGGGCGACTGAGCCAGATAGGCTCATGCCAACTACCCACATACGTCCATGGCGGAGAATGTTGTCCAGGATTATGGATGGAGATCAACGGAAGGTCCCCATACCTGTGACTTTCTGGCCCCGGAAATCCTGCAGATTGTGAAAAACCTGCAGGTACGACGGGTGATGGATTTGGGCTGTGGCAATGGGGCATTGTGTGCCAGTTTGTCGGCCTCTGGCTACGAAGTGGTTGGTGTTGAATACGATGCGAAAGGGGTTGAGCTGTCCAAGAAAACCCATCCCTCCATCCCTTTTTATTGCTTTGGCGTTCAGGATGATCCCCAGGAGCTGTTGCGTCAGGAGAAGCCGTTTGATGCGGTGATCTCCACCGAGGTGATCGAGCATCTGTATTCCCCCCATCTTTTGCCCATCTTTGCGGCGGCTGTTTTGCCCGCTGATGGCTATCTCATTGTCTCAACCCCGTACCACGGCTATCTCAAAAATCTCGCCCTGTCCTTGTTTGGGGCCTGGGATTTTCACCACACGGCCCTCTGGCATGGCGGCCACATCAAGTTCTGGAGTCGCCGTTCTCTCACCACGTTGCTGGCTCAGAATGGCTTCGAGGTGATCACGTTCACGGGCGTTGGCCGGCTGCCCTTCCTCTGGAAGTGCATGATCCTCGTGGCCAGGAAAAGGTGATCACTTCCGTCGTCGTCCTGTTGCTGGTGCTGCTCGCGGCCCTGTCGGTGCTGCTGCTGCGCCGCCAATGGCGCCGGCTCCAGCGGGCCCAGCCCCCGCCCCTCGACAGGCGCCACCTGTTCAACCTGCGCATCGGCGACATCGTGCAGGCCCGCGGGCAGGACTGGGTGGTGGAAGACCGGCTGCTCTATGAGCAATCCGCTGGCATTCAGTGGCTGGAGTACCGCCTGCAGGATGGGGCCGAGAGCCGCTGGTTGAGTGTGTGTGAAGACGACGAGCTGGAGGTGGCCTGGCACCGCAAAGCCGACCCGGCCGAGCTGGCTGAGCCGGCCTCGGCGCCATCCCTGCGTGACGCCGTGCCCGAGGGCCTGGAGTGGGCCGGCCGCTGCTACCGCAAAATCGAGCGCGGCACGGCCAGCCTGCGCGCCGAGGCCCGTGTGCTGAACCGCCGGGTGGGGGTGTGCACCTTCGCCGATTACGAGGCGTTGGATGGGGGAGATGGCCCCGATGGGCTCATTTCGCTGGAGTGGTGGGGCGGCGGCGGACATCCGGCTGGGGAGCTGGGGAGAACGATCGGAGTGGCGGTGGGGGTAACGGTCGAGATGGCGGTGGGGGAGCGGCTGGATCCTGGGCTGCTTACCTTGCTGCCGGGGGATGGGCTGTCGGTCTATCGGCAAGGTACTTAGCAACTACCCGTGCCAGGTTTGAACCTTATATCCGACGCGTCAATCATGACCCTGGCTCCCCGTTCCCTTCCACCAATCCCAGCGCCGTCTCCAAGCAATCCGCCTCCTTCGCCACCTTGTCTTTCCGCCACCGCGCAATGCGCGGAAAGCGCACCGCGATGCCACTTTTATGCCGGCTTGATGGCTGCAATCCCTCGAACGCCAGCTCAAACACCTGCAACGCCTCCACCGCCCGCACCGGTCCGAAGCGCTCGGTCGTGTGCCGCCGAATCCAGCGGTCGAGTTCTACGATTTCCTCGTCGTTGAGGCCGGAGTAAGCCTTGGCGAAGCTCACCAGTTCACCGGCTTCATTCCAGAGGCCAAAGGTGTAATCCGTAAACAGGTTGGCGCGGCGGCCGCTGCCGGCTTGGGCGTAGAGGAGCACCGCATCGAGGCGAAGCGGCTCGCGTTTGTGTTTCCACCAGCTGCCCCGGCGGCGGCCCGCTTGGTACGGCGAATCAGCGGCCTTGAGCATCACGCCCTCGGCGCCGGCCTGGGCGGCTTCGGCGCGGAGGGTTTCCAGCTGGTCCCACGTTGCCAGCGGCAGCAGGGGGGAGAGGCGCAGGCGCGTGGGTGCTGGCACCGCGGCGATCACGGCTTCCAACGCCTCTCGGCGATCCCGCAATGGCTGGAGGCGAATGTCCACGCCCCCATGCTCCAGCAGGTCGTAGGCCACGAACGCCGCCGGCCAGTTGGCCCGCAGCGCCTTTCCCGCTGTTTTCCGGCCCAGGCGCCGTTGCAGCTGGGCGAAGGGGGCGGGCCGTTCGGCTCCCTCCGCCCACACCAGCACCTCGCCATCGAGCACCGTGCCCTCCGGTAGCGCCTGGGCGGCCTCCACCAACTCGGGGAACGAGGCGTGGATCAGCTCCTCGCCGCGGCTCCAAAGAAAACACTGCCCGTCCCGGCGGATCAGCTGGCCGCGGATGCCGTCGTATTTCCACTCCACCAGCCAGTCGAGCACCGCTCCGGGGAGGGGGGCGCCAGCGTCGGCGTCGCCGGGGCTGGCCTGCTCCAAGGGCGATGCCAGAAAAAAGGGGTAGGGACGGCTGGGCAACGGTTCGTCGTGGCCGGCCGGGGACAGCAGGGCCTGGAACGCTTCCGCGCTCGGAGCAAAGCCCCCCATCAGCCGGTGCTGCAGCCGCGCCTCCTCGAGGCCGCTCAGCCGGGCCAGGGCCCGCAGCACCAGCCCCTGGCCCACGCCCACCCGCAAGCCACCGGTAAGCACTTTGTTGGCCACCAGCAGTTCGTTGGCGCTCAGATCCCGCCACAGACGACGCACCGCCACCTCCTGCTCCTCCCCCTCCAGCGCCGCCACCTGCGGCAGAAGCACCTCCATCCAATGGTGCAGGGGCGCCGCCGCGGCACTTTCCCCCTCGGGTCCCGGCTCCGGCCGCGGTTGCGGATCCGGCGCAAATTGTTGCCACAGCAGGGCGATGGTTTCCGCCGAATCACCCACCTGGGCGTAACAGTCGTCAAACAGCCACTCGGGCAGGGGCGAGCCCGCCAGGCAGATCTGGCGTAACCGCCGCCCGGTGATCAACCGTTTTCCCTGGCGGCCCAGCAGCACATGTACGGCCCAGGCGGCATCGGCTGGAGCGGCGGCCGCGAAATGCTCCACAAGCGCCTGCACCCGCGCGCCCGTGGCGCTGGTGCGATCGAGCTGTTCGTACAGCCGGCAGAAGGCGCGCATCAGCCCGTTTCCTCCCCGTCCCGCTCCGCCACGAACGCTCCCGCCAGCGGTTCGGCGCTGATGCCCTCCACCTCCCGTAGGTAGCGGGCCAGCCCGTCGCTGTTGCCGTGGGTCACGTACACCTGCTGCGCGCCGCACTCACGCACCGTGCGCAGCAATCCCGGCCAATCGGCGTGGTCGCTCATCACGAAGCCGCGCTCATAGCCCCGCCGCCGCCGGGCGCCGCGCACCGCCATCCAGCCGCTCACGAATGCCGTCTGCGGCAGCTTCAGCCGCTTCATCCAGGGCGAGCGATGCGCCGACGGCGGCGCGATCACCAGCCGGCCCGCCAGCGATTCGCCCCGTGGTACTTCGCTCAGCGGCCGGGTGGGCGGCAGCGGTACGCCAGCCTCCCGGTAGGGATCCATCAAGGCCTCGACAGCGCCGTGCAGCAGGATCTCGCCGCCTGCGTCGCCCGCCATGCAGCCACCCGAACCCACTCCCAGGGCCGCCAGCTCCGCCAGCATCCGCTGCGCCTTGCCGAACGCATAGGCAAACAGCAGCGAGGGCCGCTCCGGTGCCGATCGCCACCACTGAAGGATCTCCGTGGCCACCTCAGCCCCCGCCCGCCACCGGTAAATCGGCAGCCCAAAAGTAGCCTCGGTGATGAACACATCGGCCCGCACCGGCTCGAACGGTGCGCAACTCGGGTCGGAGCAGCGCTTGTAGTCACCGCTGACCAGCCAGCTCTCACCCCCCGCCTCCAGCCGGATCTGGGCACTGCCCAGCACATGCCCGGCGCTGTGGAACGACACCCGCGCTTCGCCGATGCGGTTTCGCTCGCCATACGCCACCGGGAGCAGCGAAATCGCGGACCCCAGGCGCCGCCGCAGGATGCCCTCGCTGGCCGCCGTGGCCCAATATTCCCCGCAGCCTGGCCGGGCGTGGTCGGCGTGGGCGTGGGTGATCAGGGCGCGCGGCACCGGCCGCCAGGGGTCGATCCACGCCTGCGCCGCCCGGCAGAAGAGGCCCTCGGGGGTGAGGGTCAGCAGCCCGTGGGGGCTTAGGGGCATCGGGCTTTGGGCAGGTGGAATGGGGAAGAGAGTCTGCAGAGGGGAATAAGCTGCGCAGCTGGTCGTCAAGGGCGTTCGGATCGTGCGCTCACGGTACGGATCCCTGATGCGCAAGCCCATTCACCCCTCCAGCAGTGGTGCCAGGGTGGTTGGCACCGCCTGATCTATTCAGAGCGGATAGCTTCTTCGAGCAACCAAAGTGCCGGAAGAAAGATGTCAATCCTCACCTTGATCAAGGCGCTCTCTGATTGCTGAGAGTAAATCAAAGGCAGACTTGAGTTTGGATCCCCCTGGCTCTGATTGTTCTAGCAGCTCATGCCATGCACCCGGGGCAATCAATGAACTGTCGTAAAGTACTGTGCAAGACAAGGCAACCGTATTGACAGATGCTGACTGAACGCCTTCTATATCCCGTAACACCCCTATGAAGAGTTGAAGGTCGCTTGAATGGAGCCCCAGTTGTGCTGCCTCCTGGGGGCTTCTCAGCTTGATCCTTACCCGGCCTGGGATGTGATGGACGATGGAAAGAATCTGCCGTACATTCTCCAGCCGTTTCTGATCCAAAGTTCTGTATTGAGTAGAAAAGCTTGTCTTGGGAAATCTAGCATGTTTTGGCTCCGCGTCCTACTGCCATGCGCTCGCTACTCTCGAGATCTTGAAGGCTTCAGACTTGAGGGGAAGTAGACATCTGCCATCGATGCTTCTGAGCATGTCTGACTATTCTATTCTCCAAGTCCATTCTCCAAGCACCTCAGCCTAGAAATCGCAAGCCTTGCGAGCGTAGAGTAGTTCGCCATCTCACACGCTGCCTACGTCTGTATGGATCGAGAACCTTTCTGTTCCCCGCCGCCACAAGCCACGATGGCTTTGCCCAAAGAGATGCGAGAGATAAGACGTATCGTGATGGCTCTTTTCTTGGGGATCGTCGTTACTCTTCTTTTCAGCCACTGGGCCCGATTTGCCGAGGCCCTAAACATCGGCATCCTGGTGGCGATGGTCTACGACTTAGTGATGATGGCCAGGGCTGCCGTGCTCCTGGATGGACGACAGAGTCGGGGGATCTTCGCTTCGCTTCAGCCCAACCGCGGTTCCCTGTTGCGGCGCACAGTAATTTATACCTTTGTGAGTGTATTCGTTCTCAGCCTTTGTGTCTATGACATCAAGCATATGGCAGGTATGATTCCAAACTCTGCTCGTGTTGGACTATTCTTTATGGCGCTTTTCGCCGCCTGGATCGAGCTTCATCTTGGCTTTGCTCTTTACTATGCCAAGGTGTATTATCAGTTGAATCCCTTGCCAGCATCTTCTGGCAATAGCCCCCAGGGATTTATCTTTCCAGGAAATGACGAGCCCTTATTTACTGACTTTCTTTACGTGGCCTATGTCGTTGGTCTTACCTCTGCCATGAGTGATGTCAGCATAGAAGATGGTTTGATCCGGCGCGTCGTCTTATTCCAGGCGATCGTGAGCTTCCTCTTTTATTCCACAATCTTTTCAGTAATCACCAACCTGATGATGACTGGTACAAGTTAATTTGCTGCACTATTGTTGGTTTGGTGATATTCTTCCTCGCGCGCGGCGAAAATTCTGTGACTGCTCACGGCATTGATGTTCCGTAGCTCAGCAAGAAGAAGTGGAAGATCAGAAAGAAGCACAGTGATCAGCGGGCTGATCCATGAGGTTAACGTTGCAATGGCGGACAAAAGATTGGTGGTTCCGATCAGGGCAAAGTTGCTCCGTACTGTCCAGTCCAAGCGGCGGCTCACGAGGAAGAGTCTGGGAAGGCAATGGGCTTCCGGGCCGATGTGGATATCGCAGATTCCAGAGGAGAAGATGCTCCCTGCTTCAGAATCAATGCTGATCGATACATCAGATTGATTCAGGGCAGGCAGATCAAGCAATACATTGCCCACATAGGCAACTCCACCACTAAGGTCCTGCAGTCTTCGCACAAAGTCAGCCCGGGCATCCGCATCATAATAGCCACACAGAGACTTCTCATCAGCACCGGGAGTAGTCTCGGTGCTGATCGCTAGCTCTCGCCTAAGCTGATGCAGATCAGATTCACATTCTGCTCCAATAATGTGAACCATGATACCCAAGCTCTCCAGCGCCTGGCATGCAATAGCCCAGACATCATCAGGTCGGTTAATCAGCTCTATTGCACCCATCAGACTTTCTTCTTCATAAACTTCGAGTTGATTTATCTTGGTGGTCGATGTCTTGTCTGTCGCTTGCATTCTTTCCTTGATCACGAAATGACGGCCATCCTTGAGGGTGATCCGCCAACCTTCGACAGGGCGGCTTAGGTCCACATCCTGAATCAGCATTGGCTTGGGCACTTGGTCTAACTGTTCAGACCAAAGCGGCGCTTGTCCCCTACCCACGAGGTAGGTCTGCACACCCGCTAGCAGCCGCAGAAGCTCTCCTTTGTTGCCAGCATAGTTTGGATGCAGGATCTCCTGAACAACCATTCCCCCTTTGCGATCGAAACAGGAGTGGCTGATCACAATGTGTTTAACTTTTGCGAGAGTGATTAATGCGTTGGGATGATGCAACTGAATGTCATGCATTCGCAGGGATGCCATTGCCGTAAATAGTAAACTCATGCGACTAACTTTCCAGTCGTGCATCGGATTGAATTGCAGCCATCCCAAGGCGCGTCCATAATCACCCATGAGGTACCATGTGCCTCCAAGGCTAAGTAGAAGCGGCGTCATAACCATGTTGTAGGCCTCCAAGTCACGCTCCAATCGTGAGGCTGGGGGTTGCGGACGTCCCACCGCATCAATCACGCAACGGTCATGGCTGTGATCCCCAAGTTCACGAACTACTTTCAGGATCGCGTTGCCTTTGATCACAAAAGAGCCCGGCGTGACCTGCTGGCCAACAACTCGTTGTCTTGGGTGCCAATCACCACCCATCAGGTGATTTAAGACTAGAATCTCTCCCTCGACAACCTCGCTGTCTAGGTACACATGGCAGTATGTACTTGCCCGATAATGCACACCTCGCTCGGCATCCTTAAGGTGGCATCTCTGCCGATCACAATCAACTAGATCGAGCACGACGAGGCGACCGAGGCGCTCCAGCAATTCCTTAGATTCCACGCCACCGCTCTCTTCATTGCTCAGCAAACTCTCCAGGGCATCGCTGGCATCTCCCATGGCATAGTCAAGCAGAGCCTCTCTTGCGAATCCTCCCCCGATTAAGGCTGTAGAGAAGGCGAGTTCCAAGGATTCCGCAGGCAGTGTGTGACTGCGCCGCCATTTACGGCGCACTTCTCTGACTAAGGGGAGCAAGGCCACCAGTGCTGCCGCCGTAATCAGCGCGGCTGGGATCGGAAACAACACATCTGTAAGCAGCACCAATCCACAGCTTGTTCCGTGTCGGATGGCGCGTGCTCTCGCCATGTTTGCCCACTTTCCCTCTAGTTGCAGCCGCGCCAGTGGAGCGGAGAGTTCCTGGTCTACGACGGGAAGGACGAAGGCTTGTTGGAGGAGGAAAGCCAGCTCTGCGCGTCGATGGTCTGGGAACCTAACAACAACACTACCTTGGAGCTTGTTAATACGAAATCCATGCAACCAATTGCAATTTGCCAGGGTTAGTGCACAATGATGCCGCAATAATGGATCGGCTTTCAGCTCGTTGCAGATAACCCGTAGTCTGCCCGAAAGGCTACTGCGTACTTTCCATTGACTGTTTCGTTCGAGACCTGCGGAGATGCTCATACTCTTTTCAAGAGGATGCTGAATAACAGGCGTAGGCCAATGCAGATCTCGCTGAGAGTCGTCGTGATGAACCTGAGCAAAAAACGCCCATGATGTGCCGACCAACGTCGGTCTGAGGAACCATGACCAGGCAGTTGGGCCACATCAGCCGCAGGTCGCGTAGAGGCGATTTTCTTGGCAATACCTCCAGGACAGACCTTCGGGATCCTGAGTGGCCACCCAGGTCTTGAAGTCATTCCTCCCACGCCTTGCGGTGATGATTTGACGGCTCACTCCTAATCGCTCCGCCAATTCAACACAGGTCATGGTTGTGGTGGTAGCCATGGAGGCTTCAGCCGTGGTGCCGACTGCGTTTGCCTTTGCCTGAAAACCAAGGACTCGCATGGCATTTGCGGCGGCCACAAGACAGGAGCCGTTGTTAAGTAAAACGGCAGTGATCGGGCTTACGGGTATGAATGTCCCCAGCAGCAAGGCCGAAAGATTGGGTATGCCAACAATACCAATGTTCTGACGAACCAGCTGGAAGGTAAGTTCAGCCAGATCTTTGGCCATCAATAGATCAGAAACACGATCATTGGTAAGAACAATATCGGCTGTTTCCCGGGCTAGATCGCTACCGGATGCAAACGATACTGAAACATCAGCGTAGGCAAGCGCTGCAGAATCGTTAATGCCATCACCAACAAAGGCAACCTTATGGCCCTCTGCACAAAGTCTCTTGACCAAATCTGCTTTTTCATCCGGAAGAGCTTCTGCATGTACTTCCTGCTCTTCGAGTCCGAGTCGGCGGGCTACAGCGTGAGCGACGCTGCTGACATCCCCGGTAAGCATGTGCGTTTGGATCCCCCGACGATGAAGCTCCGCCACCAACTCCTTGCTGTCCCGGCGCAATGCATCTTCGGTGTAAAGGATGGCCGATATCCTTTTGTCAACTACCAAATACACAGGTGTCGCCGTTTCAAGTTCTTTTTCATTGGAATGATTGGGCACATCCACGTCCATTGCTTCAAGAAGCTTGCCATTGCCAACCAACACCTCATGCCCGTCAATTGTGGCAACAACACCGCGTCCAATACGATATCCCCAGTCTTCGCAATCCAGTGGGGTGATGCCTAGTTTCTCACCGTGCTCAACGATTGCCTTGGCGACCGGATGGTTCAAGCCTTGCTCGGCCGAGATTGCCAACTGCATCAGTGGCCGAAGCTCACCACCATTCATCAGGTCGACCCTCACCACTGATGGATGACCCTGCGTGAGTGTTCCCGTTTTATCGAATACCACAACATCCACATCCACTAATTGCTCCAGCGCTCTTCCACTGCGGATCAAAAGGCCATGGCTGCCTGCCTTGCTGAGAGCGGCCATGATTGCCGTAGGGACCGAAACTCGTAGACCCGTGCCTAGATCAAACATCAGCAGAGATGCCGCCTGAGCAATGTTGCCAGCACTAAATAGCAGGGATACACCAGCAAGGAGTAAGGTTGGGATCACGAAGCGATTCGCTACTCTACCGGCCACATTTCCCACACGTGTGTCAAAAACTGGCGCTGCCTCGATCATGGACGTGATTTGGCCAATTCGAGTGTCTTTTCCAGTCGCACGGGTTTCCACAATCAGGGATCCATCCAATAAAATGAATCCCGCCAACACCTCATCTCCAGCACCAGCAAAACGAGGCACTGATTCACCAGTCAGCTTGACAACCTCTAGCGAACCTTCGCCGCTTTCAATCACGCCATCAATGGGAATCTGATCTCCTGGGAACAGAGAAATGCGATCGCCAGGAGCCAACTGGTTGCTGGGTACAAACACTTCACCGTCGTCGACCAACAACCTCACATTGGTTTGCAGTCCTGCCAGCAAATCCGTGTTCGCCGATAGGGCGGTTCTCTGGGTGGCATCACGTACGGCTTCACCACCTTCAATCATGGAAATCATCAAGGCAGGGCCGACTAAAAAGCCCTCCAGGCTGTGAAGTGTTACAGCCAATGCATCTAGAAAATCAACATTTAGTCTCCGTTCTTCGATTAGGCCTTGAGCGGCACGCTTGAAGCTCAGGTGTGCAGCAACGAGAATGAAGCCACCCACGGCAAGTGGAGGCAAGGAAAGCGGTCCAGCCAGCAGTGCCAAAGCCAAGGAACTGAGGGGAAGGATGATGCGTTGTGGCACAAACCGGTCTTCTTCATCAGCAATAGAACCATTTTTATCTGCACTTGTCTCCTGTAGTTCCTTGTCTCCACCCCCCTGTAATTCTCTGACAGCAACCTGCAACCCATTGAGGTCTGTTGGTAAGCTTTCCAGCAAGACCTTGACTGCCTCAGCTTTGTCTTCTTGAAGCGTGACAATGCAGCACCCCGCTAAGGGGTTCACACGCACGCTTTCAACCCGTGAGTCTGCTGCTAATAGGTGTTCGCAATGTCTTAGCGTTTGCGCCTTGTTCGCTGATTCGATAACTCGAAATCTTAGCCTACGCCCATGTTGGTGCAAAATCCCTTCAACGTAACCAGGAATCCCAGGCTCGGGCATGGGCTGCTTTTCGCGGAGATGATCCGCTCCAGGTAGCTCCCGCAGATGATTGCGGCGTTGAGGGAGAGAGGCTTGTACAGCGAGCAAGGTGAAAAGGGATGAAGTAGTGCTTGATCGAGTCTTGCCCTGAGTGGCTTGGCCTATGAATCAGACCGCCGAATCATCCACGACGACTTCGGCTTGCGTCTCTACTGGATCGGCAGCCGCTTCGGCCATTTCGGAACGTGCCTCTGCGACTAGGTCGACGAATGATTCCGCGGCTTCTGCGGCGTGGGAAGCAACACTTTGGGCTGCCTTCGTAGCCACACCTGCGACGGTTACCCCCACTTTGATCCCACGTTTCGCCATCGTCTTGCCCACGCTGGACATGGAATCCCCCAACTGAGGATTGCCCATCCTGCGGACCACTGGAGCCAAGGCCACAAGGCCAGCGCCGACGCCGAAAGCAAGAACTGTCTCGAATTCGAGCATTACTAGTGTTGCCTGTCCACTCATATTACCATGGCTGACCAGCTAACTCGCCATAGAGGCCATCAAGAATTCTGGGTGTCTCTTGATTCCATTTTTTCAGGCGGACGCCAGCCAAGCCACCACGCTCCAAGAAAGAAAGGCAGCCCTGGCAGCACTGGTAATATCC
>Ga0078894_10002813_pt1 | contig 13190 bp, 10 predicted proteins | sample LauGreSu1BDMLBSD_2_FD_67506 | JGI IMG/M metagenome (GOLD analysis project Ga0078894, IMG submission 67506) | Freshwater lake microbial communities from Lake Michigan, USA - Su13.BD.MLB.SD (version 4) (version 4) | ecosystem: Environmental > Aquatic > Freshwater > Lake | place: Lake Michigan...
CAAACCATGTTAAGGAAATAGAAGCATCTATTGGCTAGGCTTGCTCCGTTCGTCGCTGTCAGAGAATCGTTCGTCGCAAGGCGATTGGTCCCGGACCTTCGCTTTGATAGAGCGAGAGCGTAGATACAGGGGGCAATGTTTGGCATGACATCATCGACAGGCAATTTGGTTCAATTGACCTTTGGGGTCTGTTTGCTCTCCATGGCCTGTGTCGCTCCGGCTGAATCGTCGGCACGCGCAGAAGAAAAGTCCACCAGCAAGGATGCACCTTCCCGGTCAAGCAAGCCAACATCCGGCCCGATTACAATGAAGCTGAGATCAACCGGCCATTCGATCAGCATCATGTTGCCCCCGCAATCGTCTGAGCCAACCATTAATGATTCAGCACGCGCCGCACCGACGGAATTGACCACGGCCCTTCGGGCTTTGTGGTCATCCTTTCCGGGCAAGGCCGGCATCGCGGTGATGAAGGGCGATGGGTCTTGGCTGGTCTCCTATCGCGGCGATGAACCGATGCCGCAACAAAGCGTGTCGAAGCTGTGGGTGTCCATCGCTGTGATGGACGCGGTCGATAAAGGTGAGCTGCGCCTTGAAGATAAGGTGACACTCCGCAAATCGGACATGACCCTTTTTCACCAGCCAATCGCATCGCTGATCGGCCCGGATGGCTATACGACAACAATTGCCGCCTTACTCCGCCGCGCGATGACACAAAGCGATAATACTGCGAATGATTTTCTCATGCGCCGAGTTGGCGGCCCGTCCGCAATTCGGGATGTTATTGCCTCCAAGCGACTTGGGGCCATCCGCTTTGGCCCCGGAGAACGGCATTTTCAGGCCGCAACGGCGGGCATGACGTGGCGGCAGGAATATAGCAGCGGCTGGGCCTTCCAAAATGCCCGGGCATCCCTGCCCCTGAGCGTGCGCAAAAGCGCCATGGACAAATATGTGGCAGACCCGATGGATGGCGCGACACCAGCCGCCATTGCCCGCTCGCTGGCCCGGCTGAAGCGCGGCGAATTGTTGAGCGCACAATCGACCCGCTATTTGTTGGGCGTGATGGAACAGACGACCACAGGCCGTTCGCGGCTTAAGGCGGGCGTCCCTGCAGGTTGGAAACTGGCCCATAAGACAGGCACCGGCCAAGATTTGCAGAGCAGAACGGCTGGCTTTAACGATGTCGGCATTATGACGGCGCCAGATGGCACCAGCTATACCGTTGCCGTGATGATCGCGGATACAAAGGCCCCCATCGGCTATCGTCAACGCTTGATTCAGCAGGTTGCAGCCACCGTTGCCGCCAGCCACCGTGCCAGCCAATTTGCATCCCGCACCTCAGGCACCTCAGCAGGCGCAAACTGATCGGCAAAAGCAGTCGCCAAATTGTCGCCCGCTTGCTAATCCCCCATCATGGGCGATCAAAAACATCTCTATCTCGTTGACGGGTCTGGCTATATTTTTCGGGCCTATCACCGCCTTCCACCGCTAACCAATATTCACGATGAACCCGTTGGCGCTGTCTATGGTTATACAACCATGTTGTGGAAGCTCGCAGATGCGCTGCACAAGGCGGATGGGCCGACCCATATGGCGGTCATATTAGACGCGTCGGGCAAATCCTTCCGCAATGAAATTTACGATCAATATAAGGCCCACCGGCCGCCTGCCCCGGAAGATCTGGTTCCCCAATTCCCGATGATCCGGGATGCGACGCGCGCTTTCTCGCTACCGTGCATTGAGGAAATCGGGCTGGAAGCTGACGACATTATTGCCTCCTATGCCAAGGCCGCCCTTGCAGAGGGCTGGCTTGTCACAATCGTGTCGACCGACAAGGATTTGATGCAACTGATCCAGCCCGGTCTGGATATGCTCGATCCGATGAAGAGCGAGCGGTTAGGCCCGCATGCCGTGATCGAGAAGTTCGGCGTCGGCCCGGAACAATTGGGCCACGTTCTGGCACTCATGGGCGACAGCGCGGATAATGTCCCCGGAATCCCCGGCATCGGCCCCAAAACCGCGGCCAAGCTGATCCAGGAATTTGGCACTGTCGAAGCCGTGCTCACCGCGGCCCCCGGTATGAAGCCCTCCAAAATGCGCGAAAACCTCATCGCCCATGCGGATATGGCCCGGCTCTCCCATATATTGGTGACTTTGAAAGAAGATGCCGCTTTGCCGGAACCTTTGGAGGATCTTCTTCTCAAAGAAATCCCAGAGCCACCCTTGCGGGCGTTTTTGGAACATCATGGCTTTTCTTCGCTGCTCAAAAAACTGGGCGGAGAACCGGGTCGCGCTGATCATCAAACGATGAAGCTGATTAAGACGGAGGCCCGCACTGCCGCGCCCGAGGCTGCCGCCGAACCTGTCGCACAAGTCTTTGATCGCGATGCCTATGCCTGCATTCAAACCGAAGCTGATCTCGCCAGCTGGATTGCAGAGGCCCATCTTGCGGGTGTCATCGCTGTCGATACGGAAACCGACGCGCTGGATGCCATTGCGGCGGGCCTAGTCGGAGTGAGCCTTGCGACAGGGCCGAACCGTGCATGCTATATTCCGCTGGCCCATGGCGGGAATGATCTGTTTTCAGATGCGCCCAAGCAGATCCCGATGGCAACGGTACGGACTATGCTGAAGCCGCTTCTCGAAGATCCATCGGTTCTCAAAATCGGCCATAACATCAAATATGATCTCAATGTCCTGACCCGTTATGGGATTGATGTGACTCCAATCGACGATACGATGGTTTTGAGTTTCGATCTGGATGCCGGCAAGCGCAATCACGGCATGGATGAGCTTGCACTCACCCACCTGGGGCATAGTTGCATCGCCTTTAAGGATGTCTGCGGCTCCGGCAAAAACCAGCTTCGGTTCAATCAGGTCGAACTAAAGACAGCCACGGCCTATGCCGCCGAAGATGCCGATGTCACGCTGCGCCTTTGGCACGCCCTAAAGCCGCGACTGTCGGCAGAACAAGCAACACGGGTCTATGAACGTGTGGATCGCCCGCTCATTCCCGTGCTTGCGCGCATGGAGATGCGCGGCATCAAGGTTGACCGGGAAGAACTGGCCCGCATGTCCGCCGAATTCTCAGATGGCATTGCGGCTCTGGAAATCGAAATCCATGGTCTGGCCGGAGAGCCGTTTTCGGTGGGCAGCCCCAAGCAATTGGGCGAAGTCTTATTTGGCAAAATGGGCCTGAAGGGTGGAAAGAAGGGCAAGTCGGGGGATTATTCAACCGATGTGACCGTGCTGGAAAGATTGGCAGACGACGGCGTTGAGATTGCCCGCAAGGTGCTCGACTGGCGGCAATTGTCCAAGCTCAAATCCACCTATACCGATGCGCTGCAACAGCAGATCAACCCCAAGACCGGACGTGTCCACACCAGCTATAGCCTCACTGGTGCACAGACTGGCCGCCTGTCCTCCAACGATCCTAATTTGCAGAACATCCCGATCCGTTCAGAAGCGGGGCGGCGTATTCGGCAAGCCTTTGTGGCAGAGCCGGGCAACGTCCTGCTGTCGGCAGACTATAGCCAAATCGAACTGCGGCTGGCAGCGCACATGGCTGATGTCCCCGCGCTGAAGGACGCCTTTGCCAATGGCGAGGATATTCACGCCCGCACCGCGCAGGAGCTGTTTGGCGAGGTGAACCGGGACACGCGCGGTCGGGCCAAAACGATCAATTTCTCGCTCCTCTATGGCATTTCGCGCTGGGGTTTGGCGGGCCGCCTGGGCATATCAGCAGATGAAGCGCAGGCTATGATCGACCGCTATTTTGAACGATTTCCCGGCATTAACCGCTATATCAGCCAGACCCAGCAAATGGCGCGCGAAATGGGCTTCACCGAAACCCTTTTTGGCCGCAAAACGCATTTCCCGCGTATCACCAGCCAGAACCAGACCGAACGAGCTGGCAGCGAACGGGCCGCCATGAATGCCCCCATTCAGGGAACGAGCGCCGACATTATCAAGCGCGCAATGGTGCGGATGGAACCTGCCCTGCTGCAAGCCGGGCTCCCCAATGTTCGCATGCTGTTGCAGGTACATGACGAACTTGTCTTTGAACTTCCCGAAGGCGATGTGGCCGCCGCCTGCCCAATTATTGAACGGGTGATGGCAGAGGCCGCGGAGCCTCTCGTCACAATCGACGTTCCTTTGGGCATTGAAATTGGCAAAGGCCGCACTTGGGGTGATGCACATTGAGCAGCAGCGCCCCGCATGCGGGCGATGACCTTCAGGCTCTGGCCAAGGGTGGTCGCACAAATGTAGCAGGTTTTTTCATGCGCCTCATCGCGCGCATTCCATTCCTCATCATCGGGGGGCAATGGTATGGCGCTGAGGCGCTGGGTCGCCTTGCCTATGCTATCATCATCGTTGAATTTGCCGCCCAATTGGCAACGCTGGGCCTAAAGCGCGGCTTGGCCCTTCATTTGACGGGTGAGGGCAAGGAAAATGGGGCTTGGGACGGACTCGTCGTCGTTCTGTTGGCGACGTTCCCGCTCACCGCCTTGTTGATGATCTTCCCCCAAATCATGTTCCCCAACAGCACGATCAACCGGCTTGATTATCTGCTCCCGCTCATCGTGCCTGCGCTGGCGGCGTCAGACCTGATGCTCTCCGCCCTTGCCTATCGCTTTGATGTCGGCGCAACCGTGCGAGCCCGCGCGATCATTGAACCTTGGACAATCAGCATTGCGGCCTTTGCTCTCGCATGGAGCCTCCCGCGCGACGGCTTGCTTGTTGCCTATGCGCTGTCCATGGGGGCGGCATTTATTGCCTCGCTCATTCCCTTTCTGAAGACCTATGGCCTTCCCAAGAACTGGAAACCCCGGCCAGATGCACTGTGGGCTTTGACCCGACGCAACGCCCCGCTTGCGGCCGCAGATGCGATTGAATGGGGCTCTCGACGGATGGATCTGGCAATTCTTGGCCTGTTTGTCTCTCCGGCGACGGTGGGGATTTATTGGGTCGCCCAACAAGTTGCCTCGCTGCCGCAAAAGCTAAAGACCAGCTTTGATCCCGTTTTGGGACCCGTCATCACCCGACGGCTGGAGGAAAATGATCGTGCAGCTGTCGCCCGACAAATCAGCCAAGTCGGCTTTTGGATTTTGGCGGCGCAGCTTGGCGTAGCATTGACATTGGGCATTCCAGCAGGTGGGATATTGGGGCTGATCGGACCGGGGGGGAGTTTTGTCGGCGGGACAGCCGCACTTGCCTTCCTCTTGGCCGCAGAAGTTGTGGCCGCCCTTGCCGTCGTCAGCGAGGCGGCTCTTGTTTACATCGCGCGCCATCGCAACATGCTGATTTCATTCGGGATGATTGGGCTGCAAGCGGTGCTTACAATCGTGATCCTCTATGCTTTACAGAAAGAGGGACTGGACGAAACTTGGATCGCTGCGGGTGCGGCTGCGTCGCTCTGCCTTGCCCTTGCGGTCGGGTCACTCGCCAAATCGCTCTTGGCGCGTGAGATGCTGGGCGCACCCGTTTCCGTCTGGCGCTGGCCGCTTGTGTCTGCCGCATTTGTTGCGGTTTTAGTCGGTCAGATTTTCATCCGACTTCCTGAATGGGTGGAGCTTGCCTTTGGTATACCGGCAATCTTGGGCGTCTATTGCTGGGTGATTTGGAAACGCGGCTTCCAAGAGGAAGACCGCGTTTTATTCCGCCGCCTGAAATAAAGCCGCCGCCCCGCTTTAATGGCGGAAATGGCGCATCCCGGTAAAGACCATGGCCAGCCCAGCTTCATCAGCCGCAGCAATCACATCCTCATCACGAATGGACCCGCCCGGCTGAATCACCGCCGTGGCCCCCGCCTCAACCGCGGCCAGCAAGCCGTCTGCGAACGGGAAGAAGGCGTCAGACGCAACCGCGCTGCCAAGGGTGCGGGCCTGGTCCCAGCCATAGGTTTCGGCCGCTTCGCGTGCCTTAATGGCGGCAATCCGGGCGGAGTCCCTGCGGTTCATTTGCCCGGCCCCAATACCGGCCGTCACGCCGTCTTTGGCATAGACAATCGCATTGGATTTGGTGTGCTTGGCAACCGTCCAAGCAAAGAGACAGTCTTTCAGCTCCTGCTCTGTTGGTGCCCGCTTGGTCACGACCGTCAGCATGTCCTCTGTCACACAGCCATTATCCCTGCTCTGCACCAGATAACCGCCTGCAATGTTTTTGATATTGAGGCCCGGCCGCGCTGGATCAGGAAGGTCGCCCGTGATCAGAAGTCGGAGGTTCTTCTTCTTTGCAAAGACCGCCCGGGCAGCCTCATCCGCTGCTGGGGCTGCAACCACCTCTGTAAAAATCTCACACATGGCCTCTGCCGTCGGGCCATCAAGCGGACGGTTCACGGCGATAATCCCGCCAAAGGCCGATACTGAATCGCAGTGCAGCGCATTGCGATAGGCCTCCAAAAGCGTCGCCCCACTGGCAACGCCGCAGGGGTTGGCGTGCTTTACAATGACGACAGTCGGCGGCCCGCCCCGAAACTCGCTCAACAGCTCCAGCGCGGCATCGGCGTCATTATAGTTGTTATAACTCAGCTCCTTGCCCTGAAGCTGCTCGGCCTGCGCAATGCCATGCACATGCGGGCCATTGGGAATATAGAGCGCTGCCTGCTGATGCGGATTTTCACCATAGCGCAGCTCTTCCTTGCGCTTGGCCGTGACGGCCAGCATGTCGGGGAAGCTTTGACCCAAATCCGCAAAGGCAAACCATTGGCTGATCATCGCATCATAGGCGGCAGTGGCTGAATAGGCTTTGGCTGCCAGCCGACGGCGAAACGCGTAATCGGTTGCGCCGCCCTTTTCATCAAGCGCTGCAATCAGCTCTGCATAATCGGCGGGATCGGTCACGATGGCGACGAATTCATGGTTCTTGGCCGCTGACCGCACCATAGATGGACCGCCAATATCGATATTCTCGATAATCTCATCCCGGCTGGCCCCTTTGGCGACGGTTTGCGCAAAGGGATAAAGATTGACGACGACAAGGTCGATCGCGCCAATATCATGTGCCTGCATGGCGGCCACATGTTCGGCATTGTCGCGCACGGCAAGCAGGCCGCCATGAACCTTAGGATGCAGCGTCTTCACGCGGCCGTCCATCATTTCCGGAAAGCCGGTCAGGTCTGAAATATCGCGCACGTCAAGGCCAGCATCGCGCAGCGATTTGGCCGTGCCCCCGGTTGAGACGAGGTCCACCCCGTGGCGCGCCAATGCCCTGCCAAGGTCAATCAACCCAGCCTTGTCAGAAACAGACAAGAGCGCCCGTTTGATCTTTACGTCCGTCATTTTGATCCCATTCTATTAGGCGGCGCGTCGAAGCGCCCAGTTGATTGAGGCCCCTTGGGCAGGGGCATCGCCTGAAATCACAAGCTGCTGGGTGGGATGCAGCTGGCCCTCTGCATCGATCCAAAGACTATCTTCGATCATCAGGGCAGAGTCTTCGCACCGAAACTGCCATAAGGGACCGCCTGCGATCCGCAGCAAAGCACCCTTGCCATCGGCGGTGGGCGTCGCCTCCACCCCTTGGGCAAGGTGAAAGCGGATGGCAAAGCCCGTCTGCGGTGCCGCACGACGCCCCCGTGGCTCGAGCCGATCTTGCCCACGAAGCTCTTTGCCATCGGTCCTCAGTGTCAAAGAGCGAGCATGCTGCAAGCCAAATCGCTTCACATATCCATCATGGCTGGCGTCTAGGCGCAGGCCCGCTTCGTCGTTTTGCCAATCCACATCTACTTCGGTCACGCCCTTGCCCAAGCCGCCATTGGGGAGGAGTGCCGTCAAATTGCTGTCCGCCAGTGTCAAAGTGGAATGGGCAGCGGTGGTCCGCAGTGCCTGCGCCAACGCGCCAGCAACCGGCGGCGCGCCCGCCTCTGCTCCACCGCAATTCACGATCAGGCGTTTTTTGCCGTCGGAAAGTTCAAAAGCCAAGGTAGAGGCACAGCCCATTGGCAAGGGTTGGTTCAAGGGCGGCGCCCCGGCATCAACCACAACCAATGTGCTGCCCTGCGCCAGCCGTTGGTAGCCCCAGTCAAAGGCCTGCTGCAACGGACGCGCCCGAACGCCGCACCCGCGCAGAGCCGCATCGACATCTGGCTTAGAAAGAGGGAGGCCACCTTGCCAGCTCGACAACTGTCCATCCCCCAATGTGACCCCCATCAGGGCAGCCGCACCGCACGTGAGCGCTTCGGTCACAATGGGCTCAGGTGCCGCGCGCCTTGCCTCATAGCATTTCTGCAACATCGCCAGAGAGGACAGGCAATCCATCAGCCTTGCGGGGGATCGACACAGCACGCCACCATCACTGGTGAAGCATTGCTCAACCGCATCGGCAAGGCCCGCTTCACCTGCAATGCGCCGTCCTTCACCGCCCGGCATCAGCAGTCCGGCCGCAACAATCCCGGCCCAAGCCTCAACCGCGGCCGTGCCTGCGGGCATACGGCCCACGCTTTGTTCCAAATGCCGCGCCGTCCGACCAAGTGCATTGAGCACCGAGGAGCGATAGACAATGTCCGCGCTGGACAGGATGAGTGGGGCATAGGCTGTCCAGAATAGGATCCGCCGACCCGCGAAATCGCCGCGCCAGGCCTGATCAGATACAACGTCCCCATGCGCTTTCAGCCAAGCCCGCATTAAATATTCAGCCAATGGCGCAGCCGCCAGACGATCATTCAGGGCACCCAGATCGCGCAGCCAAGCAAAGCTTTGCATATGGGTACTCAAGCCTGGGGACCAGCCCTCACCAGAAAAGCTGCAATCCGCCACCTTCTGGCTTTCCCCATGCCAGCGGATGATGCCATCCAGTATTTCCCGGCCCCGCACCACATCGCCCCGAATGGGGTCATCGGGCACGGTCAGCAGCTTTAGGGGATAGCGCCCGCGCAGCCGCAGACCATGAATGGGGGTCTGCCAAGTCAGGCGATGGAGCCGATCCAAAAGCTGCTGAATAAAGGCCGGGCCCGCTGGTGCCGGCGCACGCACATGATGCTTACCGACGATGATCCTATCAGAATCCGCCGTCGGCGCGTTTCTCATTGCCCGCGCAACCCCGCAATATTGCTGGCATAATGATCTGGCCCGCCTTTGAACGTCGCCGTTCCCGCCACAAGAACATCGGCACCTGCTTCAATGACCCGAGGTGCTGTTGCGGCATCTACCCCGCCATCCACTTGCAGGCGGATATCCAGCCCTGCCTTGTCGATATTCTTCCGGATCGCCTCAATCTTGCGCAGCTGGCTTTCAATAAAGCTCTGGCCGCCAAAACCGGGATTGACGCTCATCACAAGGATCAGGTCGAGATCCTCATACATATAATCCAGCATCTTGGCGGGCGTCGCAGGGTTGAGCGACACACCGGCCTTCTTGCCCAAGGCTTTGATCCGCTGCACCGTGCGGTGAAGATGCGGGCCAGCCTCCTGATGAACCGTAATGATATCCGACCCGGCTTCGGCAAAGGCCTCCAGCATCGGATCCACGGGGGAGATCATCAGGTGAACGTCCATCACCTTTTGCGTGTGCGGACGCAGCGCTTTGACGACCATCGGGCCAATGGTCAGATTGGGCACAAAATGCCCGTCCATCACATCGACATGGATCCAATCTGCCCCGGCCGCATCAATGGTGCGCACCTCTTCTCCAAGCCGCGCAAAATCAGCGGAGAGAATCGATGGCGCAATAAGAATGGGGCGAGTCATAGGCTAAGGCCTTAACCCCCGGCGCATGTCCCCGCAAGGCGGCTCAAGCCCCTGTAAACTGCGCGATAAAAAAGCCGTCGCGCCCTTGTCCGGGCCAGACCCGAACCCATCCTTCGGCACGGGGTTTTACCCCTTGCGGAAGCAGGTCAGGATCCGCTGGAACCAGCTTTAAGCCAAGCTTTTCGGCCTGTTGCGCGATCTGCTCCCCCTCTTCCGGCTCAAGGCTACAGGTCGCATAAATAAGACGGCCGCCGGGCTTTAGCCAAGGGACGACACGCGCCAATAATCGCGCCTGAACCTCAGCCAATTGGGCAATATCGCGCGCACGAATTCTGTGGAGAACATCGGGATGGCGTGCAAAGATTCCCGTCGCGCTGCACGGGGCATCCAAAAGGATGGCATCGACAGGAGACTCCGGCGCCCAAGTCAGCACATCCGCCGTCACCAACGTCGCCGCCAAACCCGTGCGTTGAAGATTTTCAGACAGGCGCGACAGACGCCGTTCATCCCGCTCCACCGCCGTCACCTGCCAACCATTGGCGGCCAGTTGCATCGTCTTCCCCCCGGGGGCGGCGCACAGATCAAGCACATGCCGACCCTCACCAGATCCAAGCAATCGGGCGGGAATAGAGGCCGCAACATTCTGCACCCACCAAGCCCCTTCGGCAAAGCCTGGAAGCTCAATGACGGGCGTATCCCCCCCCACCCGGACATGGCCGGGCGCAAGACTTGTTCCCGTAAGCTGCGCGACCCAATGGTCGGTCTGGCTTGCGTCCTTCAAGGTCAGGTCAAGCGGAGGCGGGCTGGCCAGCGCTTCGGCGGCAGCCCCCGTCATCACAGAACCCCAATGCCGGGCCCAGCGTTCCTCAACCTTGGGGGGCAGAACGGGAATGGCGCGCAATTGCGCTTTGCCACGAAATAGCGTGCCGAGCACCCCATGCACCAGCCGCCTTGGGCCGCCATCCACCAGCGGCAAGGCCGTTGCCACAGCCGCATGTTGGGGCGTGCCCAGCACCAGCGCCTGCACCAAGGCGATCCGCAACACCATGCGCGCCTTAGCATCATCGGGCAGCCTTTGCTTGGTCGCCCCGTCGATCAGATCATCAAGGTCTGGAATATGGCGCAGCGTTTCCGACGCGATGGCATGCGCCAAAGCCCGGTCTGCTGGGTTATCTATACCCCGTGTGGCCGCGGCAAGCGCCTGTTCCAGCGCCTGCCCCCGGCGGAGAACGGCATCGAGAAGTTGGAGCGCAGCGCGCCGAGCGGGAAGTCCCTGAACATCAGTCATCCCCTGCCCTAGCGCGACAGAGCGCGCTTGTCAGCCCAAGGGGTCAAGCGCACTGCGCCGACGCGCCGAGGCGGAGGGTGCAATGCTGGCGGCGCCCATGTCCTGCGCCAAATCTTGCAAGGCTTCGATCCGCTTTTCGGTTGCTGGATGGGTCGAGAACATGTCCGACATGCGCGTCGGCACGATGTAAAGCTGGGCCGCCGCGGGCGTCCGTTCAGAAACGGGGTTGGGGATGCTGGCCGCCCCCTTGGAAATCTTTGCCAAGGCAGATGCAAGCGCCATGGGGTTGCCCGATATTTCGGCCCCGGCCCGGTCTGCCCCAAATTCCCGGGTGCGGCTGATCGCCATTTGCACGATCATGGCGGCCAGCGGCGCAACAATCACCGCCAGCAACGTCGCCAGCCCGTTGCCGCGATTATCGCCGCTGCGAAAGAACATGCCGAAATTGGCTAGCATGGAAATGGCCCCTGCAACGGTTGCGACCATTGTCATGATCAAGGTGTCGCGGTTCTTCACATGGCCCAGTTCATGCGCCATCACGCCTGCCACCTCATCCTTGGTCAGCATATTGAGCAGCCCCGTTGTCGCGGCAACGGCTGCGTGCTCCGGGTCGCGGCCCGTTGCAAAGGCGTTGGGGTGCGGCGAGTCAATAATGTAAACGCGGGGCATGGGGAGTGCCGCACGGCGCGCCAGTTCAGCCACCATCGGGTAAAAATCAGGCGCGCTCTGCGCATCAACTTCCCGCGCATTATGCATCCGCAGGACAATTTTGTCCGAATTCCAATAGGAAAACAGGTTCATGCCGAGCGCGACGGCAAAGGCGATCACCGCGCCCTGCGCACCGCCAAAGGTAAAGCCCAGCGCCATCAACAGCGCGGTTAGCGCCGACAATAATATCAAAGTTTTGAAACCGCTCACTTGAACTCTCCATGTGCCCAGCCCAATGTGGGGGAAGATACACCAAGCTTCAAGAAGGATCATACCAATGGGTCAGCGCCCCGCCCATGTGAAACCGCCGGCCCATTTGTCCAAATCGCCGCCCGTGCCGAAGCCCGCGCCTGCGGCCGAAAAGGACGCGACAGACGATCCGCTGGGCCTCAACCCCGTGCGCTATGGCGATTGGGAGTTAAAGGGGATCGCCGTCGATTTCTAATTAGCGCAGGGTTTCCCCCCGAAGCGGGCGGGACAGCAGCGTAGAGATCACGTCGGATACACCCGTGTCAGCCGACAATAGTGCGCACACGGCGTCCACAATCGGCATATCCACCCCTGCTGCGCGCGCTGCCTGTTGCAGGACGGGCGCTGTAAAGGCCCCTTCCGCAACCGTGCGTCGATCGGCCAGCAGCTCTGCTGCCGCCTTGCCTTCGCCCAACCCTTTGCCGAGCGAGAAATTGCGCGAGCTGGTGGAGGAGCAGGTCAACACCAAATCCCCCAGGCCCGAGAGACCCGCCAATGTTTCGGCCTGTGCCCCGCGGGCAAGGCCAAAGCGCGTCATTTCGGCAAAGCCCCGGGCGATCAGCGCTGCCCGCGCATTTTGGCCAAGGCCAGCGCCGTCCACCACGCCACAGGCAATGGCGAGAACATTTTTAACAGCCCCACCAATTTCCGCGCCAATCACATCGGTGCTGGCATAGGGACGAAATGTCGGCTGTGCGATGCGCGCTGCCAGTGTTTGGCCGACCGCCGCATCCTCACAAGCGAGCGTAATCGCTGTTGGCAGCCCCTGCGCCACTTCATGGGCAAAGGTCGGGCCAGATAGAACGGCAATGGGCGCAGATGGACACACCGCTGATGCCACTTGCGACATGAGCAATTGGCTACCTGCCTCAATCCCCTTGGCGCAGAGGATTAAAGGTCGGCTGCCAACCGCAATATCCGCCAAAATCGACCGCATATGCTGGGCCGGCGTCACCACCAGCAAGGCATCGCAGACGGTCAGGGCCGCAAGGTCCGCCGTTGCTTCAATTCGATCCGACAGTGATATTCTGGGCAGAAAAACGGCGTTTTCCCGCTGTCCATTAATCGCCGCAACAACCTCTGGCTCTCTTGCCCAGATCAGCGTGTGTTCCCCGCCTGCGGCTACCACTTGCGCAAGGGCGGTTCCCCAAGCCCCGGCCCCAATAATGCCCAGCTTCATGCCTTCACCCCCGCGCCGCGCGCTTTTTCAGCATCCGGGTCCAACGGCCAGCGTGGACGCGCCACCACATCCAGAGGATCGGTCAG
>Ga0078894_10002815_pt1 | contig 13187 bp, 15 predicted proteins | sample LauGreSu1BDMLBSD_2_FD_67506 | JGI IMG/M metagenome (GOLD analysis project Ga0078894, IMG submission 67506) | Freshwater lake microbial communities from Lake Michigan, USA - Su13.BD.MLB.SD (version 4) (version 4) | ecosystem: Environmental > Aquatic > Freshwater > Lake | place: Lake Michigan...
AACCAATGGTCGTTCCATTTCAAGGTCGAAGTACTCGCGTGGTACCTGGAATTCGTTTTGCTAGCTCTAACCCAAAATAAAGTTTTCGCGCTCTTCACGGATACCCGGCAATTTCTGGCCTCCGATTGGTTGCGCCTTACACTCTTCACACTTCTCAGGCTGTGGAAGCACCGCTGTATGGTTAATAAGACTTTTAGTCCTATACATACAGAAATCTGCGATCTGATCTTCATCGTATGGAGACTACTGCGTAGGGACAGGTTGAGTAGCGTCTTTATTTGCAACGTTAGTCTATATGGGCGGGCTTTGTAACTCGATTTCATCAGCGAATATGAGCTTGAGAAGAGTGCCAAACTTATCCTCCTGATTTGTAAGTGCAAGTGAAACACTGGTCATAACACCGGCAAAAAGTCCTTACAATCCTATTTAACCAATAAAATGAACGAGATTAGGAGTCAGTCTGAATGGAACCTAAGTGTTATCTTATGGAATTTAGCCTTATCTGACCTAGCTTCGGAAGAAATCTTGGTCAACATCCGAAAAAGTCCTGTTCCTAAAAATTTCTTTGTTCTACAAAGCAAGACTGAGTTTTGGATCTGTGAAGGTAAACTTGCCGCTAGCCTTGCAAAAAACGAGCGTGTTTAGCTTGAGTTGCTCTGCCTGATTGAAAACATACGAGAAGAAACTGTTCACCGCGAGATATTTCGTGAACTACTTTTTAAATATAAACAGGTTGTCCACATTGTAGAAAATTCTGTTGAAGTATGACTGAAGCAGGTAAGGCTCCACAACTGTTGTCAACTGATTGTATGTGTCTCTATTAATCTAACGAACAGACTGTTCATCAATTTGTTGAAGTTCTCGAGGCTTCTCAGGTGGGAAACTATCAAATTGAGATTGAATCTGTGCTAATTAGAGCATCAAAGCCTAGTCCGGATCAACTCCCTACTCAAGAAGCAAAAAGTCGTGAGTCTCCTAAAAGTCAACAAAGTTGAGATCATCTTGGCTCATTTTAGCCTCTAAAAGCAGAATTTTAGGGGCAACGTGCATTTTAGTGCCTCGAATGTGAGATTCTTTGTGCTAAGCGAAGAGCATATTCATAATAATCTTCATCTGTGTGACTCGTTCATCAGACTAGAACTGGACTAGCTCCTACTGCTAATTGACTTTACAAAGTTAAAATCCTGAAAAGAGGTAGTAGATACTTTTACTATTCTAACACTTGAACTCTATCTTCTTGTCATTCCAGCCCGCGCGATGCACAGTCGAGTCGATTCGGTCAATCGTAATTACCTTCTAGAAGAGGGGCTCCGACGCGGAGAGGATGTACTGGTCTGGGACCTCAATACCTTTCACGTTTAGATTTGCGAAGTTGGGGAAAACTTCGTCAATGTGCTGCGTTTGCACTTTGAGACTTCTTTAAACAACAAGGAAGTCTTTGATGTTTTTGAGAATTTGTATCTGCTTGAGGAAGTCACCTTCTCGAGTTTGCTCGTGTATGAAATGAGTCTAAAACTCAGCTAAGATAGGATTGTTTGTTCCTTTAAGGTAGTACTCAAAGACTTGACCGTAAATGTTTTGCAGGACACGCTCGACTTTCTTTTTTGGAGGATTCATTATGTAGGTACTAAAGTTAAGGATTTGTTGGAGGACGTGGATGAATTTGTCGTCTTTGTTTGAAAACAGGCTCTTGACGTCGTCAAGCAAACAGTCGATAGCTTGAGCGGCTTTCTGGTTGCGTCTCTTCAACTACCTGGTGTTTTCTTTCAACAACTCCTAGAATACACTGTCCTTGAACTGATCCTTCTTCAGATAGTACTACTTCGAGCGAAGTGGGTAGTATGAGAACTGTGGGTACAACTTGCAGATGCGAGAGTAGATGTGTTTGGCGACTTCTCTTTGAAGACCTTTCGGTTACTTCAAGAACTACAATAACTACGGAATCCAGAATAGCCAAAGCCAGGCGGGAAGTTAGTCGATGTTGTTTTTCATAAAGTCAGCCACAAGCTTACTAGATTGATACTTGCTATTCTTCAATAGACGTAGGATGTAAGGTATAACGAGGCGAGATTTGTGCTGACTCGTACTCAACGCACACATGTACCCTTTCAATGAGTTGATGAGCGCCTTTTCTTGCTTTTCCTAGCTGCTTTGGCTTAGGATTATTTCGTTTAGCTTGGCGTACGATAGCCATGTTTTCGCTTCTTTCCTGTTTTTATCAATTGAATTGAGGAGGTGTATCTTGGCATTTGCCAAATCGCCGCGCTGCAAGAAATAATCACCCTGAAGTCGCAATATATCTGCATGCATCCAAGACTCGTATTCCTTATTTTCGATGAATTATTTGCTATCGAGAAAGATTTCTTGCTGTCTAGTTGAGTCTATTCCAGATCCCAAATGTAACTTGAAGTTCTCGTATTGGTAGCGGTACCTTTCCAGTTTCAAGTTTTCCCCTTTAGTCTCCTTGTCAGTTAGGGGCGCCTTCACCAAGTTTAAATAGTGTTGAGAAAGTCCAAGTAGACCGTGCTTTCTACTCACCTGGGCAAGTTTGAGATTGTTCCAACAAATGTCGACGGGCTCTTCCTAACAACCAATGCTGAGATTAATTTCACCCTGAGGGGACTACTGCTTTATGATATTATCACGGAGACTCTAGAAAATAAAGTTACGCGATTCAAGAATGTCTTGCCAAGTTTCGATCGATTCGCACATGTTGGGAAGACGTTCTCGCCAAATGTTCATGGCACAGCGATAGTCATTAATACGTCGCATTTCCTGAATACTTATCATGTTTCTGCCTCCTTCCATCGATTCAATTATTTGTTAGAACATGATTAGGTACTCGTTCTGTATACGGTCCATATACTGGGGTAGAACTGCGGCCCATTAGTTAATTGCAAGTTTTATCGTTTCCTTATAATTTTCTTCAAAGATGGCATTTCTGTTTTGGGATTCAGGCGGGGTCCCAAGTAAAAAGCTGTAGTACAGGTGGTATTTAACCTTCTAAATGCTGTTTTGGCTTACAGAAAATTTCATTTGTTTGTTTGCGTTAGGATTCGGATTCAAAAAGTTCTGTAGTTAGTTTTTTAACTGCAGCATGTCTTTGAACGCCCAACTGTATTCTACCTTGAGCTCGTGCGGTTCACTAGTAATATTGTCTGAAATATCTTTGAACAAGTCCTTAACTTTAAGGATTCTCAGAGATTTAATGTAAAGATTTTCCCAAGTGCGAAGATCTATTTCTGAGAGGCTTCTGTTACTTCCCGCTTTTGGGTAGTTTCTTTCATCAAGTTTTAACTTAACTTCTTAAGTTTCGAACACGTCGCTAAAATGTTAATTCTAAGGGGCAGACATTAGCTACTAGTTGCATGGATCAGAGCCATTTATCATGTCAATAAGAGCATTTTTGGCAAGCTGCCTGCTATACTTTCCAGGGGTTCTTTACTAACTCTCAAGAAATGGGAAAAGTCCTTCTTGTTCCGCATAAAAGTTTATATATGATCCAAACTATTGATTCAGATCTTCCCACATATGATGCTAGGATAGACTAACCATACTACGCATTTCTCGCGATTTTGTTATCAGTCTGCTTAGGCCCGCACTGTAATCTTCTTCCATTAGGGACTCATAAAGTTCCTATAGAGCGAAGACATAGCGCTCATTCGAGGGGAAAAGTTAAACGTGATCCTCTAGCATCGGAATCACGATGTGCCATAAATTGAAATTTTTTGCCATATATTACAGTACTTCTGGCTCTATTCTAACCTAAGGATGCCTGAGACTTATAACCTACTCGAACATCGTTCGAGAAAAAAGACTCTTAATCGGTTAATGTATCAAGCTTTAGTACTTTATAAGATTCTGGGCCATCTTATTAAAGTCAGCTGCGAATTGGTGTTATTCCTAGCGATGCATGACTTTTTCCCATATCTACCAAAAGATCTTGCTGAATATTTTTTCAGCGATGCCGCGATCATGTGAATGTTCCGGATTAATGCGAATTATTTCGGATAGAGAGAATAGCATGTCTTCAAGACGAATATTTTTGTAGGACTACAAACTCTCCGTAAAGCCTAAAAGCACTTATTTGGTCTTTTTATAGAACTAGTGCTCTTTAGTTTCAGCAGATATTTCGAAACGGACAGTTTCGCTGTGCATCGAGATAAGTCTGCTAGATTCACGTATTTTCATCATCTTTGTGTCCTACTTGAAGCTGTAAAGAAGGAAATCAAGCAAATTGTTTATTTAGCAGAATTGAATGAACTGTTCGTAGTCCTCTGACGATACTTTGAACATAAAGTACTAAATTTTGTGTTTCAAAGCACTTCCCGTAAACTTTTCGAACGTCTAAAAGAGTCTCTGTCTGAGTTGATAATTACAGCACGGCTTCAATAGGAATAAACGGTCGAATATTTTTAGGCTTATTTCGTTTTGCTGGAGACTAGGCTGTAAGTCTAAAAAGTCAAGGCACAAACCGTAAACTTTGTTAACAAGACTATTGTCCTTATCCTTCCCATCATTTGAATCCTTAAATCTCTAAGCTTACGTCAATCGGATGAGCCAGCCTGCCTTTTCTTTTGCAAGTAACTTTACTTAATCCAATGGATGATCTACTACGAGTAACTCGGTGATCTCGAAGATTTGATCCATCAGATACTGGCAGCACTTAACACTGTGGAAGACTTTTAGAGTTTACTTAAGGTTTTCGAAAAGAGTGCAAGCTTCATCTTGGTGCATGTTTTACTTCATGTTTTTGATTGTTGACTTAAAGCCTATAACAATTGTTTCTTTCATCCAAGTATCGTAGTTTGGTAACTCAAGGCAAAATTAAACCTAGTTGTCTTCGAAGATGTAGTTCTCGTAAGTTTGAGTTACTGGTCGGTCAAGACGTACTTGATCCAATTGAATCTTTTCTGAGGTTACAACCAGACGGAAACAAGAAACGACCCGGTAAATTTGATTATTTATCTGTTTGTAAAAGTCTGGCTTCACCCAAGCTTTGAAATCGTCGGCAGTAATTACCCCTTCGTCTCGAAGATCTTCTAAAGCTTTGATGACTCTTATTGTAAAGTGAGGAATGAACTTTTGCAGGTAGAAAATTTCATTATCTCGCACCTTCTTTATGACGGCGGGTGACAAAGATGGAGATGGAAGCATTTGATTTTGGTTCTGTATTTGAAGCTTTTAGTAGTACTTGCTTTGCTCCTCTCTAAATTGTCTGACGAACTCGCCCTGTATCAGTTCAGGGCTTCTTTCCTTCGCTTTTTTTATGTCGATCTCGATCGCTCCAATTACACTTTCTTTCAAGCCCTTAAGTTGTTCTTGCGTTAGAAGCTGGTTCCTTTGCCTAATCACATTTTTCAGGATGTGAATAGGGAATAAAATGAGTCTGTAGTTAGCACTGGCTAGACTGAGCAGTTCCTGCCTGACAGCAGAGAAGAAGTCCATCAAGATTTTCATCTGGTTGGGTAAGTTAAATCTTTCTGTAACTGCTAGCGAGAAAAAGTTCAGGTAAAACATGACTTAGAATTGGTACTTGTTGAGGTCCTTAAAAAGTTGAAAATCAAAGCAGTGTGTATAGCTGTCAGGACTGGGGAACATCTAAGTGATTTTCCTAAGAATAACGAGACAGTGGCGTGAATACTGGCCATACTGCTCCATGTGCTTGTTTTAAGAGGGTTCAAGGTGCACGGTACAGAGCTGTTGAATCTAAGTTGTGATTGTGAATACTTCGTAAACCTCCTTTTGAATTGACTATAGAGACGCGTAGCGGCCTTTGGCTTCGTCTTTCCTTTGTTCTGTCAAGTGAATGATTGCGTCAAGGATCATAAAAGGCTCCTTGCACACTTCGAAGTTTGGCAGACCTCGATTGTAGTATTCTTTAAACTGAAGCAAAACCTTAGTCAGGCGTCGATAGATTCCTTTGTCAACAGAGATATCGCTGGTGACAATTATGTTTGAAACCATCGCACACAAAAGAAGTCTAGCATTGAGATCTGTTTCGATACTGTATTGGAGTTTTACTGATTCCCAAAAATTCTAGCTGAGCTATTGCGACATTTTAGAAACTTAGATCACGTTCTGCAGTGCAAGCTAAAGCAGCTGCTTCCTTTGAGCCTTTCCGAGATTGTATTATATTACTGGCTGCAGAACATTGTCTCTCATCATATTGACGACGTTTTAGTCTGGCAGTGGTCCATTTGCGTTCAGCATGACAGCGTCGGCTAGAGCTGCTTCGCCCGCAATTCTCAATCCAAGAAAGTTTACTCCAAAGCAGGACATTGTGAAGTAGGCCAGCTCCCGTAGGTTGAGATCGACTGCGTGCTTGGCGTTCCAATCTAAAAAGATCAAGTGCTCCGTGCCAGGGAAACATTGTTGAATTGTTTCTTTGTCCGTGAACCTGATTATTATGAGGAGTATTTTTGTAATTTCCTTAAAAAAGCTTTGGTAAGACAACTTTTGACGCTCTTGTAAGTCATCGAGAATCATCCGCCAAAGTGGCAAAACGTTACTTTTAAGCTTTATGAAAAATGTTTGGAAGAACCGAGCGATTAATTCCCGTGTGAAGTAAGTTTAGAACAAGATAGGGTCCTTTGCGCATTAAAGGGCGATCGGCAAAAAGGCGAACTCCAGATAACAGTACTTAGCCTCAAATCTTGCGGCACTGTTTTGGATTTTATCTAATGTAGACATAAGGAGCTTTTACTTATTTGGTACAGAGTAATGATTGGGTAAATACTGAACACATAACTTGACTAGGGGGCGCATATCTAAAAACGAGGCTTACAAGTTCATGTCTTTGAGGAGGTCAAACAAGATCTAAATGTCGCATTTCTCTTATCTGATGTAGATTATTAGCGATTTCAAAATTTTCGTATAGATATCGCGATACATCGTCATCAAAAACTATGGAGGCTATACTTTGTTTACCCACTTCTCGCGCAAGACATCTAAGATTTCGCTGTTCTTTTGATTAATCAAGAACTGCGGGTGGAACTTTGAGAAAATGTGAATCAGGTTGATTCCTAGCACAAATTTATCTTCATAGTACGATCCCACTTCAGACAAAGGGTACCGACCCCGAACGAGGTAATTCTTCAGGAAACCTTCCTTAGTTATACGTTCTCGTAGGCTAAAGTTTTCACGTTTAGAAACGATTTGCAAAAATGTGGAGAGTAGCTAATTTTGACTTGACCGGAAAAGAATTTCTGAGCCCTCTTTAAAGTTGCTGTTGAAAAATTTTGCCACTCCCTACTGTAAATTGGATTCAAGGTGTCCAAGCTAGATTCGAAGTGGACTTATTTTGTCGTAAGCATGCTAGTACATCGCTATATTGTTTTCCCCAGTAATCCTATCAACTTCCCTGTCAAACTGAGTCTAGAACTCTTCAATCAAGAAATCGTTAAACGAGAGTGCACTTTGCATGACTTGTTTGATCTCGGTCATCATCTGAGTTTTCTACTGACATAAAAAGTGTAAGGAGTTGATGATGCCACACGCGGTCTCTATCTGTCGAATCTTCGTATTGTATTGGTCAACTAAGAACTTAATTCTATTCTCGACTTCATTGACTGCGTCTGTCTAGTATAGCTGTGGATCAAAGACAGCATATTGCGACCGAACGGACGCCTCTAGACTTCTGTAGTTTTAGGTGAGGTGTCTTCCGAGTTCTTCGTTAAAGCAGGTGTAACATACCTTTATCACTTTACCAAAGTGTTGGTAGTAGCTTATCTTAGCTTGGGTAGTCGTTCCATTTTAGTTCAGAGCCATGCTGTTCAAGATGGGTCTGACGCACTCTTTTAAAATGTAGTTCGGTAGAGCTTCATTTGCACTTGTCTCCTGTTTCAGCAGTCGCTTAAGGCAGCTCTTTGCTTGCTTTTAGACCTTTCTTTCATCACGCTAGAAAAACTTAAAGAGCAAACAAATCATTTTCGCTTTGACCTCAACTGCATAGAAGTCAAATTTTGTAAGGAGAGACTGGGGCTACCGTAAAGGGTCGTTTTCTTCAGGGGCAGCTGGACTAGTCTGATAGAGGAAAAAGAACTCTGCTTGTCTGTCTTTTATAAATTTGTGGATTACATCGTGACTCACTGTGTCGCACAAGAACTAGAGCGCTTTACTGATCAAACTGCAGTGCAGACTCACGTTAGGGTACATTTCGTACAGATCTTACATGTATTCGTAGCAGATATCTTGGACACGGCCGGCTTAGTTACCGAAGAGCTTACTGGTGAATGCCTCGATTTTTTCTTTTACCATTTTTTTGACTGTCTCATATTGCTAAGGACTGCTCAGGTTCGCAGATGCGACCTCAGAAATTTTCTCAAAAAATAAAGAGGATTGCTAGACCGGGTTTTGTACATCAAAGATATTGAGGGCTTGCCAACTCTACTTCTATTTTAGCGCTTCAACTTCTTTCCTGAATTTGAGATCCCTCGCTTCACTAGCTACTTCAAAGTAGTTGCTTTCCAAGAACTGGTGAGTGTGCATAGTGTGGGAGTATGTATCGTACTCTCGGTTCTATTGCAAGTAAATTCGTTCAAGTTTCATATACCGTCTGCTTAGTTTATTTAGGGTACTGTTGGGTCCCAAAGTGACGTGATCGGTACGGTGTTCCAAAACCGACTCAAACTTGTCTGACTCATCTTCGAGTACTATAACAATCAGATCAACTAGGCCAAGGAAAACATGGCGTTTGGCCTGAATACGCAGGTGATCGCTGTGCTATAGTATGAACTGACCCACTTCAATCATTTAGATTAACTGTTTGACAGCGCTGAAACTACCTCTATACATTTCGAATACATCTTTAGCCTTTCGTTCGAACTCCTCGAGATACAAGTGGTCGTGCCAGGTTTGTTACTGAGGCTATCCTTGCACTTCGATGCCAGAACTTTGAATTACGCGAACTGAATCGAGAAGTGAACAGACTGTAGTGTTATTTTATTGTGCAATATTCTCAATCAACTCTTTTGCACAAATACGAGCCACGGCCTGCTACGAAACTATCGTTTTGAACACCCGATCAACTACCGTGATGAATGTGTTTCTATCTTCCAATGTTGTAATGTTTTGAGATCTATAGGAGAAAATTCCAATTCTTTCAAACAACTTTTCGATAGTGGGTTTGATCTCTCCGCATACATAGACCACCACAGAGTCGTTCGACTGTTGCATTATTTTGAAAAGCGTGTTTACAAGAATTTAGGCATTCTTTTTAACAGTTCTTGCAGGCAGGTGCTTAATTAAGATTTTTATCGCAATGTTAACTGCGAGATTGTGAGCCAGTTCATCCACCTGGCAACAAATTTTCTTGATTAGTAGCTAGACAATCTCCAAATTGTCAAAAACCTCCTCTTAGTCACCGTAGAGATCTTTCAACAGATTTATCATTGTCTTGATTGCGAAAGAGCTGCCCTTGTAGTAAGGTCTATAGTTTTCAACTTTCTGTTTCTAAAAGTTACCCTGTTGCACATTGAAGTACAAAAACTCCACGATGTACTCTATGAAAAGTACAGGGTTGATTTCGTCGATTTGGCAAGGCTAGGTTAGCGTACCGTTCTTGCAAATGTAAATCAAAGTAAAGTACTTGGTCACCCACGCCATGAAGTTAATATGCTCTTCTTGTACCTTTTTGTTCTCTGGGGTGTTAGTTGGCAGACTTGAGCAACCAATTATTAGGCAGCGAAGAATCTTTTCAAATACGTGAGATTCAGATCCATGAGTCATTTGCGATATTGGCTCTTGAGGTTTTCGAGCGTCAAATGATTGAAACAGAGGAGGAGCTTTAAACTGATTCATAAACTTTCCGTTTTGTTGATTCGCTGAAATAATGTTGGCGATAACATAATCAATGTCCAAGTCTGGGTCGATGTAGCTTAGGAATGCGTACCTTACAAAAGCCACTGCTTGGTTCAGCTCCTCTGAACTGAACTACTCGCCATATGAGAGAATCTTGATCAAAAGCACGTCGATGACCGAGTCTATTCCGAAGAATATCTGTTCTTTAGAGTGCTTGTCGGTCAGACAAATCTTCAAACCATCTTCGCTGTAGTTTCTCGGTTTGAACTCGTTGTTGTAGTCGTACTGGCGAGTACGCGAACCAAGTTTACCCATTAGTTTCAGGGAAATGTTTGGCATGTAAAAAAGGAGAGGCTTCAAACATTGGTTTAGGTCTGGAAGTATGTGGTTGATTACTGGATCTAGAAGTTCTGGATAAGTTGCAAGCGCACTTAGCCAGTATTGCAAAGTGTGAATACCACCCTCAATTTGATCGGGCTGGTTGCTTTCCATGCAGTCAACTAGCGGTTTCGAAATCTCTGGCAAATAGTCGAGTAGATGTTTCAGTTTGGCTGGCACGAAGCAGCAAATCTCGTTTGTCCACTTCACATAGTTTACCTCGTCTTTTTGCTGCAAAAATGTTTCGATGAGTCCCTGAATCATCGGAATGTAGTCGCGCATGATTTCCTTTATGCTTAAGGAGTGATCGTCGATGTTGCAAATTTCTTTCCAGAGGTTCCTGATTATGTAAAAGTACTTAGGCACGATGTTTCCCGACCTAATCTGCTGGATACAGAATATGAAGATTCCAAAAAAGGTGTGCTTTATCCGGACATCGTTCGCGCGTTAAAGACATTATTCACCAATAGTTAAAAGTTTTCTTTGGAGCGCTTCCTGTATTTTTGAAAATGACAGTATTTTCGCCATTCTCTTGTCCTACTTAGACAGACCGAAGTAGCTTTAAGGACCTTTTTCTTCAAATTTTGTGTCAAAGATGGCTATTTTTCGCTTGGTGTACTCGAAAAACATGTCAAGGAATGTTGTTTTGAAGTTTTCTTCCACTCGCTGGTTTTTGGTAAGGACTTGCATCATTTACTGTTAAGGTTGTTGGTTTGTTGGATTCGGTGCTGTAAATGTCAAAAAGCTTTTTGACAGCTCAGGCATACCGCGTTGTATACTCCTAGCTCTTGCCTCGATAATTAGGCCGAAAACAGTATCTCCAGTGGCATTCAGCAGATCCCTAAACTGGTTAACAGGCATCTGAATAAGGAATGAGTGCAGACTTTTATAGATGTCCTTTTGTTTCTCATCTTAACTTGGATTGAACTGGGAGATGTTGTGAATAATGTGGCAGCTATAGACGAAAAGCTTCTCGAGCAGACGCATAATTTAATGGCTGAACGTAAGTTTGGGTATCTGAAGTTCCTTGATGAAAATGAGGATTGCTTCTGCGTAATTGAAAATACTTTTCACATTTTTATAGTAGAAATGCTCCGTTTATTCCCTCTTAGCAGTATCTTCTTTCAGCATTTTTTCAATGTACTCCTATTTCTCCTCCTCCGAACGAAACTATTGTTGATTGGGGTTTCTGACTTGCTTCTCATAGGTCTGTTAAATTTTTTTCCAACTGCGCTGGAACGAGTTGCCGCTATTTTCGACGAACTCCGCCTCTTTCATGCCGAGCGAGTCAAAGAAGTTTGCTTCCTCGTCCACAACAGCGACGGGCTAAGCCTCAGCGAAGAACTTCACCCCTTGTTCAGTTTGCTGCCGCCAATTCTTCAAGAATATCGTTATTGCGGTCAATAACTCAATTTAGAGGTCGTAAGTTGGAAAATCTGCTCCGATGAAGGTGGAATCTTTTGGAAATTTAATATCCGCTTACTTCATTTCCTTTATCCTGCTGTTGTAGTTGTTAAGCTGTATGAGTATTTAAGTCTAGAGAATGAAGGGACAAGCTGGATTCAGCAGACACACAATCAGAACTTGCATCGCCTTAACATAATGGTAGGGAGCCTGCTCAGCAGGCAATATCTGATCAACTACGAATTGTACGATTTAGTACGTTTGCGAGATGATTTACTCGTTAGGCTGACCACAACCGAGTAGCGTTTAGGCATCCAGTATCTGATCAAAGTAGTATTTGAGGACATGTTTCTAATTGCTGGGTTGGCTGTTGGAATTGGCATGATCAGCTAGATTTGGCTTTGTTTTTCTGTACAACTCGATGTTTAATGATTAAAAGTCGACTAGTAGCCGTAGACGACATTCCTGAGAGTCTCCAGGCATCGTTTTTGCCATTTTGACAAAAAATTTAACGATTTCGCCGTAGTTAATCGCGAAGAACTCAATATTTGTCGTGATGTTGCACAGCGGTTGAACTAAAAATGACATGACCTCGATACTCTTGTAAAAAAAGATGAGTGAAGTTGGCTGGCTCGGTTAGATCGATTGCTTTTCTTGAGTTTCTTTGGCAATCTTCGAGAAGTAAAGGCTGATTTCAAAATTGTTGTATTCCTTGAACAGGTCTATCAAAGAGTCTTTGACTCGGTCTATGATTAGTTCATGATTCTATCCCGGTTGAATATTAGGTACAAGCGGTCTTCGAAGTAGACGGGGAAGGAACTCGTTGTAAATTTTTAGGCTTCGGCATGCGAATGTTTGGAAGTTTCCAGAAGACTTTTCGAACTGGTCAGCGCCCACTAATTCTGCTGGATTAATCTCAGGTGAAACTTCAATTTGGGCTTGGTAGGTGTTATTTTTCACAAGATTGGGAACCATCTTCAGGAAAGATATGTAGTTCTCGCAAAAACTCAAGACCTCCTTTTACACGTCACTCTAAACCGAATTAAAAAGAGTATGAACTTACGAGTGTAATTGCTGGTTACCTCATCGTCTGGCTCTAGACGAAGTAATTTAGGATTTTGACCGCCACTGTAGCGATCTCTTCGCTCTCGGTCTGCAAAAGTCGGAAGCACCTACAAGAATGAGACATTTACAGCTTACATTTTAATAAGTTTGCGATAGCGGCTCTATTGTTCTTCGTTCACGATTATACCAATAAATAGGTGAATAAGGGTGATTGTGCGTAGTCGCAGCTCATGTCTGCTATCCTTGCGCTTTTTGTTGAGTGGTTTTCTGTCCATAATTTTGAAGAGCGACTCAATAATGCCGCTGTAAATCCTTTGCTCAGTGTAGGAGCCGTCGCCTTGATCGGGAGAATTAAGCTCAACTTGCTCCTTCATCCGGATCACTATCGATAAAAGGTTCACAAGATCCAAGTCACCTAAAAATTAGGTCAGTCCACCGATCAGATATCGAAAAAAGACTTACTTGACTAAGAGTCTTCCACCAAACTTTCGAGCTGGTTGATGACTTCGCTGAAATCGAATGCTTTGCTGTCTTACATC
>Ga0078894_10002817_pt1 | contig 13185 bp, 12 predicted proteins | sample LauGreSu1BDMLBSD_2_FD_67506 | JGI IMG/M metagenome (GOLD analysis project Ga0078894, IMG submission 67506) | Freshwater lake microbial communities from Lake Michigan, USA - Su13.BD.MLB.SD (version 4) (version 4) | ecosystem: Environmental > Aquatic > Freshwater > Lake | place: Lake Michigan...
TTTAAAACTCCTAGATTAGTGTTGTTTTCGTAAACGTCTTTTACGTTTTTTATAACGTCTAATATGTCTTGCATAGTAATGGCTCTTTTATATCTAATATTTATCCGATGCGTTTTTATAGTATAACTGAATGATTTTGCTCTAAATCTGTAAATATTAGTGTAGGACCTCTGTAGTTATCGGGCGGTCACTACAGTCGTTCTACTTTCCCCAAAGTAGGAGACAATAGACAATGAGTAAAAACCGAGTGAAAAAACGTTTTACTTCAAACGTGAATGTGATAGATTTCGATACGTATCTTCCACAAAAGAAACAGCGAGTTAGCCTGTATGCACGTAATTCCACGCAACAAGTATATCTAGATAAACTTCAAGACGATAGCAAGAGTATTGTTTTTGCAGTTGGCCCAGCAGGAACGGGCAAGACTATGCTAGCGGTGCAAGTAGGCATCAAACTATTTCAGGAAGGTATTGTCGATAAACTCATCGTTACAAGACCCGCCGTAAGTGTAGATGAAGACCTTGGATTCTTACCAGGGACGCTAAATGAAAAGATGGCGCCGTGGACAAGACCTATATTTGACGTATTAGGAGAATACTACCAAGCAAAAGACATTGCTAAAATGCTAGAAGAAGGTGTAATTGAGATCAGTCCGCTAGCCTACATGCGTGGACGCACATTTAAGAATGCCTACATCATAGCAGATGAAATGCAAAACGCCACACAGAATCAAATGAAAATGCTGTTAACCAGACTAGGAGAACACTCTAAAATGGTTGTAACTGGTGACTTGAATCAAGCAGACCGACTTGATAATAATGGTTTATCAGAATTTTGCCAACTAATGCAAAACTTCAGCAAACTAAAACATATCGACAGTGTAGAATTCACTGCTAAAGAAATCGAACGCCATAATGCCGTAAAGGAGGTGTTAGCGGTTTATGGAGACTAAATGAAATAGGGGCATTGCGCCCCTATTTTTATAAATGACTAAGTCTAATTAGTGTTGCGGCTAAATTAATTTCAGCATCTGCAACTAGACTATGATTGACTAATCCGTCTTTGATGATAAGGACAGCTTTGTCTTGCTGGCTTTCAGTACCAAACAATTCAATATTATCGTATAGCCAACGATATATTTCTTCCATCTCTTCTGGACGAGCTTGTCCGCAAATTAGTTTACGGGCTTCGCTAATCTTACCATTCTTAAACAAATCAACCATTCCTACACGATAGTCACTGCTGTTATCTACAGATTCTGGTTTTTCAAGTTTAGCGTTCAAGCTGTTCATTTGTAAGTTGTTAATACACTTACGCAAGTCTGGATAGGTACCTTTTACATAGGTATCCAATGTATCAAGGTCAAACTCAATATTTTCTTCTACTAAGATAGTAGCCACCCTGGCAGTAAACTCAGTTAGGTCTGTCTTTTCGATATGCAACCGTTGACACCTACTGTGAAGTGGTGGAATAATTTTATTAGGGTAATTGCAAGTAAGAATAAATCGTACGCTATGGCTATATTCTTCCATTAGGTTACGTAGCGCAGGCTGTACAGATTGTGCATTAAGATAATCGGCTTCATCAATCAGCACAATTTTAATGTCTCCGAATGGCATAGTCTGACAGAAACCAATCAACTTGTCTACCCATTCAATCTTACGACCTTCCTTTGAACCGTTGGCATACAGAACATCTGTGTCTTGAATTTCAAGTTTATTAATTAGAATCTTAGCTAGAGTAGTTTTGCCTACACCAGCATTGCCGCTAAACATCAAATGCGGAATAGACCCGTCTTTAATCCAGTTCTCAATTTGCCCTTTTTGCAGTTCGTCTGCAAATACATATCCGTCCAGCGTATCCGGTCTGTATTTTTCTGTCCAAAGTTCTTTCATTTAAACCAGCCTTTAATTGTTTGTATTAGATTGTAAAATCTCATTGAATGAGAGTTTATATAAGGGGGATGATGTGGGCACCGACCTTGCTTGTAGTCGCACAGTGCCGAATATTCTTGTTTGCAAGTTTGGCAGTTCACTATGATTCTCCGTTGAGGGACCTTGTTTCGTTGTCTTTACGTTCTTGATCTTCCATCCATAACATCAATTGATGCTTATACATATTTTCAGTAAGACCATGCCATCCAATGCATTTTCCAGTTGGACTACGACCGCAGCCGCATTTGCCAAATTCTTCAGTATTTTCTTTAACTCTGATTTGCATAGAAGCTCCTTTTTGTTATTATACAGAAAAGAATAGGGCAGGTCAACTGCCCTATTGCTCAATTAAATTATTTAAATGCCGTCTCTAATATCTACATCAGTAGGTCGCTCATCGGACTGTAACATGATACAGTTGTTATCGACCATTCTCACGGTAATTTCAGTCCCGTCTGGATTTTCTACTTTGATGCCTCTAGTCCAACGGCCGTGCTCAACACAAATCCAGTCGCCTACTTTAACATCTTCTTGCTTTGGGCCAATAGCCCAAACTTGACCCCATCTGGGTTTAATGCCCTCGGTCTTACCATTGTCGCTTCTAATAATAATTCCCGAAGTAGTCTTTTGCTCGTCAAAGTTCATATCGGATATCAGTACATTATCGCGAAGCGGAATAATTTTACCTTTTACAGCGTTCATTCTTCACCTTCTGGATCCATGTCTTTGACAGCAGTTTGTTTGTCAACTACTTGCTTTCTAACAGGTACTTCGTCTGGTACAGACTGTGGGTGATCCTGATGATACTCTTTTAGAATATCTTCTCGCTTGCGAACAATTTTGCCACCTGGCCCAAGTTCATCGCCGCGAGCGTTTACTCGCACGTTGCCCACAGCAACAGTCATTTCGTTTTGCAGAGCAAGTTTGCTCATATCAACTTCTTTACCCTGCATTGAGCGATAAACCGCTCGTTGTTGTTCTTTCATTGCCATATTAATCTCCTAGGATTATGTTAGTACTTATCTCAGGAATTCCTGCCAGTCTAAATTATATTTGATACTATTTACTTTGTGAACACCGATTAGAAACAAAACGTAGCTTGCCACGCTTGATCCACGTCCTACACCCCATACAATATTTTCTTTTGAGCAAACATCTACAAAATACTTGAGCCAACGTAGTAAATCTAGCATGTTTCTTGCTTTGTACGCTTCTAGTTCTTCTTTAACTCTAGTATGTTCTGGATCCCAAGGTGGGCACTGTTCCTTAACCCAAGATTCAATATCTAATTCTTTATATTCTGTTGGCATGTTCCATAACTGTTGGCATGCCGCATCGTAGTCTTGAATTTCAAACTGGGGTTCATACGGTTCTAAGAATTTAAACCCTAGTTGTTTTTCTAGATTTTTTATATCTTCTGATCGACGGTCTACTAACAGTGTGTCAGAAGGATTAAATTCAAAGCCCGAATAGATGGCTTCAAAAAGATCCTGCTCGTTAAAAACTGGGTTGGAGTATTTGTCTAATCGCATGTCAACATTTTAGTTGACATTGATTAATTTGTCAAGCCCATTGTTTAACTGAGCCTGCTGTGATTGCCATAATTTGGCTTGTCGAGCTCGCATTTCTTCTTTGTACGTGTCTAAGAATACTACTATCTGAGCTCGAACTTCTGGATTGTGACTGATAAAATATTTTCTTGTCAAGTCTTGCACTTTGGCTTCCAATTCACCATCCTTTAACTGCGACAGATCACTGGCAAATGGGTGCATTAGAATGTTCCGACTAACTTAACAAAAATCTTGGCGCCACCGTTGTAGGTCCAAACATCGATTACTTTATTTTTTTGATTAGTAGGCAATTTGAGGATATCTGGATCATCAACGATATCTTGATCATATACAATCAAACCACCAGCTTCTGTAGCAAGGGTCGGAGTTCTAATAGCATTGCCGTCACCGATCATGTGTACACGAATCTGTGCAAATTTTCCAGTTGCTGGCCAATTCTGGAATGTAAGTGTTGTATCAGCGCCTAGGGTAACATACTGTAAAGGTCCGTTATTTAAACTAACAACCTGCGGTGCGTTAATAACACCTAGTGAATATGTTGCTCCGTAGAACTTGTTATAAGTTGCATTGGCAACAGTATTCCCGTTGAAATCGTTACTGGCATTCTTTTTAGCAGTATTTGTCTCTAGTGCAGTGATATCAGTTTCTGCTTGGGCAATCGCAGATTTAATAGCGGCAAAATTACCTCTAAATCCTTGACTGTTATTATCTTGCCCTGCAACTGGGTATGTTTCGTCAATGGCTGCATAGTTTAATGTGCTCATATTGTTATCCTATCGTTTCTGAATACAAGATATTTATCTCGCGTATAGTCTTCTACAGAATCTATTACATATCGATCTATAGTATATTCTAAAGTTTTAAAGTCAAAATCGCTGTATTTGATGTTTAAAATTATGTCATCCGCACCGCCTATTTTGCAGTAGCATATAGGCAATGCTAGTTGAAAATCTAGTTCTTGCTTACCCCCAGGCTGAATACTGCGCATCCATAGTGGGAGGTAGTTTCGTTCAGTTGATCCTACAGTACGTAATCGTCTTTTCCAGTTGGTTACACTGTTAGGAAAATAGGTTCCTGGATTAGGATCGCTAGCCAAGTACCCTTGGCTGTCAATAGTTACTACAGGATCTGGGCGTTCTTTGTAGGCTCTGTCTTGGTTCAAACTTGGTATATCTTCGCCCGCATCCCAGAAGTTTACAGTATTATCTGTAGTTAGCTTGGTATTTTGTCTACCTATTGCAGTCAGACGCTGAGGCAATACTTTTTTATTTGGCTCAAGCGGATCTAACATTTCTACGTAAACTACTTCGTATACCTGTGTATTTGTACCAGGAATTACCGCAACTGCCTTTTTAATCTCTCCAAATCTAAATGTTTTCTTTTTGTGATTAAGGCCAATTGCACCTACATAAGCACCTGCTTCTGTAGTTTCAATGCCTGCATAAATTAACATTTTGAGATCGCGCTGTACTCCAAAGTTTGTATCATTTGGTCTATATATATTTTCAGGAGTAAACACGGTACTGTCAGTGATAAAATCCTTCCATAGCTTTCTCTGATTAATTTTAAGCAATGGTGCAACAGATATATTACTGTATAGTTTGTTGTTTGGCGTTTGTACCAGTAGGGTAAATGTCTTTGATGCCGCACTAAATCCAAACTGATCCCTAGCTTTAACTGTAAAGCTGTAAGATCGATCAATGGTAGTAGCCTGCTGATCAATACTAAACGAGTTATTATCAAAAGTAATCAGGCCAGGAGCCTCAGCAGTGCCGTATTGATTAACTTTACCAACAACTTCTCCGCCTAGGTCTAACACTAGTCCCGGTGGGAATCCGCCGTTATTGTTACTAATCTTACCTAACAGTGCAGGCAAGCGAGTTGTATTTTTATATGATACACTAGTTGTTGTGCAACTTAAAACAGAGTATACTCCGTTATATGCCGGAACACTCATGCCTTCAACTTTGATCATAGAACCGACTTTGAAAGGAGGTTCAAATTGTTCTGGGAATGTCAAGGTAGCAATGACACCGTCATTGGCTAAACCCCCTGCTTGAGTAAATGTTGGTGCAGGATCAACTGCTCCAAGTTCAGAAGTCCATTCAGTAATCTGCCAAGGATACTCTACATCTTGAACACTCTTATAGTACTCGTCTTCGCCTGTAATCCTGTAAGTCCAGATAAAACCGTTCCATGTTAGACTCTTATTTCCGTTGGTATAACTGTTCTTTCCATTTAATTTTGGACCTAGTGTTAAGGTAGTATTAAATTTAGAGTCAGCACCGCCTGACGCAACAGTATTAGACGTGTCTGGGTTAATTTCAACAGTAACAGGTAGTTCACCATTTTCAACAGTGTATACTACAATAGCATCTTGAACAGTACTAGTAGCTTGAATCTTTAACGTTGATATAAAATTTGCATCAATAATACCGAGATTGCTGTCAGACTGCCAGGCAATAACACTGTCGATCTCTCCAATAACATCTACATAAAATGTTCGTTCAGTAACAACAACATCTTCATTAGTTCCGTACCTAGTAGCAACTATAGTCCAGCTATACCGCTTAGTAACAGCTGGCTGATAAGGAATAGTACCAAACACCTCGGACGTAGTTGGATCAAATTGCATGCCAGGCGGCAAGTTGGCAATTTCATCTTCAGTCATGCTGTAGATAATTATTCCTGCTGTTAATGCTTCGTAAGTGTCAAGGATAAAGCTCACGTAATTATTTGCTCTACGAGTTCCTAGATAAGCAGGAGTTGTCCATATCGGCTGGCGCAAGTATTGTACGTCAGCAGTAAACAATCCGCTGTTAACAGGGAATCCTACGTTGTCAGCACGGAAGTAGTCGTCGCCCACAACAAATATTCTAAACTTTCTTTTAGCAATATTATCACCGTCGCTGATAGTTACAATGAATTCGTAGTTACGATTTAGTTTCTTAGGAGGTTTGCTTGGTAGTGCAAAATCATAAAAGACAAGATCATAGATATAACTGTCGTAACCGTTAGTTGGACGATAACCAAAGTCGTAGGCAACATTGTCGTAGTAGCTGTTATCAAAACTTCCATCACCATCGGCAACTTTGATGCTAAGTGCAGGCTGTACAAATCCAGTAATTCTACCGGTTTGTGTCAGTAGCAAACCAGGTGGTAGTTCACCTTCTTCACTGGCAATAAAGAAACTCAATTGCTGACCAGTAACTGTGTCAGTATCAATTGCACCGATTTGAAAATCTACAAATGAACTGTCCAGTACATATAACTGTTCGTTCTCGCCTATTCTTAATTGTCCAGCAGGTGTAACAAATCTTGGTTCATCCGGACCTTGAACAGCCATGTTAAATGTTCTGTCAGCAATTCCGCTACTATGGCTGGCTCTAATACAAAATGTATAATTTGTATCACGAGGAACCTCGCCGGGGGTACCGATAATAAATTGCCCTTCAACCCGCAATCCGGGAGGCAGTGCTCCTGAGATAACTTTAAAATTAGTGTTACCTGGGACATTTGTTACAGGCAGCGGCAAATTGATCTGAAATCGTTCTTGAAACGTTCCAAAGTTGTAACCTGAATTTTGTGTCCAAATATCGAGCATAATTACCCTCTTCTACGTAGTCTTGGTCTTGGGTAAGCTGTCCCAGTAGTGGGCCTAATACCGATTGTCTGTTTAGGAAATGCAGTGCCTACAGTAGCTCGTTCTTTTTTATAGTACAAATACAAATTTGCGCCGCCTTGAAGATCTCTAATATCAGCAGGGCCCCCTGTGGTGGCCGTTATCTTATCTGCTTTAGCCACTGATAAAATATAAGCCTTAGCCGCTGATTGATTCATATTTGGATATGTTTCTAATGCGCAGGCAATAACTCCGCATACCTGGGGACTAGCCATACTAGTTCCGCTGTACTTGGCGAGGTAGTGACTTGGACTTCTTGGGTCAGCAGTACCGCTAGGCACTGCACTGATAATTTGAGTACCGGGAGCATATAAGTCGACACCCGGACCGCAGTCACTAAAGTAACTCTTTTGATCGACTGCTAATACATCTACTGCACCAACACAAATGTTTGGCATGCCAAGATCATTTGCAGTTGGACTAGTGCCTCGCATGTAGTAGAATATTTGACCTGGATATCGATTACTCATCTCGAAAGTATTATCCCAATCAAGTCCACCGGGTACATCATGTTTCCACTTGCCGTTACCGGCAGCTCCAACAAATATAATACCCTCTTCCATAGCATCAATAATATCTTCGTCGCAGGCAGTTACTCTAGCAGGTATACGTTGCCCTGCAATAAATCCCCATGTGTTTAATTCACCTGAAGTAAATGTGCCACCGCCTGAACTAGTCTTTCTATTGTTTACGCCTGTTTGTAAATCTATCTTACTTGGGTCGTTTTCATAAAACGTCCATTCGTGTACCATGTTAGGGCTACCTAAGGTTCCACTAGTTGCCGCATTGCCTTCTGTACGCACACGGAATGTCCTATTAGGTGCAGTACCTTCAACTCCGTAGTATATTCGTTGAACTGAATTGTCAGCGGCACTAGCAGATATCTTTGGCAGTGCTGGAACACTTTCGCTTATACCGCTATAGACAAATGAACCGCCACCGAATGTCAAGTAGTGGTTAGTGCTAACATATATTTGATTGTACGTGGTTCCTAAGAAGCTAATGTTAAAAGGTAAAGTCAGCAACCAATAAGCATCATCGTTAGGATTTGTTGTGTTACCTGCAATATCTGTAGGAGTTGTTGATGCAGTCAGTGCCGCTGCCCCAAGTAAACTGCTTGGTATTGATGACACGGCAACACTGCTAGAACCTGATCGTGCTCTTACGCTCATAGCAGTTGCATAAATTGGATCACCAACATCGCCAGTCTCGACTACACTGTTATGGAATCTAATAGTGTAGGTACCTGTGTTTGCTAATGCTACGTTAGTTTCACTTATGTCTACAGAAACATCGTCACCTGGTTCGGCTGTATCAGATACAGGCCCGTCTTCGTATTGTACTACCCTCACGCCATTGTATAATATTTCAATAGCATTTGCTAGAGTAGTGATACCATCACCTACAAGCGAACCTCCAGAGAATTGACTGATCAAATCGACTGTGCATGGCCCTTGTACTTGTACATCATATGTATCTGCTGGCTTGTCGAAAGATGTTAGATATGCTTGGTTGTTAGCATTGTCAACAGCCCATGTTGCAGGCTTGCTGAGAATTAAATTGTTAACAGTTGATGTTGTTACAATTCTATTTCCACCGTTTTCTAAATTTAAAATATTTGCTAATTTTGTACTTGAAGTACAAACTCCGCTAAATCCTGTATAGACGATAGTCGGAGTTCCTGCAGGAGTATAACGTGTTCCTCTATAGGTAACGGCAGTTATGTCATTAAACGACCACTCCCCTGGGAAAATACTTTGTCCCCAACTGTTGTTGATAATAGTTGGATTACGTCTGCCAGTGGCAGTGTTGATTGGCTTGTTTCTATGGAACGCACGAATATAGTCAAACACTAGGCTAAAGTTACCACTGTTACCAGTGTCATAGTATAGACTGTAGATGTTAGCATCTCTAGCCCAGCCCTGTGTGTTACCTGCAACAGTGCCTGCCACATGCATACCGTGGGGATCAATTAGTCCTAGATTATAAGTACCGGGCGCACCGCCTGTTACTTCAGGATTATGTTGGTACCAATTGTAATCTACAATTCTAGTACCCCCAGTGCCGTCTGCGTTTCTTTGAAACTCTGGATGTGTTGCAGTAGGTAACCCAGTGTCACATATTACCACGTCAACATTCTTACCAGTACTAGTAAGTGTTATGGTTCCACTAATAGTAGGGCTACTTCCGTCAGATCCCCAATTAGGAACATTATTCTCTCTAGTGCATCTTAACAGTCCCCAGTTTTTATGAAGACTATTAGTAGTTGAAGATTTGTTCCAACTCAAGCTAGATTGATCTACAAACGTGCCTGCACTAATACCACGCTCGGCCGGAGCAAGTTCTATGTATTTTACTCTTGGATCTTTTTCTAGTACACTGGCTTCTTCAGCAGTCATCATGTAATGAGTGTTTCTACTCAAAGGCCTCAAGGCAGCACACTCAACTTCTCTGTCTGGAATGGCAGTTTGAATGCCATCAGCAGGCGCTGCCATTTCTTGGTAGAAAGAATCTAAATCGTCTACATTATGTAATGTGACAATATATTCATGCACTAGTTTAGCCATGTTAAACCTCTAGTTGAACAGCAGTTAGTGTGACTGTTATAGTTCCGGTAGATCCACTCTTGTTTGTTACTGCAACTGGAATCACGTTAGTTACTGGAGATTCATCGTTAAATCCAAGGGCCCCTGGAGTAATAAGAATAGTCTGCGCTCCTGTAGTAATTACTTCTGCAATAATTCCTGCATCTGGTAACGGATCTACTCCTTCTGTTCTGCCAGCATCACTAGTTCTAGCGGCATCACTAACATACAATCTTACCCAAGCCGCCGCACTAGTTTGTATCTTATAGAGCATGTATCCTTTATATCCAGTAATGTTTACATTACCTGTTGCTCCGTTGGCAATACTAGCAGTTGTTCCCTGTATTGCGGCTCGAGCTACTAGCCCGCCGCCTGCTGGGAAATCAGTCCAACTAGTTACTAAGCCGTTGGTTGTTAAGATTTTTCCGTTGTTACTTGCTTGATCAGGCAGTACTTTAGATTCTGACAAGCTGGTAATCCATGTAGGATCCGCATATGAACCAGTAGCAACTACTACATCAGGTATATCACTACCGGTGGCAGTAATAGTAATAGCACCAGAATTATCAACTACACTAATGCCACCGCCAGCAACTATAGAGCTAACTGGTAAATTAGTAAGTTGTGCTCCGCTACCAATAAATCCAGTAGCAGCCACAGTAGAACTAAACTCGGCAGTTTTATTACCATTGATTTTTAAAGCCAGTTGTGTAACAGTATCAGTATTACTTCTTACATAGAATTCTAATCTACCTGGCATTCTGTTTATATTAGGAGTGTAAGTTCCATCAACTATCGCACTAATACCAACATGTGTAATGTAGTTCACTCCGTCAAATGCTTGGAATAATAAATCTCCAGTTTCATCGCCGTTTACTACAGCAGATGGAATATCAATTGTTCCCCTAGATCGAATAAAACTAGTGTTATTTGCATCAGGAGTATTATGTGCTTGTTGTACTTTAAATTGTGCGCCGTTATTTGGAATGTAGGCGTTTTGAATTACTCCTAGACGCCCACCGTAGTCTCGATCGCCCACCTCAACAAATCCGCCTGCTTGTGTTGATGCAATAGCCAGCGTGGCATTTGCTGAATAAATCTTTGGAACTAGATTTTCAAATACAATTTGACCGCTGACCAACAATGCTCCGTCTGCATTACCCTCTGACGATGGCTGTCTAAACTTTAGAGCAGGACCAATAGAATCGACAGTATTACCAGTTTCTGGGTAATATGCCAATTGGTTAACTCCACCGAACAGCACTTTGCCTTTCTCTTTGTTACTAATTGTAATAGTGTCAGTATTCAAGTTTGCAGTAATGATAATGTCACCACCGGCTGCTAGAGTTAATGTATCTGTTGGACTATCTGCAACAATGTCAGATGAGTTAATAGCTGTTGCCGTTGCTCGAATACCTGCAAGTGTATGAATTCCTGTGCTAGTTGAAGTTATATCGAGGCTGATGCTGTCAATAGCATCGCCAGCGGACATAGCTAGTCTAAACGAATCTCCGTCAATCTTAACTACAAAGTATGTTGACCCAGACATTAGTCCACCGATAGCACTACCGCCCACTGCGGTATAGATAACAGCAGTTCCTGTTGTAAATGGATTTAATGGGATTGTAATTGAATTAGCTACTGTATTAACATCTGTGGCTGCATTAAATGTGTAAGTTTCTGGTGGTGCAATAGTTATTGTGGGGCTAATAGTATAGCCACTGCCACTGTTAGTTACAGTAATATCTTCAATAAGAGTAGAGGCTAAAATTCCTTGACATTCACCACCGGATCCGATATCACTAAATGTTAAGGTTCCTGAAGGTAAAGAAGTAGCACCAGCTGATAAAGTAACAGAATTACCGCTTACTGAAACAACTTTCTGGTTGTTTGAAAACCCAGTACCGCTTACGACCATGCCAACTGATATAGTGTTAACAATGCCACTGACTACGATAGTAGTTGTTAATCCGCCAGATACATACGTTGCTGTTGCATTACTAGGTTTAATGATAGTAGTAATTGGGGTGGTTCTAAAGCCGCCCCCTGGTTCGACAACGTCAATGTCAGTAATAGTACCGTTGCTGTCAATATATACATTGCCTCTAGATCTCAATGCACCTACTTCGCTAACGCTGACAAACGTGCCTTGCGAGTAGTTTGTTCCGCCGTTTACAACTCTAACGTTGGCAACAAATGTTGGAGCAATCGTAGCAACAGCAGTGGCTTGAACGCCACCAGGCGGCGGAGCTGTAATAGTAATCTCTGGAACACTGATATAATTAGAACCAGGACCAATTAGTGTAATGTTTAATTTTGGATTAACAGTTATTGTTTTAAATGATTCGCCTGCGGCAGTGACAGTTGCGCTAATTCTATCAGCATTATCATCGTAGCTAAAACTAATACCAGTATGCGGACTGTTAACTAGCACAGTGGCAATAGTGTCAATAGCATCTTCAGCTGTAAATGTAGGAGAAGCAACAGCTACAATCTTACTATTAACATCGTCGTAGGTAAATGAGATGTTTGAATGAGAAGCATTATTAAACAGTGCCCAGGCAGCGTCTTGTGCTCGTTCATCTGAATAAAATAATTTATTAGTGCCTTCTGCTAGGTCGTCGCTGGTTAACTGTACAGCCCCAACTTTATTGTTGACGCTTGTAACTGGCGCACTAACGCCGTTGCCACCAGCAGTAAGGCCGTCACCTACATACAGTCGTTTACTGTCTGTGGTATAAACTATTTCTCCCTCTGCTGGTGTAATAGTTGTTCTTAGCGCCTCTAATCCTCTTCTTAGACGTAATGCCATTTGTTTCTCCTAATCCTTAAAAGGTTCCAAAATCTTGATCGCCAGGTGCGGGTTGATCGAATGATCCAAAGTCTACATCAGCACCCCCACCACCTGCGTTAATTTGGGCCTGTAAATCTCGTATGTCAATACCATGAACCAAGGATTGAACATTACTAGCAGTTATGCTACTGGTCAGTGTCATATTGCCATTGATATTAATATTACCTGTTCCGGTAATATTTTTTGAATTTAAATTTAAATTTCCACCTAACATTGGGCTGGTATCTGACAGCACTGCTGTTAGCGCAGACAAATTTATAGTGTCTGCTGTACTAGTAATAGTAACACCAGTACCAGTAAGAGTTTTAAACTTTAAAACATTGCCTACTCTTTCTTTAAAAATGCCCGTACCTGCACCAACGTTTTCACCTGATATAGCATCAAACGCCCCGCTAATAGCAGTAAAGCTGTCTTTAACTTTTCTAAAAGCAGTATACAAGTCGTCGCCCGTACCGTCGTTTGGATATGCACCAACGTTTAGTATGAGATCTGGGGGTAATTGATATGCCATAAATGTGATCCTATTCTATATTTACCAACTTCTGCAACTCCAATATCT
>Ga0078894_10002819_pt1 | contig 13182 bp, 11 predicted proteins | sample LauGreSu1BDMLBSD_2_FD_67506 | JGI IMG/M metagenome (GOLD analysis project Ga0078894, IMG submission 67506) | Freshwater lake microbial communities from Lake Michigan, USA - Su13.BD.MLB.SD (version 4) (version 4) | ecosystem: Environmental > Aquatic > Freshwater > Lake | place: Lake Michigan...
TTAGATATTAGATATTGAAAATCATTTTGTATCGGGCGGAAACTTTGCCTTTTTTGATATCGTCAAGCTTTCGTTTGATTAATTGTTTTTTCATAGGTTTTAGCTTATCAATAAACAAAACACCATGAATATGATCGTATTCATGCTGAATGACACGTGCAGTAAATCCATCAAACTCTTGGGTTACACGTTCTTTTTTTGAATTGGTAAATTCAATTTTCAGCTTAGAAGGACGATCTACATTGCCATATACGGCAGGAATACTGAGGCATCCTTCCTCGTAGCCTTTTATTTCGCCGTATTCTTCCAAAATTATAGGATTGATAAAAACCTCTCGAAGTCCCACTTCATCTTTAGACTTTCGATTATCTTCATCGCTATCTATTTTGCTACTATCTATCACAAAAAGGAGTAAACTTTTATTGATTTGAGGTGCAGCTATGCCTACACCTTTGCAGAAGTCCATAGTCTCGAACATATTTTGTATCAAGGCATCCAATTGAGGATCATTGAGGTTTACTTGTTCTCCTACTTTTTTCAAAATGGGCATTCCATATGCCGCTACTGGTAATACCATAAGGTAATTTATCGTTGTTTAAAATTTAAATAATCCTGTAATAAAATAGCCGCACTCACTTTGTCTATAAGTGCCTTGTCTTGCCGTGTTTTTTTATTAACACCGCTCATCAAGATGCTTTGTTGCGCTATTTTAGAAGTAAAGCGCTCATCAATTTCCTCGATATATTTCTCTGGAAATTTTTCATTCAATTTGGATTGAAAAACCTGCATAGATTTGTGTATATCATTCATTGAATTATCTAATTTTTTTGACAATCCAAATACAAACCCCTCAACAGGTTCTGTCAAGCAATATTTCTCCAAATATTCAATTAATTTGTAGGTTTCAACCGTTTCTAATGAAGTGGCAATAATTTGCATGGGGTCTGTAACGGCCAATCCGGTTCTCTTACTCCCAAAGTCAATTGCTACTATTCTCACTATTTTTTCTTTTTTACAAATACTTTAAAAAAAGTAGATTTTTGATCGCCATTTACATTGCCGTACAAGGTCAACTTATTCATAGAAAAGCCCTCTTTGCCTGCCGAATTGTATTCAACGATTACTTTTCCTTTTTTACCTGGTGCTATAGGTGCTTTTTCATAGTGTGGCACGGTACAACCGCAGCTCACTTTTACATCCAATACAAAATAGGGGTTTTTACCTTTATTTAGATATTCAATTTCTTTTTTGAGAACGGTGCCTTCTATTATAGTGTCAAAATCATATAATTCTTTATCAAATTGAATTTGAGTAGGTTTTTTATAAAAAAAATCATTATTATCTGGTGCAAATTCTGGATTCTGAAATTTATTTAAATCTTTCTTATCCGAGTTAAAATCATCCAATACAATCACCCCATTTGAACTAAAGGGTGCTTTTTTGAAAAAAAACATATATGCGCCAAGTCCTAAAACAAATATTAATAATATAAATGTACTAAATTTCCAAATATTAAATTGACCCATTTTTTTGAAATTTCACCTGCAAATTTATATAAAATTTCCTAATTCAATCTCATTAGTCTAATTTCTCAACAATATCTTGAAACATAGATGCTACTGAATTCAATTGTGTATAATTTGAAGTATAATTTAGTAAATAATAATTGCATCGATGCGACGAAAAAAGATGCGCCAATTTATAATTGATTGAACTAATAATTAATAAGTTAGATAATTTTTTATGCTGTAATTCTTCTTCACAGTTTTTCAATTCTGTTGTAAACGAAATACATTTATCTATTTCTAAAAAGACATTGAAGTATGATGTTGATTTATTCACAATAAAAGGTTGATTGGCAACAAGATCTTCATGTGCACTTATTATCATTTCATTTGATATGTAATTATTAACGGCATTAAGCAAAATAGAATCTTTTAAATTGGAGTCTTTTACATCACAATGCATAAGACTGAGACAAAGGTGAAAACGCTCTTCTTGAATTTTTTTCTCTATCAAATCCCATGAAAAATGATTCAAATTGAAAAAAGTAATAGATACGCTATTACAATTAAATTCATTTTCATGACTACCTTTTTCCCAGTTCTTTTCAATTCCATCTAAATCTGTGACACAAAGTAATTTCATACGATTATTTATTTAGAAATTCCTTCCAACATAGGTACAAATTCAAATTTTCCAAATTTTTCTTCTGATAACGAACCCTCTTCATTTTTGGTCAAACGAAGCATGTCTTGCTGTCCTTCGCCGTCTTCCATAGGCAATACAAATTGACCGCCTACTTTGAGTTGATTGACAAGATTTTGAGGGATTTCAGGTGCGGCACAAGTAATTAAAATTTTGTCATAAGGTGCATGCCTAGGCACTCCCTTGAATCCATCTTCCAAAAAAGTATATATATTTTTCAAGCCCAATTCTTTCAATTTTTTAGTGGCTCGCTGAAATAAAATTTCATGCCTTTCAATAGTATAAACCTTTCCCGCCAAATGACTCAAAACCGCAGCTTGATACCCACTTCCGGTTCCAATTTCCAATACCGTTTCATTTTTTTGCAAATTGAGCAAAAAGGTTTGAATAGCTACAGTAGTTGGCTTAGAAATAGTCTGTTCCGCTTCAATATCTATATTTTGATTTTTATACGATAGTTGTTCAAAACCTTTTCCTAAAAAGAAATGACGAGGCACCAAATCCATAGCTTCAAGTATATTTTGGAAATTTGTATAATTTTTTTCAATAAATAGTTTTTCAATATCTTCGAGCATGTTGCGTCGCAATCCTATTGTAATATTAGTGTCAAAATTTGTTTGCATTTGTTTTTTTAGTACATTTTGAGATTAAAAATAATTTTCTAAAGCCGGTTTATTTCTCATTAATTTCATATCTTGTAGCAATGCAGATTTTGGTCTAATTTCAATAGAATAAGCTTGTCCAAAATTAGATATGGGTGTATAATTAAATCGGAATTCCCAACAGTGCATATCTCGTACAGCAGAAATAGTAGTCATCAAAATTTGTTTTGCATTGAAATCATACCCTGACCGAACTGCAATCTTCCAATTTTTTGTAAGATTAAAATCCAAATTATTTAAACTAATATTTGCTGAATATACTGTTGTATCTAATCTAAAATCATTATTGGAGGTAAAGTTTATAGCTAGATTCGCATTCCATGGATTGTTAAAATCATAAAAATAATGATAATTTCTGTATATATAGTTCCTTTCAGCTTCACTTCCTTTTTTACTTTTAAGGACATTGGACGCTAGATTGGCAGAAGATAGATTGAAGTTTAAGGCTGCGCTAAATGACTGTAATCGAACCAAACCACCTTTATTAGAAATCAACAATTTATCTACTCGCACGCCATTTTGATAGACATAAGGATCATAATTAAAATCCATTCTAAAATTAGCAAATTTACCTATATTGCTACTCATAGACATATTCCAGTTTGACATTTTAAAACTATCTGCATTGAGATTGTATGAACCTGAAAGACTTAAATTGTCTATCAACATAATTTTTTTAGAAGGATTGGCAGAATCTTTTTTATTAAAAAATTTGGCTTCTAGAGAATTGGATAATCCAAAATTCAATAAAGCCGCTGCACTATTACCAGGAACAGACCATAATCCCTGAGAATAAGGCGAATATGTAAATATTTTCCCTGTATCTAATTGTCTGTAATATCCCCAAAAATCTTTTGTAAAATCGGGACTAAATGAAAATCCAACGTTGGGCGTCATCTGATGCCTAATACCTTGAAATCCTCGCCCTCGAAACTGTTTAAGTCCAACAATTACGGTACTTAAATTGAGTCCCCCGCTAAAATCTTGAACTGAATATAGGCCATTTTCGGTAATAGTATCTAATTTTGTAGAATAATTATATATTGTTCGGGAAAAATAATTTCTATTTTGATATCTAAGACTTGGCGATAAATTAAAGTTTTTCAACAACTTAATGGCTCCAAAATTAAAATTAAGGGTATGTAAAATTCCAAATTTCAAATCTTTGAAAAATTCATCTGAAAGTAATAAACTGTCATAGCTTCTAAATTGTGAGTTAAATTCAGAGGTATAGGAAAAATTCAATTGGTTCAAATAGCCCTTTCCCGAAGCGGTTTTGAAAGGATTTCCATTATAATTCATCTGTAAGTTTGGGAATTGACCTGTAACCGATTTATTTGCTAAATTTTGTGTATAATTGATACTACTCCTAAGCTCCAATGGTAATCCTCTAAATCGTTTAGTTAGGCTTAAACTGGAGTTGATTTGAGCATCAATTCTTCTTGCCGTTACGTTGATAGGATTTTGAAAAAAACCTTGTGTTTGATAGCGCAAAGTCGTATTGAAGGTAAAAGTTGGATGGGCTTTTATATCTTGGCTATGCGTCCATGTAATATTATAGTTGGTAGCTGTATTGGCCGAAACGGCAGGATTATCATTATCCCCTTGAAAAATTCTATTCATCCCCACGCTTACAGATCCATTAAAATTATATTTTTTCAAATATCTAAAATCACCTTGTACACCATAACTGCCATTGAAAAACAACTGGGTACGAACTGCCAAATCCATATGATCATTGATACCAAAATAATATCCTAGACCTTGAAGGTTGAATACTGGCGAAAAACCATATTCTGTAGGTAAAAGCAAGCCACTTCTTCGTCCTTTTTTGAGCGGAAAAAGTCCAAAAGGAAGATACAAAGGCGTAGGAATATCATTGATAACAATATTGGTAGGCCCCGTAATCATGGCTTTATCAGGAATTAATTTCAATTTTCTAGCATTAAAATGAAAATGTGGATGTTCAAGATCACATGTAGTATATTTGGCACGGCTTACATACCAGTTTTTATTACTATCTTTCTTTACTTCTTCGCCATGAAGAAATCCCTCACCTTCTTGAGTTACGATATTATATACTTTCCCTTTTTGGGATTTGAAATTATACGTAATTTTATCGGTAATATATTCTTTTCCATCTTGTTTCAGATAAGGTACGCCAATGATAGAGTCTCCTTCTAATTTTTGATTTGCAGTCATTATACCTGTATTCCAGTCATATTCTATAAAATAGGCATCTACATTCATGCTATTATAGTCGATCTTGGACTTATTGTACAAAAACATTTTTTTGGATACATTGTCAAATACAATACTATCTTCAGCATGATAATCAATCTTTGTTTTTATATCACCACTAGCATCTTTTAATTGAAAAGAATCTACTACTACTTCTTTACGAGTCAAAGTGTCCTTTTTTGTAGAGAGCAAAGGCTTTGATTGTGAAAATAAGTCGTATGAAAAGAATAGAAAAAGAGATAATATAAGTATCTTTGCTCCGTTGCTACAATAATGAAAAAAATAATTGATACAAAAATTCAGACAATGCAAAATAATATTCTTCTAATCGTTCTTAAAAACTGCAAATATACAATTTTTATTATTTGTCTGTGCTTTTTGGCTAAAAATTCTTACTGCCAAGAAATAGTGTCTAAGAAACTACGAAAAGTTGTTATTGATCCTGGCCATGGTGGCAAAGATCCTGGTGCTATTGGCAACTTTTCAAAAGAGAAAGATATTGTATTAGCCGTATCGCTTAAATTGGCAGAATTGATTCAAGAAAAACATCCCGATGTCAAAGTAATCATGACTCGTGAAGATGATCGTTTTATAGAATTGTATCAGCGGGCTTCTATTGCCAATAAAGCCAAAGCTGATTTATTTATTTCGGTTCATGCAAACTCCAATAAGAAAAAAGAACCCTCTGGCGTAGAATTTTATGTTTTGGGATTGCACAAATCAGAAGAAAACTTAGAAGTAGCAAAAAAGGAGAATGCCGTAGTAAATTTGGAGGGCAATGTAACTGAAAATTATGGATTTGATCCCAACTCAGGAGAAGGAAATATTATCATGACCATGAAACAAAGTTTGTTCTTAGATAACAGTATTCATTTTGCTAAAAAGATCGAAAATGAATTCAAAAACGATGATAATCAATCCATACGAGGAACCAAACAAGCTGGATTTTTAGTATTGTATCAAACAGCTATGCCAAGCTGTCTTCTCGAAATTGGATTTATTTCCAATGCCGAAGAAGAAGAATATATGAATAGTAAATTGGGGCAAATCAATATTGCAACCAAGATAGCCAATGCATTCAGCGAATATAAACGAAAATTTGAGGGAAAAAATACCGATATATCAATGCCTAGCAAAGAACCAAGCGCTGCTGAAAAGAAAATAAGTACGGATAAACAAATTGAGCTTGCTGAAAAATTAAAAACCGAAAAAGCCGGCTATCCCAATGCCATGAAAGAAATGGAATCCAATCAAAAATTAACACCCTCAAAAGATGCTGCAAAACAGCCTCCTATTTCTATAGAACCAATTAAAGAAATGACCAAAGTTCCTAGCAAACCAATTTTAGAAGACCCTATTTCAAAAGAAAAAACAAAAACAAAACCTAAGGAAAGTGTATCGATATCACCGCCACGAAAAATTATTATCATAGAAGAAGAAACGCCTCTTGAATTGGTAAAAATAAGTGAACCTAAAATAGAAGCTTCTTCTAAAGAAATTAATACCCCAGCTCCTAAAACAAAAGTTGATATAGCTTCAGTGGCAGAAAACACACAAAAACAAAAAATAAACAAGGAAATAATTTCTACCGAAGAAAAAATAAATATTGAGCCTAAAAAAACAGAATTCGATACAGAAAAAAAAGTAGCTAAAAAAATTAATATCGGAGATAAAGAAATTGAACAAAAAGTAGCCATCAATACTCCAAAAAATGCTACAAATAAGGAACTAAGTAAGATAGCCACACCTCCAATTGTCGCATCAAAAAGTAGTCCTATCGCTACCAAAACAGGATTGATATTTAAAATTCAAGTAAAAGCATCCCAACGAAAAATTGAAAATAAAGATATTATCTATGGGACATTCCCCGATATAAAAGTAAGCGAAGAAGATGGCTTGTATAAATATTTGACTGGTGAATTTAAAAATATTGACGAAGCTCGAAAACATAAAGAGTATGTAAAAATGAAAGGTTTCAATGATGCATTCATCGTAAAATATGAAAATGGCGTGCGAATAAAATAAGATATGGCATTAGAAAGAACCGAATTTAAAGTAGACAATACCCTCAAAGAACGCGAACGTGTCATATTGGTGGGCGTAGCCAAAAACAAACACGAACTGCTCAAGCTAAAAGAATACTTGGATGAGCTCTATTTTCTGGCTACTACCGCCAACGTAGAGCCCATTGAAGTCTTTCATCAAATACTAGACAATCCCGATAAGCGAACGTATGTAGGCAGTGGAAAACTAGAAGAAATCAATGAATATTGCAAAAAATATAAAATCGATGCCATCATTTTTGATGATGAAATTAGCCCTTCTCAGCAAAATAATATCGAAAAAGAACTGAAAATCAAAGTATTGGATAGAAGTATGCTCATCCTAGACATTTTTGCACAAAATGCCAAAACACTTCAAGCCAAAACACAAGTAGAGCTAGCTCAAACTCAATACTTGATGCCCCGACTCAAAGGCATGTGGCAGCACCTAGACAGAATCAAAGGAGGAATAGGCATGCGAGGCTCTGGGGAAAAAGAAATTGAGACGGATAGACGTATCGCGCAGACTCGAATTTCGCATTTGAAGGAAAAACTTAGAGAAATATCCAAACAAAGCGAAACCCAGCGAAAAAGCCGTGGCGAAATGATACGCGTATCGCTTGTAGGCTATACTAATGTGGGCAAAAGTACCATCATGAACCTGGTGAGCAAAGCCGATATCTTGGCAGAAAACAAACTTTTTGCTACGCTGGATACCACCGTACGCAAGGTAGTGATAGAAAATGTACCTTTTCTAATGTCCGATACCGTGGGATTTATCCGCAAACTCCCGCATCATCTTATAGAAAGCTTCCACTCTACCCTTATCGAGGCTATTGAAAGCGATATACTTATTCATGTGGTAGATATTTCGCATCCAAAATTTGAAGATCAAATCAATGTAGTCAATAAAACCTTGATGGACTTGGGCGCCAAAGACAAACCTACGCTCATGGTATTCAATAAAATGGATTTGTACCAAAAACAAGCCTTGGACGAGTTCCTGTTTGAAGACGAACGCGCCGCTATCTTGAAAGAATTCAAAGACCACTGGATTTCAAAAACCGAAGACAACTGTATTTTTATGTCTGCCACTACACTGGACAATCTACAAGGATTCCGAGAAGAATTATTGATAAAAATCAAAAAACTATACAAAGAACGCTATCCCTACAAAGCCAAATTCTTATGGGGCTACGACGAGTTTAAGGATATTTCGGAGTAAAATATGATTTCAAAAGCTCTTAAACATAAAAACCAATGCTTAAAAAAATACGTACACAATATATAATTTTATTTTATTTGCTTTTTTTTCTTTAATTTTAAACTTTATGGAGTTATCGGTAACTTTATTAGACTCCACTATAACTATAAATAAGCGGTCAAGAAACAGGCGTTATGCAAGCTCTTCATAAACCATTTTGCTTACCTTTGTAAAACCAATATTGCTATAATTCATGAAGTTAAACCTTTGTACAAAAAACATATCTAATGCAAATGATAAAAAAATTACTCCCCATTATTGTTTTTTTTATTTTGTCTCAAATTGGCTTTGCACAAATAATAAATACAAACATTAGCAACAGTATTCTATTTAATGGTGAACCTTATATTGCTATCAATCCAACTAATAATCAAAATTTAGTTACGGCATGGATGAGTATAACATTCTCAAGTGGACAATATCGTATTGCAATAAAAACAAGGACAAGTTTTGACGGGGGCACCTCATGGAGCACCGCAAACGTACTTCCTCATTTTGGGACAGGCTTTGGTTCTGCCGATCCATCAATGGCATTTGACAAAAATGGATTGCTTTATATTTCTTATATAGACTATAAACAAGCTCCAGACAGTGGTGGTATTTATGTAGCTCGTTCATTTAATGGTGGATTGAACTGGGATACTCCTTCAAAAGCTTTTGACATGTATGATGAATTAAACAAAAGACCCATTGACAGGCCTTGGTTAGTGGTCGACAAATCAAACACCATAAATTCGGGAACACTATATATTACTACCAAGCCCGCACCTTGGATTGCTCCACCAAATCGCAATTATTTTAAGGTTTCATCTGATAGTGGACATACATGGACATCCATCGCCAACGTGGATGGAGGAACACATTTAGTTGGGAATTTAATAGCTCAACCGATGGCTGCTCCTGCCACCACCATTAATGGAAGTTTTTGTGCTGCTTATCCAAGCTATGTTTCTACCCAAAATACTTTTCCTGCTTACTACTTTGCAAAATCAAACAATAAAGGAAAAACATTTTCTTACCGTACCATAATTGCAAGTATGATTGCTCCAATTGACACAAACTTTAAAAGTGGTTATCGTTTGGCAGCAAGCCCCATTGATAGTAATAAATTAATTTTTCTAATTCCAAGTGCAATGAACGGAGATGTTGATATTATGGCTCTTCATAGCAACGATGGAGGGCAAAATTGGAGCAATAACATTCGTGTAAATGATGATTCTCTTTCAAATGGAAAAGCACAAGACATGGTTTGGAGTGCATATAATGAAAAAGGAAATTTAGTAGTTACTTGGAGAGATAGGCGCAATTCAAATACAAACGGATTTTGGAACGCTGGATATGATTTTTACTATGCAACAAGCACAGATAACGGACAAACATTTTCTGCAAACAAAAAACTAACAAGTCAATTTATTGCTTTTGATTCCATTTTAACACAAAAGGGAAACGACATGATGGGATGTGTTTATATTGGCGATACCCTCTACAGTGTTTGGGGAGATTCAAGAACAGGTAAAATGAATATTTTCTTTTCAAAAACGATAACAAGTACAAACACCAATATTGGCATTACTTTGCTTACAAGCGAACAACAACAATGGAAAATATTTCCTACCCCAACTAATGATTATTTGAACGTTGCCATTTCAAATGAACTGATTGGAAAAGAAGTTTTTATATATGATGCAAGTGGTAAAAAAATAGTTACTCAAAGAGTAACAGACTCCAACATCAAAATTAACATACACACGTTTTCGAAAGGAGTTTATTTTTTGAAAATTGAAAATGAAATAAAAAGATTTGTAAAGGAATAAATTAAGTAATAAAAATATACGAATTGATACAATACACTTTTGGAGAGATGGAAGAGCTAGCAACTACTAGATTGGTTTTATTCAAGCTTCAAATTGATTTAAAAGGAATTCATATTTTGCTTCGCAATTCGTTGGGTTCAACGAGCCAACAATGAAATCCCTTATGAACCGATGATTCAAAAAGCACTTTATTTATAAGCCGTAAATGATTTTTTTTGTTATTTTATTCTGTTTTATCTACCTTTGTATAATAAATAATTTCTTAACCAAAAATGACGAAAAAGCGGACTAAGGTATAGTTCAACAGCTTGTTAGTAGCACTTACAGGGTATACACCTACGCGCAAAACCTATACCTAAGCCTTACATAAAACAGCAACCAACATATAGGTTAAATATAAATAAAAATACAATGAAAATTTACTTCTTACTCCTAACCTTGCTTTTATGTAGCTTTTGTAGTTTTTCTCAAAGCAGGCATATTTCAAAAACTACAAAAAATATTGTATATTCAAGAGATGGTGGCAAATGCCAATGTTGTGGTAGTTTTGAGAACTTGGAATATGATCATATTATCCCTTTTTCATGTGGAGGTAGTAGCGATGTCTCAAATATTCAATTGCTGTGTCAAAAATGTAATAGAAGTAAATCAAATAGCTGTTTTTGTAGAGTTCATGATAAAAAAGTAGGCAATAATTGTTGTGATGGAAATTCAATTATAAAAAAATCACGAAAATCTTCTTATAGCAAGAAGAGATACGAAAATTCAAGCCAATGCACTGGAACAACAAAGAAAGGGAAAAGATGTAAAAAAAGGACATCCCATTCTAGTGGTAGATGCCATTTACACGAATAATTTATACAACAATTTAATATAAAACAAATATGAACTTTTTATTTGCAATAGATACGAATACAAAAGAAATAATTATTTCGGATTCTAGAAAAGGAACTAATAAAATAGATTTTATTGAACGTATTTCACTACATGATAATGAAAATTTATTTAAAGCCGTTGAATTGTTGACAAATATTTCTCGAGCTTCCAACATTGATGCCACATTATTTAAAGCGATGGACAAAGTATGCCAAATGATCTATAATAAGCATAAAGAGAATAAGTAGTTTTATACTATTTTACCTATTTTTACATATATTATAGGAATCTTTATCATTAGTTTATATGTTTTCACGTTTTATATTTTTCATACAATTTACAATCCTGTCTACTTCGTTATTGGCTCAAGAACCTTGTAAGTATTCTCCTTCATCAAAGAAAGGTGGATTTTGGGTTTTTGCTACGTTTTATCTACCCAATACACAAATTCCTCTAGAAGGCGAATGCGAACAAAAGCAAGGCAATAAACCTTTTTTGTATCGGATGTTTAAAGCAGGTAGAATCCAAAAAGAAATCGTATACTCCTCCCAAAATGTACTTACTTCATATTTAGAAATTTATAAAAAAAAGCGGGATTCGGTTCTTGGTGAATATAAAAATTTTGGAGAAAATGGTAAATTAATGCTTCATGAAATTTTTTATTTAGATAAAAATAATCGAAGATGCATACATAGAAAATCCTATTATCACGACGAAAAACTCAGGTTTGATCAATATTTTTCTTGGATAAAAGATAGTGAAATAACCGAATATCAAAGAGCCAATCATCCTCCGCATACGATTGACGAGGATGGTTATACGTATGTACAAGTTCCATTTGGGTGTGAAAAAATATATGATATGACTGGTCAAATTGCAGAAGAAAGATATCACCAATTACGCAATGATGGGACGCATGAATTTGCCTCGCTAGAAGGCACTTCTATTCGATATCACCATAATGGAAAAATAAAAGAAAAGATGCACTATAAATCGGGCAAACTTCATGGCACTTTTCTAGAATTAAACTTTTTAGGCGATACAATTTGCGTGGGGAGTTATGAAATGGGAATCAAAAAAGATTTATGGACGTATTGGCACGATAATAAAAAACTAAAAGCAACCCATTTCTATAATATCAATGGCAAATATCCCTTTCAAGCACAAAAGGAAGAATGGACGGATAAGGGAATGCGTATCCTTCAATTCCAATTTGACGAAAATGGAATTGGGAAATTAAAGGAATGGACGGAGAAGGGCGTTTTGATTCATGAACAAGATTTGATAAGTCTCAAACTAGACAATGGAAAGGAAACCTTTTGGTATCCAAATGGACAGATAAAATCGTATATGAATCATACTAAAGGAGCCGATACGACGTATCAGGAATGGTATGAATCGGGACGCGAAAAGACATTAAAAAGATCCTACTCAAAAAACGGTATCCTTGTTACATCTAATAAGGAATGGTATTCAAATGGTAATCTAAAGGAGTTGGTTGAACTTGAACGAAAAGAATTTGTTAATACCTATACGCAACAAAAATATTATGAAAACGGAAATTTGAGTTTTGTAGATATCCGTAAAAATAGAGAACAGTTTATAGAAGCATATGCGTCAAATGGCATAAAAATTAGAGCAATAAAATTGCTAGATGGTAAAATTAACGGACGTTTTCAAGAATTGGATTCTACAGGTCAGGTCATCGTGGACATCAATTACCTCAATGGCTTAAGACATGGCGCATATAAAGTATATAAAAATAATATAATTAGCTATGAAGCGCTATATGAGAATGGCGTATGGATTCAAAAGCCAGAAAAAAAATCTTCTTTTTTTGATAAATTTTCAACATTGAATGCCACCGAAAAACATAACTTTATCTCTACAGCCTATACGAACTTAAACCGCCTTTTATATGCTCCCAATCCATTACGAAAATCAAAATCAGAAATAGACACATTGGCGGCTATTATATGGCAAATGAAACGGCTGGCTCCCAACTTTACCAATTGGATTATCAATACAAATGTAAATAATCCTGTATTAAATATAAGACTGGTAGAATCTTATTC
>Ga0078894_10002822_pt1 | contig 13174 bp, 11 predicted proteins | sample LauGreSu1BDMLBSD_2_FD_67506 | JGI IMG/M metagenome (GOLD analysis project Ga0078894, IMG submission 67506) | Freshwater lake microbial communities from Lake Michigan, USA - Su13.BD.MLB.SD (version 4) (version 4) | ecosystem: Environmental > Aquatic > Freshwater > Lake | place: Lake Michigan...
CTTCTGCAAAATTATCAAACCCTAAAATAAATAATCCTAAAAATGAATGGGTAGTAAAAGAAAATGCACTACCTGCAATCATTGATAAAAAATTATTTTCTGCGGCACAACTTCGCATTAGGAATAATCCAAAGCTTAATGAGAAAGCGGAAATGATAAAAACGCTCGCAGATATTTATGCAATACATGGTCGAATTAGTGCCACACTGATAAAGACTATTCCTAACGCGCCTTCCCATGAAACACTTAGAAAATACTTTGGTACGGTGAACAATGCATATAACGCTGCAGGCTTTAATCCATTTCTAGAAAAAAATTTAATAGAAAGAAAAAAAAGAATTACATCAAAAATTATGAATGAATATATAACTAGGTTGGTTCGAGATTTGCGCGATTTTGGATTGAGTGTAAGGAGGTATTACAAATCATCTATATTTGTTGGACGTCATCTTCAAATAGCTGTTATTCCAACACTCTCTACCAGATTGCATCCAAAAGAGAGAGTTCACATACATCATCAAGTTCAAGCTTGTCTGGTAATAAATATTTACAGCAGGGATCCAGAAGGCGAGTTTTATTATGTTCACCAAGAAAATATGGTGCCACAAAGTTTCTATCTCAATGACAATAAGGGACTTTTTGATGCTGACAGATGGCGCTGTTCGTGGGAAGAGTTACCAGAATTAATTTCAAGCACCTCAGCCAAATGGTGGAAAACCTTATCTAACAACGAATATCAATTTGCCTTTGAGGCAATTCAGGAAATAATTCGCCATAAGAATTGATGATTTAAGAGCCTGTAGATTTAAAAACTTATTATTTTTACAGGCTCAATACTGAGTACCAATAATTATTAAATGCTTCAATTCACACTCGTTATAGATCCTTTTCTAGCAACCCAGTAAGTTGTGCCTTCTTTTCCATACTCTTCGGAATGTGGCGTATTCGCTAATATGTTGAAGGTATCGCCGGTAGTTAGTTTTCTTGGGCCATTGCCTTTGATCCCTAATGTCATTTCGCCTTGAATAACAATGCCATTTTCATCAAATGGGTGTGTACGTTCTTCTATTTTTGTATTTGGTGCCCAACTACGTTCTGTGACATGGTCATATCCAGCGGAAAGCATTAAGTTCCTAAATTGTTCTAAAGAAATTTTTATTGACTCCATGAGTGTCTCCGTGAAATGGATTGGAACTACTGCCTGTATAGGATCATTTAGCCATTTATGACACCAACCATAAATTAAAGATTTGAATAGCTTTGCTTCTGAAAAATATAGAGGTAATTGGATTTTTATTATAAAGATCTTATATCAAAGTTTTACAGCATATTGCCACTAACAATGAATTTTTCTAATTTGTTTGTTTCAAACTAGGGCTAAAAACTTAGTCAAATTAACTTTAGGAACAACAAAACAGGACAAGATGTCCCATTTTTGAATACTGAATTAAAAACGTTTTTGTTTTTGGGATGAAGTGCGGTGTGTGGGGGAGTTTGTTTAGTCTGAAGAAATTTTGGACATTATGTCCATAATTGTCAAATTGATAACGTACTGCTAAAACTGTGCAATAACTGTGTAATTGCCAAATTAGCAAAAAGGCCAAAATAACTCATTGATTATTTTGACCTTTTTATTTTTAAGCTACAACAAATTTGGACATCTGCGGAGTTAACAGTCCGTCGCTCTACCAACTGAGCTATCAGGGATTAGCATAGGCTAGCCCTCTATTGTAATGTTCTTTTCGCGCCTTTGCAACAAAGGCAATTTCTTCTTTCTAAAGTCATTTGAGAACTAAGGAATGCGCTATACAAATCAAATATTAGAAAGCTCATCTAACCCATTTTTTCTTAACTATTCGACATTCATATATTAAATAGTGCTGACAATTTACTACTTAATTTTTCTCTGCTAAACGGGACATGAAAATATGAATGTTTTTCTTGTTTCTTGAGATTAAAACAAAAAGATTAAGTCTCTTTTTTCAATTTAAAGCTTTCAAGAACATCACTCGCTACCGCAATACTCAATAAGTATTTTACATCGTCATATAGAACACATGGCGTGCCGTACTTATCTAATGTATGGGAAATATTCTTCTCGTCTAAATACTCAATCTGCAAAAAGCTACTTGCCCTCTGTCTGAATAAGCTGGAATTGATTTGGTGCTATGTCAAACCAATGAAAATCGCCATTGAAACATAGCTTGGCATTATTTCTTTCATCATCAAATAATTGTTTGATGGTACTTAGTGCATATGGGTTGCCGTATAAGCCGCCGACAACATATAGCGTTTGTGTTTCTTCAGCTTTTATAGCTTTTATTGATTTTGCGCCATAACGATAGGCGAGTGGACATGTGCTATTCATTGCAAAATCCTAAAATTCTTACGTTCCTATAGGATCCAGGTCATATAGTGATTGCAATCGTTGTTCATTAACATCGGTAATTGGCACGTCAAATGCTATACGACCTGCTTTTAAGCCAATTACTCGCTGCGCTAAAACTGGTAGCAATGCCGTATTGTGAACCACTGTAATTAGGGTGGCATCTTGCGCTGATTTTACGAGAAGCTCGCATATATCAGCTGCTGCACCTGGATCTAGGGCAGCTGTGGGTTCATCAGCGAGTATTAATCTTGGTTTTTGCATTAGCATACGGGCTATCGCTACCCGTTGTTTCTCTCCACCAGATAGTTTGTCTGCTCGTGTTTCAGCGTTCAGATTCATGCCAACAGCATGGAGAGCTTGTCGCGCGAGTTCTATTTCTTCCTGTGGATAGATGCCAGCGAGACTTTTCCACCCACTCAGTCTTCCAAGCGATCCAATCAAAATATTATCTATAGCAGTCAACCTAGCGACCAAATGCAAACCTTGTAGAACTTGACCTATCTCCTTACGCAGCTGGCGCAAGGCCTCTGAAGATAGGAAAGTATCCATTTTTCGGTCAAGCACATTCAAGTTGCCTGATGAGCAGCTCATAAACCCTGTAAATAGCTTAATGAGAGTTGATTTTCCTGCTCCGTTGTGGCCAACAATAGCAATACGTTCACCGTGTTTAATACTAAGTGTATTTATATCCAAAATAAGTTTACCTTGGATGTTAAATTGCAGTTCACGAGCGAATATGCATTGTTGGCTCATAGAAGTGACTCGCGTATTCGCCGACTTAACATGTCAAAACTAGTCACTAATAAGAACACGATTATCAATACCGTTGATAGTCGACCCCATTGAAATAGCGATATAGCCTCAGTTATTAATTGACCTAATCCACCAGCGCCAATGATTCCTAAAATCGTAGAGTCTCGAATATTAAATTCCCAGACATACAAGTGACTAGATACGAATTGGGGTAGTACAGCAGGCAACACAGCACTCGAAAAAACTTGTTCTGGTGTCGCGCCTACGCTGCGTACAGCATCAATTGCACCCATATCAAGGGCTTCAATAGATTCAGCAAATAACTTTCCATAGGTGCCCATTGAATGGAATGCAATCGCAAAGATTCCCGCGGTAGGGCCTAAACCAATAATTCCAACAATAATCAAGCCAAAAACTAGTGTATGTATTGAACGAGAGATATCGAGTAGACCTTTGGCAACCAAACTGAGTAATTTAGGTGCACCCAAATTACCAGCAGAGAGTATCGCTAGTGGCAAAGCTAGTAGAGCTGCGAGTAACGAACCTAGTGTTGCGATGCGAATGGTGGTCCATGTTGCACGTGCCATAGCTTCGATGTGTCTGGTTTCGACCTCCTGGCGGTTCTCTACCCGTAATATTCTGCCATCATCACTGCGGTATTCCAGTCTCGGGTTTCCAAACCACACATCTACAAAGCTGGGGCGAATAAAATCATGGGCTGTTTTAATCAAATTCTCAAACGGGTTGCGCCCCATAGAAATCTCGTTTTCAGCAACTAGAGTGCCCAAACAAGCAGCCACCAAAAGAAAATAGGTAATCGTAAGTGCGATGAAACCATTTTTTCGTGCTGAATTAGCTTCCCTGGCTGAACGATCAGTTAGCTGCATTATTTGACTTGCAGCTTACCTGTTGCCATCCCAGCGTCACGAATGGGTTTATAGAAACTATTATCTTTGGACACAAAGCCAGTGTAATGTGGTGGCATTAATTCCGGTTTGGTTTTTAAAGCCTCTGACAAATTCTCTAATGCAGATTGGAGTTTATTAATTAGAACTTTATCTGCATATAAATTCTTACTAACAGCAAATGCGTCATTTGGTAGAGGTGATGATTGCCAGATAACGACTGATTGGGATGCTTTGATTAAACCTTGCTCAATCATTAAATTGCGATTTCGATTGTAATCAGCGCCAGCATCTAAGTTACCTTGAGTGACTTGAGTTTCAATAGCTTGATGAGCAGTGTGTACAATTTTAGAGAAATAGGTTTCAGGTGTAATTCCTTGTGTCATAAAGTGATGAAATGGAATTAGATAACCCGAGGTTGAGCCTTTGTCGCCGAATGCAAATGTTTTACCTTTAAGATCAGCGACTGATTTAATGCCTGAATTTGGATGCGTAATAATAATAGAGTAGTACTCGGGCTTGCCATCGTAAAGTACAGTCGATATAACTTGTGCTCCTGATTGATGGTTTGCAAGAACATATCCCCAAGGTCCTAGAAGGGCTATATCAGTTTCACCATTAGCGAGTGATTTTGCTAAACCTTCCCAGCTATCGACAGTGCGTAATTCAACCTGACGATTTAGTTTTGACGAAAGGTAGTTCGCGAGTGGCTTGTAGGTAGCATCATTCTTATCTTTGTCGGGTTGGAACATGCCCACACCAAATTTGAGAGGCCCCTCGTTAGCCCAAGCCGTGTAATTCAAAAGGGTTAAGGCACTAATGAAAAAAATTCGAAGAAAATAATTCATTGACTGTCCTTTTTTTGAAACATCGTTGGTATTTTTAAACTTTAGAGTTTGATAACCTTATTTGGCAACTAACTACAAAATTATAGATTAAGCCTAATCTTTATCTCATTGACTTGTCAATCTGAAGGGAAATTTTTTTAGTGCTACTTTTATAAGTACTGTTATAACTAACATCTGAAATTAGCAAGCAAAGTAGTAGAGTTTCCTAGCCAAAACCTCATGGTAAATCTCGCGCTACTCTAAATCCAACAGCGTAATTTACGTAGTTAGGGGAGAGTGGATGTCGATAGCCAGAGCGTACCCACGTCGGACCATCAATCCATCCACCGCCTCGTGCAATTCGTTTTTCGCAATTGCTAGATTCAAACGCCGATCCATCGGTAGGTGCTTCTGCATAATTTCCCTTGCAATCAGCAATCCATTCTCGAACATTACCTAGCATGTCATACAGACCAAATTCATTCGGCTTATACGTTCCAACGGGCGCGGTATAGGTAAATTGATCATCACAGGGATGTCCGATCCAAGTGAAATCAGGCCGATTTTTCATACTAGTTTGATCGTGGGAGTTAGCATACAAACAGGCAGCAGGTACACCGCCACGTCCCCGATGATCACCCCAAAACCAGGCAGTCCGTGTTCCGGCGCGGGCAGCGTATTCCCACTCGGATTCAGTTAGTAATCGATAGGACTTACCTGTTTTTTTCGAGAGCCAAATCGTATAAGATTTTGCAGCAGCGTAATCGACATTAATTACCGGCCGATTACCGCGACCTCAACCTTCATGATCTACATTCTTACATCCACCTCCAGAAACGCATGCATCCCATTGGTCAAAGGTCACTTCAAATTTACCTACGCCAAATGCTCTTGGTATTGTTACGTGGTGTGGAGGTTTTTCATCTGGATGACTACTCTCGTCACCGCTTGATCCCATAATAAAGTCGCCAGCAGGCACGGTAACAATCACTGGGCAAACATCGCAATCTACGACCTCTTCTGCCGCATTCACGAGATTGGAATAAAAAAGAAATGCTAGAACAACAAAGATTGGTAGTTGTTTGTTATTACGAAGCATGGCTTCACTCCACATAAGTTTAGATAGGATTGGTATCGTATTTAGACATATTATTGCGACTAGTTCTTTGTTCGCCAGGATTTGGCTAAAGTGGTCGAGCGTGAAATTCTGTATTGGAGGTTCGAAGCAAAAGTAGTATCTGGAATTGAAAAGTTGCATTATGCAACTTTCAAGATTTTTGATTTACTTCACTTAAAAACGTCATTTATATCGCAGCTGCGTCTATGAGGTTGCAGGAATACTAGGGTCCTAAGAGGGGAATTCCGTTGCGGAGGTCCGAACCAAAGTTGGTTAGGATCACTGAAAAGTTGCATTATGCAACTTTTTTAAGTGGCCTACGGACTAACTGTGTAATTGCTATTATGGCAATAAATAATATATAAGTCATTGATTATTATGACTTATATTTTTGTTTTTTGAGTGTTTTGGGAGGTACTGCGGAGTTAACAGTCCGTCGCTCTACCAACTGAGCTATCAGGGAATAGCAAAAATGCTAGCCCTACATTCTAATGTGAATTTTACGTCCTTGCAACCTAAGTAATCCCTTTTTGTTATTACCCCATACGGATCTGTAGATTTAATGGCAAAGACTTGAAGCATTGCGCTAGTTTTTTAATTTAGGCAGATGTGTGTTTCAAACTAACTTGCACTATCAACCCTGTTGAATTCATCAACGAGAGTTTTTACATACGCAAAAAGATTAACTTTATCTATGTTTTTATGTCTCTTTTTACCCTACCCAGAAGAATAAGCTAGCAAGAAAACATAATTCAAATAGAAGCAAAATATATTGTCCTCAATAATAAGGACATACAACAGACCTATTCCAAAACACAATTCTCTCAGGGTCACTATTAGTACTAAAAAAACTCTGGGAGATATTCATGAACAACCAAAGACTATCAAAGATAGCCACTGCTATATTTTGGACTGCACTAACAATTGAAGCAAATGCGCAATCATCATCTATTGATTTCGACAATTTAACTGCAACAAAAGCCGCATCTGCTATATGTTCAGGTAATCTGACTAGTGAAGCTATGGTTACTGCTGCGTTAAATCGTGCAAAAGCGCTTCCAGAACTCAATGCATTTATCACACTCGATGAAATTGGGTCAACTGTTGCAGCAAAAAAAAATGACACAGCAAGAAAAAATGGTAAAGGTTGTAAGCCATTGGATGGCGTATCGATTGTAGTAAAAGATAACATCGAAGTTGCAGGTCTACCTAATACAGCTGGGACCAAGGCACTAGCTAACTATGTGCCTAAAAAAGATGCTCCCGTTGTTGCAAAACTTCGCGCGGCAGGCGCCATAGTTATTGGTAAAACGAATATGCATGAATTAGCTTTCGGCGTTTCAGGCTTCAATTCAAATTTCAACTCTAGTTCTTCGCCTGGAGTGAGAAACGCGTACGATAGTTCAAAAATTTCAGGTGGATCCTCCTCAGGTTCTGCAGCAGCTATTGCGGCACGAATTGTCCCTGCTGGGCTTGGTACTGATACGGGTGGGTCTGTGCGTGTGCCGTGTGCACTGAATGGCTGTGCATCACTGAGACCTACAATTGGCCGTTATTCTCAAGTAGGTATTGCACCTATATCTCACACACGTGACACCGCTGGTCCAATGGCTACTAGCATGGCTGATATCGAGTTACTCGATAGAGTGATTTCCGGAGATTCGATTACGCGTGCTGCCAACCTAAAAAAACTCCGTATTGGTATTTACGCACCTACGCTTGCCAACTTAGATTCTGATACTAAAGCTGCATTTGAAACAGCCATACAAAAAATGAGAGACGCAGGAGTGACGATCATTGATGTAGAGATTTCAGGCTTGAATGAGCTGAATGCTCAAATTGGCTTTCCAGTCGCACTGTATGAAGCATATGACGATATGGTGGCATACCTAAAGTTGACTCGTTCAGGTATTACCATTAATGATATTGCTAAAGAAATTACTAGTCCTGATGTAAAAGGTACTTATGATGGTCTAGTAATACCTCGTAAGCTTCCTGGACCAAATAATACGCTTGTGGATGCAAAGCCTGCCTATGATGCAGCCATTAAAACTAGTCGTCCTGCTCTAATAAAGTTATATAAAAATACTTTTGCTAAAAATAAACTTGATGCAATAGTTTTTCCTACAGTACCCAAAGTCGCCATGGATGCAATTCCAGATTCGAGTAGTCTTGGTAATTTTCTGACGTATATCCAAAATACAGATCCGGGGAGTAATGCAGGAATCCCTGGTTTGCAAATTCCACTTGCACTTGGTGCTTCAAGTAGATTGCCGGTAGGTATTGAGCTAGATGGGCCATCAGGAAGTGACCGCAAATTGATCGCTATTGGACTAGCACTTGAGAGCCTCTTCGGCAAATTGCCTCCACCGAGTAATAAGTAATAATCAATTACCTATTACGCAGAGCAGCGGCTATGCCGCTGCGTCTGCTTACGCCAAGTTTTTCAAAAATGCGTTTTAAGTAAGTTCTAACGGAAGAAATTTCAATAGCTAGGCGCTTCGAAATTTCTTTGTCAGTTAAGCCCTCGCCAATAAGTTGTGCTACAGCTCTTTCTCTAGATGATAGTAAAGATGATGATAAAGAATCTTCGTTAATCGATAAACTTGAATTAGAGCGTTGTAGTAGTGCCTTAGTAAATGCTGGCTCTATCAAATTTAAGAGTTCAAGAGTGTGATCATCAAAGTTTGATTTACCTTGGCGACGCCATATTCGCAGATCGCCGATATTTCGACCTTGTGAATAGCTATAAACGTTGACTCCCCAATGAAGTCCATCGCGCGCTAGAAAATCATTGAAAAACTCTGTTTGCATGAGTTCACGTTGTGGCATCACCTGTGTAACTAAAGTAGGAACTTTACGTTGCTGAAGATGGAATGTTATTGGATCGTGAAATTGATAATAGGCTTCGTAAGTTCCTAGTACAGAAGGATTCATATTAATTGATACACCTTCAGTAAACTTATTTTCTGAATCATCCCAAACATAAGACGCAAAAAAATCTGCTTGCAGGATCTCCATAAGACAATAGCCTAGCTGTTCACGGACGTCAGCAGCAGATAATCCTTCGGCTAAGAGGCCGAAAGTTTTTGATAGAAGTCTTGTTTCGCGTGGACTTAAGTACATTAAAAGCACTCTACGGTGACTAAGAACTATTTGCAATATTTTTTAATTCGATGACTTTTTTATCTTTTCAAAATAACAAATTTTAAATTAGATAAGTTATTTAAATAAAACCATTATCTTTTATGTATGTATTAATGTTTATCTTTCTGAATTTATCAGTTAACGTTATTGTTTGTGGATAGTTGTAAATCTAAATTTAAGGACTGAATTTAGGAACACGAAAATTAACTTGAGTTAAGTATTCGAATGCATCTTAAGTTGAAGTCTGACGAATGCTTATCTTAGTTGAGCTGGTGCGTTCAGATTTGAATTGATGGATGTCAATTTATGAGGAGAGACAAGATGTCCCATTTTTGAATACTGAATTAAAAACGTTTTTGTTTTTGGGATGAAGTGCGGTGTGCGGGAGAGTTTGTTTAGTCTGAAGAAATTTTGGACATTATGTCCATAATTGTCAAATTGATAACTTACTGTAAAACTGTGCAATAACTGTGTAATTGCCAAATTAGCAAAAAGGCCAAAATAACTCATTGATTATTTTGACCTTTTTATTTTTAAGCTACAACAAATTTGGACATCTGCGGAGTTAACAGAAATCCAGGCGGCTCAAAAAGTAAATATATTCAATGATTTATGTCAAAAAAATCGTTTTGTGTAATAAACTGTGCAATTGAAAAAGTGTTATCAAGATAGAAAAAGTGGACATAATGTCCAAAGTTTCTACGGGAAAAGTTGGTTATGTCAGTGGAAGATATAGCAATAAAAGTTAATTATAAGAACTTAAAAAAATAATCAATTAAATTTACTTCGAAATTAACTTTTCCTAGAACGTCACAAGCTATAAATTCGCTTTAAAAATATTTCACTTCATCAGACCAAATGCAGGCTGATATTTACGAAGTAGTACAAAAAAATCAAGTCAGCTCATCGAAAGAAGACATCATCTTTATGTTTTAGATTAATTAGTCACCACTAATTACAGACTTGATGGATAACAATGCCTTTACTAGCTAATTAGAAAAGATACCTAAGTTTGATACCACACATAGCTAGGTTCAAATTTCGGCTATGGTAAGTTTAATTTACATAAAGATATAAAAAGATGTGACCTCGCCCAGTGCTATCAAGGTTAACTGAGCGTGTTTTAAATGACTGAATCACTACTGAGATAGTCGATAGATTTTGGTATTCGAGCTAATTGCTTATTGTGGATAGGTTGGTTATCAAGATCATCAATCTACTAAGCCTATGCTTTTTAAAATGAAGTAGAGCGATCCATACATTTGTAGCGGGCAATGCATATATTCAATCAAAAATACAAACAAAGTTATATCTACCTTTGTGAGCTCTAAATTATTCCTAATGAAAGGATAATTGTGAAGATTTTTTTAATTGCTACTTGTATTCTTTTAGAGCTTTTTTTGTCGGGGTGTGGCGATAAGTTTGAGGAATGCATACAAAAGCAGCAGGAAGATTATCGCCGGCTACATCCAGAAGCCTCGTATTCTCAAGTGTCCCGTTTGAGAGGCAGTTATGAAGCGATGTGTTCAACTTTTAAGAAATAATCAAATTGCTTTTGATCGACTATCAATTTAGAACCATAAAGTTGATCTGCTGTCAGTTTAGGTTTCACAAAATGAGAGAGTATTCAGATCATAAATCATTGAACTGCTAGATTTTGTTGTTGAATAATTTAATGAGCTGCATAGAGTTTGGATATTGAACTGACTACTGTTAAAGATAGGTTAATAATACATCCATGAAATAAATTGGCACTAGAAATTCGGTCAGATCAAATAAATGAAGTAGAAAATAAAATACCAGTGGCGATAACACCACTGGCATTTTTATACAAATAATTTATTTAATATTTACTATATAAGCTTTAAATTCTTTTTTCCCTACATTTTTGACTGCATGAGCAGCCATTTCTTCAGGCTTATCTAAATAGGCAGTATCGCCAGCTTTAAATTGTTTTTTAACGATCTTACCGTCTGGGTAAATTCTCTCAATTTCGCCACCTGTGATGTAGTAAACGGCTCTGACTGGTCTGGCGATGCTTGGAAAAGTGGCTCCTGGTTTAACTGCGACTAGCACTCCAGATGCTTTGTCACTGTTAAACAAAGTTTTTATATCAACTCCTTTTACATCTTCTGCATTTGCAGCGTTAAATCCTAGAATCAGAACAGAAGAAGTAAAAAATAAACTAATTATTTTTTTCATATTTCCCCCTTAAATAGTAAAAAAATCCCAAGTAATACACTTAGAAACTGATTTGCTCTATCTTTAGCGCCATCAAGTACTCAAGATATCATTGCGATTTAGATGGTTTGCCATCATTGTCGAATGTATAGGCTGAATCTTTTTCAACTACACCCTCGCATGCTGCAGCCATATTGCGCTTGGCATTACCACAAGCGATATTTGCTGTGGTCATAATGTCGTCTTTAGCAGGATCGCCTTTCTTAGAGCAAAAATAGTCAAACTGACTTTTTGTTTGTTCACAATCGCCTGCACGCTGATCTTTTTGTTGTGCTAAAGATGAGTTGGTTATATTAAGAAAAAAAAATGATAAAACAATAATGAGGTATCGCATTTTTGTCTCCAAGAAGTTCTAGTAAATATTTAGTGAATCACTTAAATTTTTTCTAAAGTAAAACAAATACGACTAATGAATTATTGGAAAGCTTATCAATACGAATGAATTTCTTACTTAATCTTTAAATAATATGTTTATGCTGACTTTGATTCAATTTGATCTTTGCATATAAAAAATAACCGATAGATACCAACGCTGATTACCATACCCCAGACCATTCCTGTAAACATCCCTCCGAGCATTTTATCGATTGACATACCATCTATTGATCGAATCGATTGTACAAAAGCTGTGGCGCCAAAAGTCATCCCAATCAACATCCAAGTTGAGCATAGAATATTTTGCGTAAGCATAGAACATAGTCTTCTACATTCTGGTCGCAAAAAACGTAAAGTTGGTATAGCCATTATCCCGCCAAGTACCATACCTATATGCATGTTAGGAAAAAGACTAATATGAAAGAGCATAGATTCCATTAAGCTTAATGGAGAACTAGAAAAGCACAAGCTTTCAAGAGTTGCGATTGGCGTTCTATTGATATCCAAAAATAATCCAAACAACATACCTCCTATACCTAATGAAAGCATGACATTTGGAGGGGACAGTCCAACTCTTTGAGGGCGCAGACATGTCAGAGCCACACAGCCAGAAACCACACCAAACAGTGTTAATAGAATTAAATCAAAATCACCCACTCCAACACCATGCACTTGCCATAACGAAAACGCTATGCAAATTAGTAGTGTCAATGTGGCTAAATTATTAGCTGTATTTTTAATTACATTCATATAGATTATATGTATATCAGTTATTTGATGCTAACATAACTTGTAATGAAAAATATTAGTTGAATAGTTCTATTCATGCATGTTTATGTTTTTAAAAGAGTTTTCATTATATAAATTACATATTTATTAAACATGAATTAATGCATTGCGGTCTTCGGAAAAAATTAAATTAAAAAATATAAATAAGGAGATAAAGATGATTCCACCTTCATTTGATTACCACTGCCCCAAAACTGTTTCCGAAGCTGTAGCGCTATTAACAAAGTTTGGTGATGAAGCAAAAATTCTGGCTGGCGGCCATAGTCTTTTACCGATGATGAAATTACGCTTCGCTGAGCCAGCTAATCTAATTGATCTCAATAAAATTCCTGAGCTTAGAGGCATTAAAGAAGAGGGCGGTGTCATAAAAATTGGAGCAATGACGACTGAAAACCAAATCTTATTTTCTGAGTTATTGCAGAAGAAGATTCCGTTACTTCCAGAAGTAGCTAAATTAATCGCTGACCCTCAGGTGCGTAACCGCGGCACTATTGGCGGTGATATTGCTCACGGTGATCCTGCTAACGATCATCCTGCTATTGCAATGGCACTAGACGCGATATTCGTACTTCAAGGACCGAATGGTCAGCGCAAAGTAAATGCAGTCGATTTCTTTCACGGTACTTATATG
>Ga0078894_10002823_pt1 | contig 13173 bp, 9 predicted proteins | sample LauGreSu1BDMLBSD_2_FD_67506 | JGI IMG/M metagenome (GOLD analysis project Ga0078894, IMG submission 67506) | Freshwater lake microbial communities from Lake Michigan, USA - Su13.BD.MLB.SD (version 4) (version 4) | ecosystem: Environmental > Aquatic > Freshwater > Lake | place: Lake Michigan, USA...
TGTGCTGAAGTTAAGTACCCCCTTTGGGGGTACTTATTTTGTGCCTACATCACTACTGTAGGCATGTAGGCTAAGTTAGGTACACCCTAGGGGTGTACCTAACTTTGGCACATGCCGTTAATCTCCCCCAAAAAGGAATCCACAATCGTATTGAAAGCCCTAAATCCGGTGCCCGTATAATGACTCAGATCCGGCTGAAGAATTGCCTCTTGGGGGAAGAGCGAGAGGATCTCTGTAGGGTCCAAAAAGGGTATTCCAGTCTCCTCACAGATGCCACGCAAGGCAGCAATGAGCTCGCTTCTCGCAGGCAAATATGCCCCATCGAGTTTCGCGTTGTAATGGGAAACCACTACGACTTTTCGCGGGAATACTAGTTCCCGGATTTCCAAGAGATCCTGGCGAATTTCCTCGTCCGTCTGTTTGACCATCACGTGTTCCTCTAAAATCTGCGGTGGCGTATTCCGATGTAAGTCCGGGAACCGCGCGTCGACCGCGATATCGTGAAGACATAGATTCGCATGCACGTATTTTTTCCTGGAACAGACCTCCACAAGAAACACGTCCGTCATGTCGAACACATTCTTAAACAGGGGCTCGTACTTGATGGGCTGGTCTCTTAAAATCGCCGTGCGGAAACAGATCGTATCATACGGAGGGGCCAGCTGCAAGTCCCCTTTAATATATCGTATGAGTTGTACGACCTCCTTTGTAGTATGCGTATAGGTGAGCATGTCACCTAGACGCGTATTATTCGTTACATAAGACACTCTACAACTTCCAAATGTGGTGACGACCCTCGGTTTCGCCGCCAATTCTTTCATGTACCGGGCCATTTTCGTATACTTCGATTCATGGTCTCCCGGACTCCCTGCGAAATGAAGAATCGTCTTCATCGTCTGTAGCGAGCGATCGTTGATCCCCACGTGCGCCTTTAGGGTCTGATTGTCTATGAGGCCGGCCCGTTTCGCGTGATAGACGAAATAGGGCTGATCGTGGAATTCGTGCGGCGTCCCCGAATTCATATGTGTCCGAATATCCCCGAAAAGTTCACGCACGACGATCGTGTTCTGGAACAGGAGTACACCCGATGAAAATCCCGTGCGGTCCTCTAACGCGGCGAGTTCTTCCGGGGAGAACAACGTCTTTCCCCAATAATCATAGGGGACTTCCATGTCGAGTGAACCCTCCTCTACAGCGTAGAGGACCTCTTTCGTACATGCCCGGAATACAGGCTTAATATCGTAGCGTATGAGTATATCCGTGTCGAGATAGAGGAAGGTATTATACGTTCTGAATTCCGGGAAATCGAAGATATCCAGGCGCGACTTGCACGCTTCCGGAATGGACCTATAAGTATCATTCACCTTAAAGATGACCCGTTTACACAGGGGATTTTGCTGCATCTTTGTTGCAAAATCTGTCGTCGTGTAAATAAGAACGTCGATCGTCTCATCGATCTCGCCATACTTATATAGCGATTCTAGGAGTAAATACGCGAGATCGATATACTGTTCCTTATGAAATACGCAGAAATATAGGAGATAGATACCCATTATACGGAATTGCCGCGGATTCTTTACGCGGTATTATTCGGGCTTACCATGAGATATGGATCTGCGTATTCCGTGGTATTACATGTGGACTCCGAATTACGAGATTTTCCACCGTCTCATACAAGAATCGTTCGAACGCTTTCCCGTTCTCCGTGCCGATTTTTGCGATCGGCCGATGTACTTTGAACAGGCCTCGTTCAACAAGCAATTAACAATATCTTCAGAGCCGGGTATCCACGCCTTCAGCAACTCGAATGCGAAAGTGGATTTGATGATCCAATGTATCGAACAGAACTGGGGCAAATATTTTATTTTTAGTGATGCGGATATTTATATCAATTCGGGAAAAGTGAAAGAGATGTGTGCGCCGTTCATGGAACTCGGCCTGGACTGTGTTTTCATGAAAGAGAGTCACGCAGACTTCGATGTAAACATTGGATTCGTCTTGACGAAGGCGAATGATATTACGCTGGCCCTCTGGAAGGATATTCAGGCGCGTATTCGTAACGAAGGAGGACACGATCAAAGTATTATGTGTGTCCTTCTGAAGACTTGGGGCGGAAATTGGAGCACGTTTGATGCGACAGATGTTATTTGCAATAAAACCTACAGCGATGATAGGTTTATCATCTTCCAATTTCTTTCCTCTTGTAATGGCTACGAGCGTGATATGGCTGAGAAATTATATACGCTATCTAAATTCTATGACATAGGTCATCATCTGTATTTGGTTAACGAGGCTATTATTGATACTATGAAAATAATCAAAGCGTCTGGCAAATAGAGTGCCAAAAATTATAAAAGTTAGTCACATCGTGAACAACTTTTATATTTTTCTTTGGATTGTTTATTTACCGCCAAGTACTTAAATTAAGTACTTGGCTCTGATGGCTAGAACGAAAAGATTAAGTCACTCCAATATCATAAGGCCACTTTGTGGCCTTATCTATGGGGAGTACTTAACTTTAGTACTAGACGGTATCAATCGATCTCCTCCACGCGAGGGCCAGGTTCTGCCTGAGGCTGTTCTTGTGCCGCTGCTGCTGCCGCTTGTGCCGCTGCCGCTTGTGCCGCTGCCTGTCCCGAAGAATCCGTCGCCCCGTACATCGCCATCAGCATCGGCCGAATCTCCTCCTCCACCGACTTCTGGCGCGCCTTATACGTCTCCGTTGACTCCTCTGGGTTTGCCTCCAGCCACTCGATGTGCCCCTTCAGAATCCCCTCCGCCTTCTCCAACGTAGCCGCGTCCGTCTTCTCCTTCGCCTTCTCATCACGGAACGAGTTCCGAGCGTTATACAAGTACGACTCCAGGCTATTCTTCGCCTCCACACGCTCCATACGCACCTTATCCTCCTCTGCAGCAGCCGCCGCCTCTGACACCATCCGCTCAATATCATCCTTATTCAGACGCCCCTTGTCATTTGTGATCGTGATCTTCTCGGACTTCCCCGTCGACTTCTCCGCCGCCGACACGTTCAGAATGCCGTTCGCATCCACATCATACGTCACCTCAATCTGCGGCACGCCACGAGGCATCGGCGGTAGGCCCTCCAGACGGAACTTACCCAACAGCCGGTTATCCTTGGTGAATTGGCGCTCACCCTCGAACACACAGATATCCACCGCGACCTGGTTATCGGAGAACGTGGAGAACGTCTGGGACTTCTTCACAGGAATCGTCGTGTTCCGCTTAATCAGCGTCGTCATCACATTCCCGGACGTCTCGATACCCAGGCTCAGCGGCGTCACGTCCAAAAGAAGCAGCTCCGAGGTCGCATCGTTCTTGTTGTTCCCACTCAGAATGTGCGCCTGCACGGCCGCACCATAGGCCACCGCCTCGTCAGGGTGAATGCTCTGGCACAGCTCCTTTCCGTTGAAAAGCTCCTTCAGAAGCGCCTGGACGCGAGGAATACGAGAGGAGCCGCCCACCAGCACCACATCGTGAATATCGGTCTTGCTCAGCTTCGCGTCCTTCAGTACCTGCTCCACCGGACCCATGCACTTCCGGAAAAGGTCCTCGCACAGGGACTCGAACTTGGCGCGAGAGAGCGTCAGCACAAGATCATTGCCCTCCGCCAGGCTGTCAACCTCGAGTGTCGCCTGGTTCGCCGTAGAGAGCGTCTTCTTCACGCGCTCGGCCACGAGACGGAGGCGCGCCATCGCCTTCGAGTTGGTCCGAACATCAATCTTCGTCTTGCGCTTGAACTCCTCCATCGCCCACTCCACGATCCGCGTATCGACGTCCTGGCCGCCAAGATGCGTGTCACCACTCGTCGCCAGCACCTCGAACACACCGTCCTCCACCGTGAGAAGAGACACGTCGAACGTGCCGCCGCCCAGATCGAAGATGATGACCTTACGCTCGCCCTTTCCCTTCTCATTCAGACCATAGGCGATGCAGGCGGCAGTCGGCTCCGCTAGAAGCCGCAAAACGTTCAGGCCCGCAATTCGGCCCGCGTCCTTCGTCGCCTGGCGCTGGGCGTCATTGAAATACGCAGGCACGGTTACAACGGCATCCTTCACCTCCTCGCCGAGATAGGCCTCCGCCATCGCCTTCAACTTCCCCAGAACCATCGCCGACAGCTCCTCAGGATACATACGCTTCACCTCCCCGTTGATCTCCACCTCCACCTGAGGGCGGTTCTTGCCGTCGTCCACGACCTTAAAGGGCCACGTACGGATGTCCTTCTGGACCGCCGGGTCATCGAATGTCCGCCCGATAAGGCGCTTCGCATCGAACACGGTGTTCTTCGGATTCGTGGCACCCATGCTCTTTGCAGCCTCGCCGACGAGACGCTCCTCTCCGAAACTGACTACAGAAGGCACAGCCCGATTCCCCGTGTCGGAGGCAATAATATCTACGGCCCCGTTCTTCCAGACGGCCACCATCGACATACAAGTAGCAAGATCGCAACCAATCACGTACTTCGAACCGGAGGACATTTCTTACTCTATATCTTGAGTGTTGCCAAGTTTTTAGGTACTTGGGACCACGGTTCGGGGCTCGTTCCTCCTATTATTTTCAAAGTAAGCCATAGGAAGGCATGGATGAGGAAGAAATATTATTTGAACTCGGCGATTCCGTGTATCTTGTTGGAGGGCAAGTAGACAAACTCCGCGGGCGCATTTATTATATTGATGACGATCTCATACGCGTTCTTCCCGATGGGCTGTCCGACCGCCTCGTAGATATTCCGATCGTGGACGGTGATCTTGATCCGGCTCTCAAGATCGAGCATCTGTATAGCGTATCCAAGAGAACGAATCCGTCCTTTGTGGCCCAGATTGGGGCCGAGGTCGACGAAATCGCCGAGACCTTCGACAAAAGCGGCAATCCTGGTCCGACCTATACCATCAAGGCTATAGACGAGGCCACGGACACCATTACTCTTGTGGACCAGACACAGGCGGACCTTGTCATTCCCGCCAATTTCATAGGAATACCGGTAGACCTCCCGTTCGCCGTCTTGAGACCTCGCCAGAAGATCGACATAGAAGAGGAGGGCGGCACTGTCGTAGAAGAGCCCGACGACTTCGACGACGAGTTCAACGATGTTCTGGACGCCGAGATTGAGGCCGCATCGGATGACGAGGGCGTAGAGGAGATCCAGGAAGTCCCCGCGAATCAGCGCATATACTCCGACGCCATTCAGCGGAACGACATGTTGCAGGAACTTATTTCTTTTCTCGACAAGGCCTCCCAGAAAAATCCCGAGAGGCTGAAGGAAATCCGGCGCCTCGTCGAACAATGCATTCTTCTTCGGAATGCGATCGTCCAATACAGCCCTTCAGGCGAACCCACGAGTACGACGATCCCGACGTCCATGCTGACCCTAAATGACATGCTGAGCGGGGGCAAAGTCCCCCTCTCACGTCCCGTCGTCAAGGCGAATCGTGTTCTCTATGTGGACCATACGGAAGAGGCCGCCTACAAGATCGCCCATAATGAACCACCCAATGATCCGACCGAGTTGCCGGGTGTCGATGTGGATGTACGCTACTTGGACGAGGTCGTGAAGGAGACGATCGCCTATATGAATACGCAGCTGGGGGGCATCAGCTCTCAGGTCCTCTCCCCCGACTCCCTCCCCGCCTGGTACTCCTCTTGGCAAGACTTAAATAAGTCCTTTCACGCCTCTTGGACCACGTCCGGCGACCAGCGGCCCGTGCCCTTCAAGCGCGACACGGAATTCCTCCGGTACCCCGTAATCGAAGTGGAAACGCCCCTAGTGGATGGCCTACCCGCTCTAAAAGCCGATAAGGACATGCTCGTCACGAGCGACCAGGTCGCCAAGGTCAGTCTGAGTCTTTTGCGCGGCCTCGGCCCTCGCTCCAATCGTAATCGCCAGATCGAATCCGCCGAAGAGGCCGCCATCTTCAACACGCTCCTTTTTCCCCTCTCCGAACAACAATACATCGGCGCCACACGGTCCGGCGTCTTCGCCAAAGACATCGCCTTCAGCAATATCACCCCACAGACAATGTACGAGATCATCTCCCGACTGGAGGGCGTCTACGACGTTCCCACGGCCGGTGGAATACTTCTCGTCGGTGAGGAGGGGAACACCGACGGAACAGTGACGGTGGACGACTGGCTCGCCTTTCAGCCCCTGTATCCGCTCGGTCTCGCCGACGTGATTGCGGAACTCGCCAGCTACGGCTTTTCCAATATGGAATTCAACACCGAACAGCAGGCCGTCATTGTCAAAAAGATCGACGGCTATCGCGCCCTCATCAAACAGTACATCATGGAACTAGGGGACCGTATGACGAAGCTCATTAGCGAACAGACGATCACCGAGAATCCCTTTTTGCTCAAAGAATCGTTCGAGGTCCTGCTGAAGAACCTTTTGGCGGAGCCCCTGCTCGGCGACATCGTGAAACACGTGGCCGCCTCCACACCCGCCTATAAGAACAACGACATCGCCATCGTGGCGGCCATCATGGTCGGCTCCGTCGACCTCTTTTTGGCGACCGTGGGCCAACTGCCGGCCGCAGTGGCGCGCGAGCGCAATCGGTGCATTCGTCGCGAGTACATCACCGTCCTCATGAATGCGCTCAATAAGAGCGAGATAAACGCGCTCAAGACGTACATTCCGGAGCCGAATACGTGCGTACACGTGAAGGACTACGCCATGATCCGTAGAGAGCGGGACGACGAAAATCGGATGAAGCTGTTCGCGAAATTCGTCACACGGTACGAGGGATCTCGACGGGATAATTGGCTGAATTGCTCCGTCTGCAAGGAACACCTCGTGTGCTACCACGAGATTCTTCTCCTAAAAGAGTATCTCCATCCGAAAGAAAAGGACGCAATTCACAAGGAATTACTGCTCGCCTTCAGCGGCGGAGTGTTCCAGGGCAAATTCATCTGTCGGAATTGCGGCCAACCGATTTCCGAGCTCGAGTACGATACGAGCATAGAATATTCGGACGACGGTACTCCTGTTTCTGGCCGCGCCGTTCTAGAGTCAGAGCCGACGATCAAGGATACACTCGACCAGATTCTGGGACCGAACGAAGATGAGGAGGATGCCTCTGTGGCCGAGATGGCGAAGATGAGTGGTGACCAGAAGACCATGTACGTCGCTGTCAAGCGCCTCTTTGATGCTGTGGGGATCTTTGCAAAGCCCGAGACTTTACGCCGGGTCCTTAACCGCGTGGAATCCGAGATGATTAAGCAGCCGTCAGCGGGAGACTATAAGGCCATGACGAAGGGTAAGGCGGCGGCCCTAGACTACCAGGTATTTAAACACCGAATTATGGTCGCCGCAATTGCGGCGAACGTCCTGGTGGAAATTCAGACGAACATTCCCGGGTTCGTCGTGAATTACAAGATCCCAGGATGTCGCGCCGGATTCTCTGGGTTTCCTATGGGGAATGAGAAGGATCGGACAGGTGTGGAGTACATCGTCTGCGCGATTTCCACTATACGCGACGATACGAGTCCGTGGAATCAGACGGGATATCAGAACGAGACGAGTGGAAAGCGGCGCACGGACTCGATCCAGAGTTTCTTCATGAATATTTTGACGTCCATTTTGAAGAGCGGGGCCGTCCAGCAGCAAATTTCGCAGAAACGGGCATATCTAGAGAAAGTGTACGGATCAGTCACGAACTCGGAGCAGCTTCCCGAGAGAGTTCCGAATGGATTCCGCCCGATCCCTCTTGTTATCAAAAAGGAGGAGGCGACGAAGGCGCCGACCATTCCGGAGGCGGCGACACCCATAGAACGTATTCGGGGCTGGATCACCCTCTCTCACCAACTCGCTCTCGAGAACGCGACCGTCGTCAAGGGAAATCCCTATTCGGATGCGACCTGCTGTGTGGCGCCGATTCAGGAGCCATGGAAATTCTGGAAGGATGCGAAATTGCTCCCTGCGCTTCCGGAGAAGAGGCCTCCTCGTGGTCCCATAGACACTCATATTGGAGTGCAATTCACGCCTCGCCCCTACGACTTGCTCGTGGGTTCTGTGCCTCCCGAGATCAAGTACAGGATCTTTTTGAAGGTGTGTTACGAGGGTCCGAGAGTGGGTATGCCGCACGAGCCGGGCTATACGAATACGTGCGTCCACTGCGGCTTCGTGTTCCCTGATAATCCATATGAGGTTACGCCGTTCCCGCCGATTGGCTCAAAGGATCTGATGAAGACGTATGTGGAGGAGATCGAGGCGATTGTCACGAAGGGGAAGGTGGCCCTACAGACGCAGGGGATCACCGTGAACGACGATACGTTCGAAACGATTCTTGACGCGACACACAGGGCGTTTAAGGTGGAGCCGTATCAGGCGGAGCGGCCTCTCGCGGGAATGCGGCTCCTCGATATGCTGTCAAAGATGGATCCGGAGCCGTATGAGGGTTGGCGCGTAATTATCTTGGAGACGATCGAGCGGTTAGGGAAGATTCCACCGGGTGCGGGAGGGGAGATGGATCTGGCGAATGCGTACGGGCCGCTCTCGGAGCTCGCCGCGCAGCATTTAGAGGGAGTGCGGGGTGCTATCGGGGGGCCGAACAGAGATACATTGCAGCGGGTTCTGGAGGGGAGTGTGGCGGACGCCGTGGAGACCGTGCGGACGTATATTCTGGTCCCGTTCCAGCGACTGGCGACGGAATTCCAAACTTCGTCTCTGAAATTCCATGCAGGAGCGAATCTGGGTCCGGGGACGGAGGACGACATCAACGAGAATTTGAAGAGTCATCTGCAAATCGTGAATCAACTGGCGAGTCGGGCGAAGGGAATTACGTTGGAGAAGATCCGGTGGGCCGTGAAACACCTGTCGGCGGCCATCGGTATTTTGAAACAGAATATTCGGAGCACATTCATTCCTGGGGGGGAACTCGGGCTGCCCTACGTAGTTTCGGCCCTCATCGGAGGAATTCTCGCGAAATTCGTGGATCCGGAATTTACTCCTGTGGCGGGGGATTCGGATCGCTTAGATCCCGGCTCGAGTTCGCCGCGGCAAATTCTCGACGTGTGCGTTCAGAAGATGCGGAAGGAGGGGCTGAAATTCACGGATGAATACATACAGGAACTCATCAATCGGCGGGACGAGATCGAGAAGAACATGTTTATTCGGCGGTTCGAGGGGATGACACCGGAAGAGAAGAAGATGGCGAAGCGGATCAAGCAGCTCGGATTGAAGGAGTGGGCGATCGGCGGGACGAACGCGATCCAGAGGTACGATTCGGATCAGTATGAAGTGGAGCGGAATCAGCGGGCGGAAATGGGGTTCGCGGAGTTGTTTGGGGCTGATGGGGTTGAAGCAGGGGATGAGGGCGGCTACGATCACGATCAGATTGCAGAGGATGATTATTAAAATACAAATTAAGTGTAGATATGTGGGCCTCACCGCGGCTGTTTCACAAAAAATCGATAGCAATGTTGATCAAGCTTTCGGAGAGGCTCTTCTAGCTGCCGAAAAAAGTAGAAAGGAAATACAAGCGACAATTGCCACGTATTGCTCCCCCTACTTCCAAACACGTTATGGGTTTATTAAGATTCCCTCGTTTTGGGGCGGGGCCCAAACACGTCGCCACAAACGCCGCGCCAAAAAAACGAGGAGGCACCGTGCAAAAGTTTTATCACGCAAAGAATAACCTCCTCATACGACAGATGAGGACGCTCCTCTTTGCCGCGATTTTGTATTTAATAGGAATCGTTGTAATTCTTCTATTACGACCAAGCCTTATGTTCGACGAAGAAGGGAACTGGAAAGAGTTCGGAACGGTCGCAAAAGGGAACACGCTCTTCCCATTCTGGCTCTTCTGTATTCTCTGGGCCGTCCTCTCGTACTGCATCACCCTCTTTTTCACTTCTCCCGGCACAACTGGTGGCTCTAAAAAACGCACAGAGACCAAAGCAGACGCCGACGAGTCCGAGAACTTGGTAGAACCGCTCCCTCCTGTGCCGAAACGGAAGAACATGAAACCGGGCTACTACGTGCTGAACACGGAGGCCAGCAAAAAGGGCAAACCGAAATACATATACTACGGCGAAACCCCGCCCGACGCTTTTAGTGAAGAATGATATATCCTTTTTATAGAAGATGGCGGAAGAAGTAGCAGCGGCAGAAGTACCAGCAAAAGTGGCACCAGCAAAAGCGAATGATCTCGGCGAATATATTCGCGACATCGCCGCCTACTCCGAGGAACAGGACAAACGTATCACGGCCTTCTATAAGAAGAAGGGCAGATTCGGCAAGCTGTTCACATATAATAAGGCCGGCAACCTCGTTGTCTATAACAAAGACGGTGTCCTACAGGACACGATCAATCTCAAGACGTTCGTCCCTCTGGATCCGACCCAGCGCGAAACACTCCACCAGGAGCGCCTCGACGCCATCGGAGAGGCCCAGACGCGCTATGAGGACGCCCTCACTGCCTTACGCAAGGCCACGAACGACTACAAACTCACCGGCGCTATCCAGGGTGTAATCGCAGCCCAAAACGACGCGAAGGAGGCCGACCAGATTCTCACGCGTGTTCGCTACGGCACAAGAGGAATCCAGGGCCTAGCAAATCCGGAAGTACGCGAAGTGTTCTTTGATAGGCCCGGGGAAATGAGGAAGTTGTTTTCGAATATCGACGATCCTTTCAAAAAGCAATTCGCCCGGCTCATTGTACGTGAACTCCCTCTCATGAAATCCTACGGAACCTACGTGGAGACCCCTCCGGAAGAGGAGGATGAAGAGGTCGCTCCTGCCGCAGAAGTCGAAGGCGTCGGTACAGGTGTTCGCCAGCGCCTGCGCGACGGTCGTTTGGCGCGCATCTTCTACGAAGCCGACGAGGGAGCTTCCGGCTTCCTCAGCCCGTTCTGGCCGGTGGAGTTCACTATGAAGGGGGACGATGGGAAATCCACGCGCTTCTTTACCGCCTCTCAGGCCTGGGAATACGCGAGAGCAAAAGAGGCGGGATCGGAAACGATGATGTCCCAGCTCCTACAAACTCGCTCGGCGCGCACCATGCGCTTCATCACGAAAAAACTCAAGACGCAGCCGAAGGACCCAAAAGGCCTCTGGCTACGGATTTTTACGGCGCTCTACGGCAGCAACGAGGAGCTGAAGGCCCGTCTGCTGGAGACGGGCACGGATGCCCTCGTATTCGCCGACACGCGCGAGGGACCTTCCGGAATCGGATTTGGAGATCGTACTCGCGAATCGCTCGATCCCTCCAAATGGACGGGCGAAAACGCGGTCGGCCTCGCTCTGGAGACGCTCCGCTACCAATTGCGCGAGGGATCGGAGCAGGCCGGCACGGCTGTATCTGCGAGTGGAGAGGCGGATGAGTCCGTTGTTACAGAGGAGCAGCAGGCCGCCCAGCGTGCAGGGGCCATTATTGCAAAGAAGAAGTTTTTCAGAAAGGGTTCCGCCGTTCCGAATGCGAGTTAGTTCGCTATCGGATACGGCTTCAACGCCCCCTCAAAGCTGTCGCACGAGACCTCTTTGCTCGTGTACGAATAGCACACCCCGTTCTTATCCTTATAGGTGCGAGTATCCACATTTGATGGGTGCGGATACTCGTAGAAGACTCTCGGTTCCGACTTGTAGAACAGGAATAGGCCATATCCGGCTGCAAGACCTGCCAAGAATGGTACTATACGAAAGTGTTTGAGCATCTCTGACTAGATGAGAGATTTCCGGTGTAAAGGACAGGAAGAAGAATGATGCGAATGTTGAAGTCAGAGAAGTACTCTCTCGCCTTCAGTTTCATTCTTGGTGTGGGAATCATGGCGGCACTCAAACCCGGCTGCAGAGAACGCGATTGTTCCACGAAGAAGCCTGCGCCTGTTGAGGAAGTTACGAAGACCACGTATCAGATCGGGGAGAAATGCTACCAATTCGGGACGCGCGACGTGGCCTGTCCGGCCGATGGAGCCGTTCTGGAATCCTTTTTATGATCTGCGAAATATTCCATATAAATCTTTCGCGTTCCTATTTCAGAAATGAGTACCCTACTTACAGATTTAGACTCGTCCCCTCCTGTCTCGTCCAAGGACGGCGATCTTGTCGACCAGATTCTGAAGGAGATGAACGGCCCGCCTCTACCTCCTCCGGCAGCGGTCCAGAATACCGCCATGAACTCCTATACGATGTCTACGAATCCCGCTACGGCCCATGTGATCGGCGGGGCGCACCCGACTCCGGCGGATTTTGCGGCGGCCATACATGGAGTCCCGTCCTCATCGGCCATGTATACGGCACACGAGGCGCCAGCGAATGCAGCGGTAGCGAATGCTCCCGCGTATCGCCCCTATAAGAAGTCCTACATACAGCGCGTCGGAGATGAATTCAAGATCCCGATCATGGTGGCGATCCTCTTCTTCGTTTTTTCTCTCCCGGTCACGAACGTCCTGTTCGCCCACTATCTCCCTTGTACGATTTTGACGACCGGCCAGCTGAAAATGAGCGGCCTGCTCGTAAAATCGCTCGTCGCTGGATCTACCTTCTGGGTTCTACAGCGAGTCATTGTACCTCTGTTTTCATAGTAAAAAGACCCCACATTTTATCATCAAGTCCTGAAATGAGGCGCATCGGAAAGCGCTTACGTCTAGTACTAAAGTTAAGTACTCCCCATAGATAAGGCCACAGAGTGGCCTTATGATATTGGAGTGAATTAATCTTTTCGTTCTAGCCATCAGAGCCAAGTACTTAATTTAAGTACTTGGCGGTTAATTTCTGTACTAACCGGTAGAAGACCCTGTAAGATGAAGAAGGTCAAGACGGAAGTTATCGTAGCAACACTCATGGCGGTATATGCGGTCATCGCATTCCCACCCGGACACCTTCTTCTAAGCGCAATCCTGTCAATGATGGCCTACTTATTCACGGAGTCTGCGTACAGTGTTGTGGGAGTGCTGATTATTATGATCCTCCTGCGGATTCTGAAAGTCGGTCTTGTACCCACGATAGAGTCAACGGGTTACGGGGCCGTTGGAGGGCCGAAGGGGGCTGTGGTGGGCGCGGAGGGCTTTCAGCCGAAGGATCCTATCAGCGTACACCAGCGTCTGGCGAGCTCCAAGCGTATACAAACGGGGGGTGAAGTGCAGGGCGTTCTGGAGGCCCCGTCTATTCTGAATTCTCTCCAAGTAAGCAAAATAGACTCGACGGAGCAGGGACAGTCC
>Ga0078894_10002824_pt1 | contig 13172 bp, 17 predicted proteins | sample LauGreSu1BDMLBSD_2_FD_67506 | JGI IMG/M metagenome (GOLD analysis project Ga0078894, IMG submission 67506) | Freshwater lake microbial communities from Lake Michigan, USA - Su13.BD.MLB.SD (version 4) (version 4) | ecosystem: Environmental > Aquatic > Freshwater > Lake | place: Lake Michigan...
ATTGTATGACGGACGTAACCACGTTACCCCTGCTAAACCTGTACAGAAGGACAGTAACTTAGTGGACTTACTGTACTCCAGTAGATGCTCACACAGTGGGTAGTCTAACGCCTCTAATACTTCTGCTGATGTAGACGGTTTACCTCCCTTGGTCAGTAACTTAGGTTCCCACCCGTATAGTTCAGCTAACTTAGTCGCTACTTGATCACCGCTATTAGGATTGAACATCTCCATCTTACAGAAGTTACCTTGTGCTTTGAATCCCGCACCCGTGAAGGGCACTCTACCAGCCGGGAAGGGTTCAGGGTTACCAACGTACCCACCGATGGTTAGACAGGCCTTCAAGGACCGCTCAGAGGCCTCTGACAGGACGTTAGCTACACCGTCATCATACTGAATACGGACACCTTGCTCCATTGATATGATACGCTCGATGTACGGGATGTTCACGTCTAACAGTACACGTACTAATTTAGCGGTGGTAGTCGTAGGTTTACTGTACATGTATTCTTGTCGTCGGTACTCGTTGAGTGTAGCCTCAAGGTCACGACATAGGTACTGACGTACGATGACATCAAGACATGAGTCACCGCCACTGTACCATGAGTACTCTGCTCCCTTCTTCACTCCGCTAAAGTTATACCCCTCCTCTGTGAGTAGCTCACGTAAGGTCTTCTTAACGTCAGGTTGTAACTCTCCTAGCGAGTGGTACTCTGATGACTCAGGGTGTAACGTGTGTGACCCTACCATCGTACAGTAATACTGTCCTGGTTGGATACTAGCGCCGCGTAATCTTAGCGCTGGTACATCGAATGACGCATTATGGAATACATACGTATGATCAGGTGAGTACGATGACGATTGCATCCACTCATCTACGGACTCGTAAGTGCAGTAGCTACCACTCGCTACGTTCATTGAACCTACGAGGTACACGCGGGTGTTAACGTCGTACTTAGCAGAGAGATCATCTGACTCGATATCTACAATCTCGGTCTTAGTTGGGTCGTGACCTAGTGAGTTAATCATGGTGTGAATCCTTCGACGAGTAATCTATCAGAGAAGCTCGTAGCCCAACGCAGTAAGGTTAGCCCTGATAATGTGGTTGCTCTTGTACTTGTTGGTTTGATGCTCTCGCAGTACGTCTGGATACCGCTGGTACATACGCTGTATGCTGTTGAGTTTGACTGGAGTACCGCTTGGTTGCGTGACTGTAGTAGCGCTTGAAGTTCCTGCGTGTTCTGTGCTTGTGTCAACTGTACCACTAACTTGAACCGTGTGGTCGGGTGCATCTTCACCACCTGCTGAAACTTCATCCTGTCTTGCGTGCGTAGTATCCCCTTCGTCTCGATGTACTGGTTCGTCTGTGGGTCGTAGAAGTCCGGTTGGTACAGACTCGCTAATTGAGATAGCAGAAGTAACTGTGCTGGTGTCACGGTGTTCATCAGTGCTACGTATGGTTTCATCTTGTGCGATGTTACCCACGGGAACTTCTGAAACGAGTGGAACTCTAGGTGTGGGTAGGTCTTGTGGTACTGTTCTTCGAGCCGTGAATCGTACACTTTCTTGACTGCTATCTTGCGCTTGGTCATCTTGTCCTACCTCTGTATAACGTTGATTGATTGTGTCGTACTGTAGCGTGACCTGGTTACACTCGTGGTCTCGGTTACGTGGACGCTTTACCATCGTAATTGTACGACGTGTGTTAGACATGTCACCTTGTTGCTCTTCTTGGATAGCGAAGATACCACCGCTAGCTTCTTGTCTAATTGTACTTCCTCCACGTATGGAGTCACCACGAACGTTACCATCGTCGCTACCTTTAGTGTGAGCTACACACAGTACAGCACATGGAGTTACCTCGTCCATGTCATCACCTTGTGCTACCTTCTTCATAGCCTTGATGATACGTGTTGGGTTAGTCATGTCTGTACTGATGAACCCGTCGATGTCTGATAGCACATCAATGATAATGACACGTACACCGTGGTCAAGTACGGCTTCGTGCATTACATCCGTAACGTTAGCGAGGGTAAGGTCACTTAGTTTACTAATTAAGATAGTGTCCTTAACTGCCTTGTACTTATCCACAAGTTCAGAACGTTTGAGTACTTCTACACCGTACCATTGTCGAGTGAGTCTGTCAAGGTTCTGCTTAGGTGTCATTTCACCTGCTACGTACAGTACTTTGATACCGGACTTAGCGATGTTGACTGCCATCTGTTGCGCTAGTGCTGACTTACCCGTACCTGTGTACCCTGTGATTAAGGTTAGATCCGCTACTGATAGACCACCACCTAGCATATCATCTAGTCCTGGTATACCTGTGCTAATGACATCGTACGCAGTGGAGGTAGCGTACTTCTCACAGTCGGAGTCGTCAACGAAGTTAGATACCTTATTAGCGGTAGATAACTTGTACCGTTGTTGCAAGTCATCTACGTTATCGTTAGCGAGATAATCACTGATATCACTTCCGTCCGCTAACTGAGTTGTGTATGTCTTGCTCTTAGGTAGTAGTTCAATGAGTGCATCCCTACACTTACGTCCTGCTGCGTCCGCGTCCACCATAATAGTGATGCGCTTGTACTTGCGTATGCGACTGAGGTACGGAGTGAGTGATTTAACTGTGTCACTACCAGGTAGACCGATTACATCACAACGTGGGAACATAGTCTTAGCAGAGTACGTATCCGTGTGACCCTCGCAGATGATTAACTCCTTGTTATTCCCTAGCGTGTGAAGCCCTAGTGGTACGTTACTACCGTGCATCCTAAAGTCACGCTGCCCTGGTGTACGTACGTGGTATGCTAATAGTTCCATGTCAGGTGAGTAGTGAGGACTGACTACCCTACCTGTGCTATCCATGCCTACACCGTACAGGTCTAGTACGGATGAGCTAATCTTCTTACTTGTCCAGTCGAATGCTGTGACGTCTGGTAACTTAACGGACATAACTAACGAGTCTCCTAACTGAGGATGTTCTCTACTGTAGTAACCGCAAGCGTGACACCGTACATTAGCAGGATAGATAGCTAACGTAGGTCTATCACGGTTACATCTTGGGCATTGTACGTATTCTTGCATTGGGTTTGGGCATTAACCTGTAGATGAGATGAACCGTATGACGTGTCACACTGTACGGTGTGCTAGGTTTAGGGTGTTTACCGGACATATGCCACTCGTAATCGAACCTCTCACTGTCAGTGTCTACCCACTTGCTCGTCTTGAGGTTGTATATACATCGCTTACACATGAATTTGTGACGGATTAAAGTGATAGATTCAAGTATGTAGTCGTACTCTAGAGTGTACGTGTACCCTCGGATACTCCACGATATCCGAGATCTTGACTGTACAACTCGACTGTATCCGTCGATTAGTAAGTGTGCTACCGAATAACGGTTACACTTAACGCAAGGCAGATTATAGTATTTAGAGATCGCTGCTAGTATGAATAACTCATCACCCCCTGACGCAGTGTTGTAATAATGAGGTTTACGGTTAGGGAATAAGCTAGACACACTATCTATGTACTCAGCACTAGGCACGGACGGGGTAGGTGGCTCTATCTTACCTACGATGTATGTGATATGTGGGTCACCTTTACTTACGTTTCGTACGAACCGATCTATACCACCACTTGCGCGTTTAACCCCCTTAAGTTCGATAACAGGTACAAAGTCGGTTACGTTAATTACTCGGTATACATCACCTGGTAGCTGGTCAGAGTACACGTCAATCTCACTGCCTAAGCATACACCATCAGTACTAACGGTAACGTTATCAGGTACACCGGGACCTTCCGTGGAGTATACCCGTCCTGGATACGAGGTATGGAGGGCTTTGTATATGTTCGTAACGTATAGTTTGTCACCGTATACATCATCTACCACGCACATCCTACCTAGTTCAGTATCACACACTACATGTACTCGTGCTCGTGCTCGTGGTCCTTCGTGGTCTTCGTACACCATGTTACCTACGATAGCGTAGAACACCTTACCACTATCAAATGCTTTAACCTCGTCTTCAATGAAGTGTGAGTTACATCCTGAGAATCCTGCTAATACCTCGTTATCACAGTCAGTATTAGTGCGGTACCACTCTAACGTCAACTCAGACTTAGTTACTGTTCCTTCATTAAGTAACTTAGATACATAGCGTTGTACACCTGAACGCAGACAACTAATAAAGTGCTTACTATCCCCGACTGTTACCGCCGCTAGGCTAGATGCATTACCACGAGTAACATATCGTACCGCTACATCTGTGACGGTAAGACCGAACCCTAGTACCCCCATTACTTCACTTAACCAGCATGTCAGTGATGACATACTGTAGTGTTCACCACGAGGTTTAGGAATAACAGAGTTAACGGACTCCGTGTACTCTAGAAGACTAAGGATGTGCTTACGTCGTGCCTTGTTATTCCGTGTGTTAGCGATAGTACGTACTCGTTGGCCGAATAGTACGAGTGACACATTACTTATCATTAGTATGTGAGTGAATGCGGCGTGACTGAGTAACTTCACCCACGTATCTTGACTGTACCCGAACAATTGCTCGATGCCTGGGTGTTTGTTCTTGCCGATGAACTGCTGTATTGTTAGGTTCGACATATGTATTACCTGCTGCTAGTGAAGTTATTGTTGGTTATCAATCAATGTAGCACGTAGCTCGTCGGGTGTCAATGGATTTATGAACGCAGTATACACGGGCATACTGAGCAGTACTTGCACGATCCCGGTACACGTCCACGTTACCTTATCAGCGCACCCCTTGAACATGTGGGTCAACAGAGTTAGCGGTGTCAATCGCTTATTAGTGTAGTGCTTATACCACAGATATCCGATGTCTTCCTGTACCTGAGTGGTTACATCCACTGCATCGTATACAGTCTCGATGTTACAACCGAAGAAAGTACCTGACGATATAGTTAATTGGAACTGCTGGTTATCGTACTGTACCGTCTCGTAATCTTGCGTGTACACTTCCATACCATCGTAGAATGACATTTCGTAGAACATCACGAGTTCTTGTGTCATATCTTGTACCGCTAACAGTGAGTGCGTGAACCTTACAGGGTATCCTTGACGGTGACGCAGGCACCACTTAAGTAAGCATGTCCATAACGGGATACGTTCCTTGGTAAACAATGCGTACACTCGGTACCGTTGCACCACTGATACTAGTGTCTCGTCATCTTGTAGGTCTAAGTGTGCCATGTGCTATACCTCGAAGTTAGTGTTGTTCTTGTCAAAGTGATCCGTAATACTACCGTTACTGCGTGCGTCGTGGTGAGCTAGCGAACGGTAAGTAAGTATGTCATTAGCAGCGTTGACTACGAGTGTCCTACGTCGCAACACCCTGTTATTTAATAGCGTAGGTAGTTGCTTACCCTCGTTGCTATACATCTCACGTAGCGTCTGACTAATTAATCCGTAACGTTGTGGTCCGTACAGTTTAGTGTTAGTCCCTGCTGCTATCTTACGCATGATACACAGTGCCTTATGTAGCTCAGTGTATATGGGTGTAGCTACCATGTACGGTACGATGCGTGGTTCGTACTCCTTTAGCAGGGTGATACCTACGTGGTTAGCGGTGAGCACAGATATAATACGCGGGAACTGTCTACGGAATACGTTCATAGTGTACGGTAGTGACGAGTAGTGAGGGTTATCTAACGGACAGCACCTCATCCCTGCTAAACGTACACTACGTCTGTACTTTAGGTACTGTAGGAATACTAACGGTACCTCTTCACGTATACATTTGGTATCTACCCAGTCACGTTTAGACTTACCGAAGTGCTTGTTCCATCTATCTGTACTTATGTTCTGTACCAGTGAGTTAAACTCAAGTGCATCACGTCCGCGTATAGTACCCCCATTCTGCCACTCGTTAACGACATGGGTTAACCGTTCGATTGTCTCAGAATTGTATCTAGACATAGCGTATCACATCCCGTAAGAACATACCGTAATGCGAGTAGTTACCGTGTTCATTGTACATGTAGTCACACTCAGATAATTCATCTACCCATACACTCACTACATTAGAAGCGGTTCCGTTACAGCGACGTGTACGTTTACTATTGTTACGTAGTATCAATTGACTAGATGAGATACCGTCAGTGATGTACTTACGTAGTGTGGGGAGGTGATACCAGATGTTATTATTAGCGTGATCAACATGCAGTAACCACTCAGCATCTGATGTTAATCCCCAAGAGCGTGACCATTCACTACCTTGAACCTCGTGTAGTAACTCGATACATACATGTGTGTTCTCTGTGTACGACTTACGCACCAAGACTTTCACATGGTTTACGTAGATAGCTTGTTCACTACCTCCCGTGTCAGGTATACACGTAACACCGTCATGACTTGTTAGTTGACTGATTACTAGATTGAGTACGTCGTAACTGTTGTTCTTCTGCATAAGATAATCCTGTGTATGGGATGGACGCTTGCTCTTGTCTTGACTGTGCTAACTGTTCATGCCGTTTAGTCAGTTGACCTACTTGGCTAGCCTTGAACTCTTCGTTGATACGTCGGTCATTCATTACATTGTACCTGTCATGTGTGTGGTTGTCAACTATTTAGCGGGATGAAATGCTCGTCTGTTGTTGCTGTTGTGTACGGATTAGGTATGTCGTTATCTGATTAAGACTCTCACCGCATAGCATCATAATGATTGTATATGCCCAGAACTTATTCATGACTGAGTGCCTCTATAAGGTACGTGTGTTACGTGCGGGTAGGAATACAAGGGGAGCAGGGTAGAGGTGCCTTCACGGGGCTGTTAGGCACCTCTCAGACGACGTTAGCTATTGGATACCAGGGCATACCCTATGATTAGCAGGATGAAGACTGATACCATGTCTTAGAACTCGTACTCGCACTGAACAATCTTGTACTCTTGAGTGAGTATATCCGTAGGTGCTACAGATTGTGATGCACTTGACTCGCTATCAAACTTAAGTGATGGGATGAGTAAGCTACTTACCTCATGTACAGGCTTAAGTATACCACCTTCACACAGTACATACCAGTGACTCACCGATAACATAGAGATAGAAGGGATAGCGTAGTGAATTTCGTAGTAGTATTCAGGTTGCATATGTATCTTGACCTCGCTATTGTGTAAGTAATGGGGCAGTTAGTAACCTCGTGCCCCAGGTATATCAACCCCTAGTTAGTCACCTCCTAGGTATTACGTAGCTCGCCTAAGCAATCGTGATATCGAGTGACTCGCTGATGTAGGTCTTCATTGGTAGTGCTGCTACTTTCATCCACTTAGCAGCGTTACGTTGCCATGCTGTAGGACGAGTGACGGTACAGTTGAATACGGTACCAGTTGGGTACACCGTAGGAGCGACATCAGATTCAACGATGTTAAGTCCAGTAGCAACGGCTTCCATGTACAACTTAGCAGGTACTTCCGTGAGCGAGGACTCCATGTAATCAATCATGAATGTCAGTGCGTCCAGTAATTCATGCATAGACTCACCACCGTTACGTAGCGCGTCACTCACGACGTTAACTTTCTCAGTGGTAGCGCACGTTAACTGAGTACCGTCTGTATCTAACTTAGCAGGATGAGTAACTACCTTATTGAACTTCTTAAGTTTAGTGACGATGGTACGTGCTACCGTCAACGCAGTCAACTTACCGCACTCATAGTTGCTATCAAGCTGTAGTGCTAAGGCTAGTGTCAACTTGTCATAGATTTCAGCCATGTCCATCACTCGGTTACCTGCGTCATCGATTACACACATAGCAGCTACGAGTACCTCAGGTGACACGACATCGAACCCAAACTTAGCAGCGGTAGTGAGTTCTTTCTTCTCCGCTGCGTTCATAGAGCGTGAACCGTTATCACAAGTGGTGTGATACACAACCTCGTCTGCATTAGCGGCAGTGAAGTGTAAGCAGTTGACTAACTTAGACAGGTCATCTGCGTATTCCTGTGCTAAGGATGCAGTGCGGTGTCTACCACCTGCTAAGAAGTCAACACCCTCGAATGTAACAACCTTTAACGGGGTCATGAGTGGTTGGTCGATGAACGAATCCAAGATGATTGCAACTCGTTTGTCATTCACGGGTGATTGCTCACCGTTGACTGACGTACTCATGTTGAGTAACTCTTGAATGCTGAAGGACTTAACGGTGAACTGTGCTTGGTTGATGTAAGACATGATGTGTTGTTCCTTTGGTGTGTGTGTGTGTGTTATGTAACTGTAACTAATTTAGCAGGATGAAGTGTGTATGTCAAGCGGTTCGTATGTCTAAGTTTAGCAGGATGAAGTGTGTATGTATATCATCTACATGTGTTACATTTGTACTTCACCCTGCTAAGTCAGGTACTACTTATCTTGGTTACGTGCGTTGTACTGTCTTGCTAACTTGTCATCATTCTTGGCCTTGTCCTCTGGTAAGTTATCAACTGCACGCTGGTTACGTGCTTGTGCTGCTAAGAAGTCTGATGCAGGTGTGTCCTTCTTTGTGCTCATGTGTGTTAGCCCTCCGGGCGGTGATGTGTGTATGTAACTTATCTTAGCAGGTGAAGTAGTGATTGTCAACTAAGTCATGTAACCTGTAGTGAGCTTGCCTTCAAGGCTTGCGAACTACTAACACGTAACGTGTGTATGTCTTGTTACGTGCTTGTGTGTAAGACTCACGCACTTCGTTTGTGCTCGCTTTATCCCAATAGTGTAGCATGTCCGAGGTACTAAAGTCAAGCCCCAACCACATGAATTACATTATCATCACCTGTATAGAACTCAAGTGTACCCACTTGTCCTGCTAACTTAGACGCATGGTCACGTTGCAGTTCGTTACCTTCACTTACGTTCATGTCCCATATGCCTGACCCATGTCCTGCCTGTTGTAGGTATAAGCTGTGACCTATGTATTCGTACGTAGGACACTGAGTGTACGTGGGTTCGAGTTCGATACTGTGCGCGTCTAGCAGGTCAAGGAACCGTGAACATTGCACATTGATAGCCGCTTCACTCGCTAGAGATAGTGTAACATGTGGTTCCTCACTGAATTCAGACCATAGTAAGGCTTCGGTGTAGCCGTTGATGAGTTGTTGTAATCGCATGGGATATAGCCTCATGAAGGGGTGTGTATGTGACGTGGGTAGGAAGACACCTGAACTCAGGTAGAGGTGCCTTCATGGGCCTGTGAGTGGCCTTAGACGTACGCTACAGGTATGAAGTAGTTCAGTAGTTCTTGCCTCTCGTCTTCTGTCACCCGTTCTACAAAGTTCGTGACTACAGTGTTGTAAGCGTCCTTAAGAGGCATACCTGCATCTACTCTCCATTGGATTAGGTAGATGAGTGTATTCAATCTAGAGTCTGTCATCTGGGTAACCTCGGTGTGTGTATGAGTTAACTGTAACGTATGCTTGTGCCGCTAACCAAGTGGTTCGGTGTAGGTCATATGCAACTAAGTGCATATGAGTAGGCCTACCGTATGTAGGAACTGCATGTGTGAGATGCAATCCCTACATGAGTGAGTCTACCGCTGAGTCTCAAGTGAGAGTCTGTGACCGTGTACTGTGTGTGCGGTTGGAAGTGTGTCGATAGTGTAACGTGCAGCTCGTGATTGTGTCCAGTAGGCTACATTCGTCATACCGTTGTCTTGGTAACATGTAGCACCTTTGCTATCGAGTTCAACGTATGTGGTTGCAGATTTGGTGGTTACGTAAGTCATGTGTGTTTACCTCTGTGTGGTGGTGTGTGTCTTGTTCGATGTATCTACTATAGCGTGACCGTGTGCCCCTACGCAAATATATGCCTATGCGTATACGGGTGTATGGGTGTATGGGTGGTGCCTTGCGTGTGTAGGGGGGAGTGAGGTACGTATGCGTTAATATGATAAGGTAGGGTTTACGTACACGTAGTTAAGCGGACTTACATGCACTATTCATCCGTACACCCATATAAGACTCACGGTCCTGTGTATGTACACTTACCTCTCATACGTTCAGTCCCTAGCAGGACATGAACTAGTTCGAGGTGTGAGTCTACCTGTGCTAATAAGATTTAGCAGAGGTAAGGTGCCTGTATATTACATATGTATATACTCACTCACCATAAGTAGTAACACTCCGCGCCTCCCCTATCGGGGCGCTACGTTAATTGTGAGTGGTGAGTTCGTATAAGACTCACGAGCATTCAGTCCCTTGAAGGGACGTGAACGCGGTTCGTCTACTTATGTATGTATAAGGGAACCGCTGAAAGCCTTACGTAGAGTGAATCCGTTAGTCAAGATATAATACCCCCTGCTAAGTCAACTTAACGAGTTTACTGGGTTTCAGAGGCGTACTTTGGTGAGAGAATAACCATAATAGTGTTCCTCTCCTTGTAGCTAATTAAATGATACACGTAACTCCCATGTATACGTAGATCGAGGTAGGACCACGTATATCATATGTGTACATCTGCTAGATCAGCCCTGTAGCTAACGCCCTCTCTAAGGCCACTCACAGCCCCGTGAAGCCCTGTCTACCACGTCACGGGTGTATTCTTACCTGTACACACCTAACACGCCTTACAGGGCATCCTCAGAGGAGCGGTACACCTGAACGCACTTTACTCCTGCTAAACTTACATACGCAGACGCGAACCGTGACGACGTACCCTCAAGGTACTCGTTACTCGTGAGCTATGTACCTCAGTAGTTATATAGTCTAATCACACAGTACACGCCATGAACACAGGACAGAACGACAAGGATAGCGAGGGTACGAATCTACTACAGGGTGTTATGCAGTTATTACCAGTGTTAACCTTAGTGGTGACTACGCTAGGTGCGTGGTTCAACCTACAAGGGCAGGTTAATGACCTACGCACACGATACGAGTCCTCAACAGCCGTAACGAAGGAGTCACTTAGCGACATGAAGACCGACATCCGTGAGAACTCGGTACTTCTACGTCAATTACTACAAGAACGTAAGCATACACCTAAGGGGTAATCACATGGAACAAGCATTAACGATTAGCGAGATCAAGGGTTCACGCATTACCGACGCTAAATCGTTCAGCCCTCAACAGATTCAAGATCTAGAGATGTCAGTTGTACGTAACGCCTTAGCTGCGTTCTACGTTGACACCGCTAAACTACAAGAAGACGAGGTAGAGACGGATGAAGAACAAAGTCAAGACCGCAAGCAGCATGACAAACGGGAGAATCCCAAAGCTCACGGGAGACTCAAGCCTACGCGGAAAGGTAACACGGAAGAAACCACCAACGAGGAAGGGGAGTAAATGACATGGGAGGAGGGGGAGGAGCACAAGAGGTTAAGTACGTTGGCCCTACTAAGGAAGAGCTAGCACAGAAACAAGCTGAGTACGATAAGCAGATCTCTCTAATGCAAGAGCAGAACAAAGGAGTTCAAGCTAAGTACGACCTGATGCGTCAAGATAGTGAACGCGCACTTGCTGAACGCACGTCACTCATGCAACAAGAGCTAGCCCGCACTAAGACAGCGTATGATGAGGTACTCGGTACCACCAAGAAAGCGTTAACTGATAGTCAGACAGCCCAACAGCAGCAGTCCACGTTGATGACTGAGCTAACTGGTAAGCAGGAGAAAGCTAGTAGACTACAGACGGCACAAGCTGAGAAGGATACTATACAAGCTAACGACGCTATGAACCTCAACAGACGTAATATCACTTCAGTCACCAAGCAACAGAGTACGCGACGTAAACGACGTGGACTCATGAGCACCATGACATCTATCAATTAACCATACTCACTAAGGAGAGTAACAATCATGCGATTCAGTTCTATTATCACCTCGATTCGTGAAGCATTCCAGACCCGTCAAGGTGCAGATAACATCATGTACCGTGGTCGGACCACCAACGCTACACCTACTGAGTTATTCATCGACGGTCAACCTAGCCGTCGTATCGTTCCATCTACAGACTCTACAGTCCTGTTAAACTTACGGGGGGTTGCTCACTACAGTAACGGCACCTCACTATTCACAAATAGCTACCACATGTTCCGCGTGTCAGCACTGGGTGTTATTACCCAGGTTGATCTTGATGGTACTACCGCTAGTGCTCAGGGTGTTGAGTCCGCCGCCGCTGTTGCTGCTTCATCTGGTGCTGCTGTACCTAAGTTGAATGTGTTAGCCGCTGGAGCCGCTAACGGGTATACCCTCGCTATCGTTCCATCTACCGCGACAAGTAATGCTTACATCTCGTTAAGTGTAACTGGTCTAGCGTCGGTAACTGTTGACTGGGAGATTGATGTTCGTTACGTTGAAGCAGGACCACGAGGTTAATACTATGTATCTACTGAAGGCAGATAACTCATTAACCATTCCATTAGAGGAGCCTGGGACACGTATTAAGTCTTACGTATTTGAATCAGGTAATGCTAATGCGACGGCTGGTGTGATTAACCAAGTAGATGGGTTACAATCGACTCTATACTTAGCCAATAATGCAAGTTATCTCATTGATGTTAACTACGTAATCTCAGGAAGTGAAAGTTCATTGTATCAAGCATCTGGAACGTTACGTAGGGGGGTGTGGGTAGATAACGGTGGTAATGCTAGTATTGTTCACTCTGTAGCTATCGGTGAGTCTAGTTCTGCTATGGGCTTTAATGTGACCTATAGTCCTAAATATAAGCGGAGTTACATCAGACTAGTATCTTTCTTCTGGGCAACACATATTACTAGATGTGTAGTAGAGGTTAAACTGATCGAGATTGTACGCAACAAGGAGAACTTAGTATAATGCCAGTCAAGGAACGTCAACTAACCCGCAGTGACTACATCAAGGCGTATAACGACATATGGGAGTTCGCTAACTTAATCAAGTTCCGTGGTGGTCGTGCTAAGTTTGGTGACGTTCACGGTGAGTTAGCGGAGTTCTTGACTGAACCACAACGTGTAGAGTGCGAGGAGAACCGACGTAGACTTATCCTGATGCCGCGTGGTCATCTTAAGTCTACCGTATCCTCAGTACTCTACACACTATGGCGGATCTACCGTAACCCTAACATTCGTATCCTCGTTGGTACTAACATCAAGCGATTAGGACGCGCATTCATTCGTGAACTGCGTCAGTACTTCGAGAACGGTGACCTCCAGCGTACAGTATGGAACTGTAGACCACATGTAGAAGGGCCATTAG
>Ga0078894_10002826_pt1 | contig 13160 bp, 5 predicted proteins | sample LauGreSu1BDMLBSD_2_FD_67506 | JGI IMG/M metagenome (GOLD analysis project Ga0078894, IMG submission 67506) | Freshwater lake microbial communities from Lake Michigan, USA - Su13.BD.MLB.SD (version 4) (version 4) | ecosystem: Environmental > Aquatic > Freshwater > Lake | place: Lake Michigan, USA...
CCCCCCCCCCCCCCACCTCATCTTCACCGGTCCTGCCTCATGCTTCTGTCGCTTCTGTCGCGTGCTGCCCGCTGTGTGGTTCCTGTCTGTCTGTTGTTTTGCGGTGCTGCTGCGACAGCGTACCAGCAATCGGCCGATCCCAGCCGTTTCGAACTGACTGAGCTGGTGCGGGGGCTGGTGCAGCCGATGGAGCTGTCTGTTGGTCCGGACGGGACAGTCTGGCTGATTGAGATTGCGGGCAAGCTGCAGCGGTTGCCTCCGGGCAGCAGTCAGCTGCAGTTGGCGGGTGAGCTGAAGGTGACGACCGAGCAGGAAAACGGTCTGATCGGCATGGCGCTGGATCCGCGATTTGCAGAAACCGGCTGGATCTACCTGCAGTATTCTCCGCCGGATTATCCGGGTCAGCACATCAGCCGATTCACGATCGTGGATGGTCGGCTGGATCCGGCGTCAGAAAAACTGCTGCTGAAGTTTGAAGAGCAGCGCAAGGAGTGCTGTCATCACGCGGGTTCCCTGCACTTCGGGCCTCGCGGTGAGCTGTTCATCGCCACCGGCGACAATACTCACCCGCACGGTGATTCTCAGGGTTACGCGCCAATTGACGAGCGTCCGGACAAGGCCCCCTGGGATGCTCAGAAGTCGTCCGCCAACACCAGCAGCTACAGTGGCAAGATTCTGCGAATCCGACCGACGGCGGAGGGTGGTTATGAGATTCCTGAGGGCAATCTGTTTCCGGCGGATGGATCAGCCGGTCGTCCTGAGATCTACGCGATGGGTTGTCGGAATCCGTGGCGGATGACGGTGGACCAGAAGACGGGTTATGTGTATTGGGGCGAGGTTGGTCCGGACGCCGGGGGTGACAGTCCGCGTGGTCCGCGGGGTTATGACGAAGTGAATCAGGCGCGGCAGGCGGGCAATTTCGGCTGGCCCTATTTCATTGCGAACAATCAGGCGTATGCGGATTTTGATTATGTGACGGGTGTGGCCGGTGCAAAGTATGATGCGGCGGGTCCGACCAATGAATCGCCGAACAACACGGGTGTGAAGGTGCTGCCACCGGCGGTACCGGCGTTCATTTACTATCCGTATGGTGATTCGGCCGAGTTTCCGGCGCTGGGCAGTGGCGGCCGATCGGCCTGTGCCGGTCCGGTGTATTATTTCGATGCAGAGCTGCCGTCGGCGGTGAAGTTTCCGGCTGAGCTGAATCACACGCTGCTGATCTACGAGTGGACGAGGAACTGGATCAAGCTGGTGCATCTGGACGATCAGGATCGGATCGTGAAGATCGAACCGTTCATGCCGCAGCAGAAGTTTGTGCGGCCGATTGATATGCAGTTCGGGCCAGAGGGAGCGTTGTATCTGCTGGAGTACGGAGAGACGTGGGGTGTCAATGCGGATGCGCGACTGGTGCGGATTGATTACGTTCGCGGCAACAGGCCGCCGGTGGCTGTCGCTGCGGTGCAGAACAACATTGGTCAGGTGCCGCTGAAGGTGCGGTTGTCCGGCAAGGGCACCTATGATCGGGATGGCGAGGACACTCTGACGTACCAGTGGCGTCTGATCAACGCTGCGGACTCGCAGGCTGCTCCGCGAGAGCTGGGCAGTGGTCCGGAGATTGAAGCGGAGATTACGGAACCGGGTGTTTACACGGCTGAACTGATGGTGCGTGATACCGGTGGTGCCAGTCGTTCGGCGACTGTGCCTGTGCTGGCGGGTAACGCGGTACCGGATCTGCGCTTTGTGATTCCGCAGTCCGGTGATTTCTTTGATCCGACGCAGCCGATCCCGTACCAGTTGCTGGTGCAGGATGCGGAGGACGGGACGAATGATGAGCAGCAGATTGAGTCGGGCAGTGGTCAGCCGCTGGATCCGGAGGGGCCGGGGCGAGCTTCAGTGAATGCTGTATTTTTGACGGGCCCGATCCCGCGAGCCGGGGTGTCCGCGGCCGATGACCTGACAGCTCCGATTGGTCTGAAGCGCATGAAGAACAGTGACTGCTTCAACTGTCATGCGGTGGATCAGAAGCGTGTTGGTCCGATGCTGCTGGACATTGCCAACAAGTACCGTGGAGTGGCGGGAGCGCTGGAGGCTTCCGTGCAGCGAGTGCAGCAGGGTTCGACGGGAGTCTGGGGAAAGATTCCGATGATTCCGCATTCGCACAACACGATTGATGAGCTGCGGGATATGGTGGCGTGGATTTACAGTCTGGAGCCTGCGGGTCTGGTGCGGGTATTTCAGGGATTTGCCGGTGAGATTCCGGTGTCGTCCGAGGAGGCTGCGAAGTCCGGTTATTATCGGCTGGAGGCGGTCTATGCGGATCGTGGAGCCGGCCCGGTACCGGCGCTGACAGCGGCAGCGACGGTGTATCTGCGGCAGCGGTTGGTGGAGGCGGAGCTGGCCGACGAAGTGCGTGGTCCGCAGATTCTGAATTCGGGCAATGCCAGTGGTGGTCGTTTCATCGGCGCTATCAATCACGGGCACGTGCTGCGGTTCAGTGGAGTGCAGCTTGACCACGTGGGGGCGTTGAAGCTGAAGATCGCGTCCGCTGGTGCGGGTGGTGCGATTGAAATCCGGCTGGACAGTCCGGACGGCGAGCTGATGGCGGAAGTTCCGGTGGAAGTGAACGGGCAATGGGAGCAGTTTTACGAGCGGACGGTGTCTGCGGGCGAGCGCAGCGGTCGGCGTGATCTGTTCATCCGTTTTACACATCCGCAGCAGGCAGGTGGTCTGATGAATCTGGATGCGATTGAGTTTCTGCCGCGTGCGGTTCAGGCGGTTTCGGGCAGTCGGTAACGGGCGACGATGGACCGTCCTGCTCGCAGTCCGTCAACAGCGGCTGTTACGATACCGCCGGCATAGCCGGCTCCTTCACCAATCGGGTACAGCCCGTGGATACCGGGGATCTGCAGGCTGTCGGGGTCGCGATCGATGCGCACGGGTGAGCTGCCGCGCATTTCGGGTCCGACAAGTACGGCTTCGGGCAGATACTGACCGCGCCACTGCTGGTCCATCAGTGGCAGTCCGGCCTGCATAGCCTGCAGGATGGAGGGTGGCAGGACGGCCGCGAGGTTTGAGGGTCGGACACCGCGTTCGTACGACGAAGCGATTTTTTCTGAGGTGGCGGGAGTGCGATTGGCGAGGAAGTCGCGGGCGCGCTGGACGGGGGCCGAGTAATTGCGGCCGGTCATTTCGAAGGCGATCGACTCATAGCGGCTTTGCAGGTGGACTCCGGCCAGCGGGTGATCGCTGCCGAATTCGTGAGTTTCGAGGGTGACGACGAGCCCACTGTTGGCAAAGGGCGTATCGTGCCGCGAATTGCTCATGCCATTCGAACAGAATCGCAGTGGTTCTGAGACACTGGGAATGACAATGCCGCCTGCGCACATGCAGAAGGTGAACAGGTCCTTCTGGCCGCGGGCCACCAGTGAATAATCTGCGGCACCAAGCAACTGCAGATAACTGTCGCGCCCGTATTTCCGCTGATTGACCAGTTCCTGCGGATGTTCAATCCGCAGACCCAGCTGGAAGGCTTTCTGTCGCAGCGGCAGTCCGGTCTGCAGCAGCATTTCGTAGGTATCGCGGGCACTGTGGCCGATGGCCAGAACACAGACGGAGGTGGGGATGTAGCCGGATGATGTCTGCAGCCCGCGGAGCTGACCATCGCGGACATCCAGTCCTTCGAGTCGGCAGCCGAACTGATACTGTCCTCCCAGAGCTTCGATGCGACGCCGGTAGTTGCGGCAGATCATGGGCAGTTTGTTGCTGCCGAGATGCGGGCGATGTTCGTAGACCAGCGAAGGTCGTCCGCCGCATTCGACGAAACTGCGCAGGACCCAGTCGACGTCCGGGCCGGTGATGCGACAGGTCAGTTTGCCGTCGCTGAAACAGCCGGCGCCGCCTTCCCCGAACAGGTAATTGTTTTCCTCGTCGTGGACTCCGCCACCATCGAATTCGCGAATTGCCGGGACGCGTTCCTTCACCGCCTGTCCGCGTTCGATGATCAGAGGTTTGTAGCCGCGGAGTGCCAGAAAGTAGCCGGCCAGCAGACCGGCAGGCCCTGAACCCACAATCACCGGCCGTCGCGGCAGTGGTTCGTGGCCGGAATCCGGTTCCTGAAAATTCACGGGCTGCCACGCTTCGACAGTGACACCGTGGCGACTTTTGAGTGCGTGTGCGGAGTGATCATCACCGAGTGCCAGCGTGTAGACAAACTCGAGCCTTTGACGATTGCGGGCGTCAAGGCTTTTGCGGAGGATGCGCAGCGCAGGCACGTCGTCACGACGTATTTCGAAAACGCGTGCCAGTTCATCCGGCAACTGAGTTTCCGGCAGTTCGACCGGGGTTCTGAGATTGGTAACGCGGAGCGGCATGAGTGCAGGGGACGGGGTGGCGGATGGACCGGGGTGCTGTGAACCACGAATGTCAGAGTACTGGTGTGGGGGCGGTGTGGCAATGTCAGGTGTTCGGGAAGCGGGCGATTCGCTGAAGCAGCAGGGGTGTGGTGGCGAAAAACGGGCGATTGAGGGGGTAAGACAGATGAGTGGTGTGCTGAACCGGCTGGCTGTGGTGCTGGTGGTGTGGGTTTGCGGACTGTCGCTGGTGCAGGCGGGAACCGGGGCTGCAGATGTTCGACCGAACGTGCTGGTGATCCTGTGCGATGATCTGGGATACGGGGATCTCAGTTGTAACGGGCATCCCATTGTGCGGACCGAGCATCTGGATCGGCTGGCAGCCGGTGGTCTGAGGCTGACCAATTTTTATTCGGCTGCGCCGGTGTGTTCACCGTCGCGTGTGGGGCTGCTGACCGGACGATCACCGAATCGGGCGGGTATTTATGACTGGATTCCGGCTGCCGGTCGGCAGCAGCCACCGCGAGCGGATGCGCGGGAGCAGGTGCATCTGCGTCCGTCCGAGCAGACTCTGCCGGCCCTGCTGCGAGCGGCGGGCTACATGACGTGTCTTGCGGGCAAGTGGCACTGCAACAGCCGTTTCAACAGCAGCGAACAGCCGCAGCCGGATGCCGCCGGTTTTGATCACTGGTTTGCCACGCAGAACAATGCCGGTCCATCGCACCACAATCCGGTCAACTATGTTCGCAATGGCCGGCCGCTGGGCGCGCTGCAGGGTTACAGTTGTCAGTTGGTGGCGGACGAGATCAGTCACTGGCTGCGGCAGCGTCAGCAGGCCGGCCAGTCAGCGCCGTTCTTTGCCATGGCTGCCTTCCACGAACCTCACGAGCCGATACAGGCGCCGCCGGAGCTGGTGGATCTGTATCGATCGCGGTCGCGTTCTGACGACGAGGCTCAGTACTATGCCTGTGTGCACAATCTGGATCTGGCTGTGGGCCGCATGGTGGCGGTGCTTGAGGAACTGCAGTTGCGTGAGAACACGCTGATTGTCTGCACTTCGGACAACGGCCCGGAAACTCTGAACCGCTACCAGGGCGGTCAGAGATCGTGGGGGCGTACGGGAATTCTGCGGGGCATGAAACTGCACACGCATGACGGTGGCCTGCATGTGGCGGGGATCATGAACTGGCCGGCCGGTATTCGGCCAGGCCGGACCGAGGCGACTGCTGTGTCGGCTCTGGATCTGCTGCCGACGGTGCTGGAGCTGGCGGGGGTGCAGCCTGCGGAAGGTCGTCCGCTGGATGGGATCAGCCTTGCCGGATTGCTGCGTGACGGGCAGGTTCCCGAACGTGTTCGTCCGCTGCTGTGGGCGTATTACAACGCGATCAATGAATGTCGAGTGGCGATGCGGCACGGACGCTGGAAAGTGCTGGCTCGCCTGAATTCCGGCAACCTGCCGCGGCTGGAGAATCTGACTGAGAAGACGGTTGATCTGGTCAGGTCAGCGGAACTGACCGATGTGGAAATTTATGATCTGCAGTCGGATCCCGGCGAGACGCTGAATCTGGCCGGGCGTGGACTGTCGGAGGAAGCGGGTCTGGTGCAGTTGCTGCAGGCTGAGTACCGGCAGTTGGCGGAAGATTCGCCGGCGTGGAGCCCGGTGCCGAAGGCTGATCAGCAGAAGTGAGTTCTGTGATCAGGCCGAGCGACAGGGTTCAGAACAGTTCGAGGAAGTTGGTGAGGCTGCCGGACAGTTTGACGATGAATCGCGCGGCATCGGCACCATTGATGGCGCGATGGTCGTATGACAGCGACAGGGGCAGCATCTGACGTTCAGCAAGCTGACCATTTTCCAGGATCAGGTGATTGAGTGTTCGTGACATGCCGAGGATGGCGACTTCCGGATAGTTGACGATCGGAGTGAAGGCGGTGCCACCGATGCCTCCGAGATTGGTGATGGTGAAGGTGCCACCCTGCATGTCTTCCGCCTTCAGCTTGCGGTCACGAGCGCGTCCGGCGATCTCGGCCAGCTCGGCGGCCACCTGCAGAATGTTTTTCTGGTCGCAGTTGCGGATGACGGGTACGACAAGTCCGTTGGGAGTATCGACGGCCACACCGATGTGGTAGTACTGTTTGATGACCAGTTCGCCGGAGGCCATGTCGACGCTGGAGTTGAAGTTGGGGAAGGCTTTCAGGGCCTGCACAACGGCCTTGATGATGATGGCCGTCATAGTGATTTTAGGGGCATTGGGGTTGGCTTTGACGTATTTGCGTCGAGCGGTTTCCAGTTCGGTGATATCGGCCAGATCGTGCTGGGTGACGTGGGGAATGGTGACCCATGCGGCGTGCAGGTTGGAGGCAGCCGTGCGGAAGATTTTGTTCATCGGCTGTTTTTCAACCGGTCCGAAGCGGCTGAAGTCGGGCAGCGGTGCAGCCTGTACGATGCCGAAGCCGGGGGCAGCGGCAGCGGCAGCGGGGACCTGCGGCTGAGTCATGCGTTCGCGAACGAAGGCTTCGATGTCTTCGATGGTGATGCGGCCACCGGCGGCCGAGCCTTTGACCTGCCGCAGATTGACTCCGAGTTTACGGGCCAGTCGGCGTGTGGCCGGGCCAGCGGGAGCGGGCGGACCTGCGTCACTGCCGGCGGTTGCGGCGGCAGCGGGTGCGGTTGTGGTTACGGCGGGTACGGTTGCGGCGGGTACCTGAGCGACCGGTGTGGCCGGTGCAGCAGCGGGAGCGGGAGCGGGTGCCGTGGTTGCTGGTGGAGCGGCGGCAGTGCCGACCGCTTCGATGGTCAGCAGCAGATCACCGATGTTCAGGCTGGAGCCTGCTGAGACGTGGACGGCGGTGACTTTGCCGGCAACGGGTGAGGGGATTTCGGCAACGGCCTTGTCGGTTTCCACTTCGCAGACAACGGCGCCTTTGGCGATGGTATCGCCGACTTTGACAGCGACGCTGGCGACGTCCACTTTGGTGACGCCTTCGGAAACTTCCGGGAGTCGGAATTCGAAGGGGGCACTGGCGGCCGGAGCAGGCGTTGCGGGAGCGGCCGTGGGAGCGGTTGCGGCGGGTGCCGGGGCCGCGGGAGCGGGTGCTGGTGCTGGTGCGGGTGCGCTGGCGGGCGGAGCAGCCGGTTTGGCTGGCGCGGCGGCAGCAGCACCGGCGGCGACGGGTTCAATTTCGAGGATGGTGGTGCCGGGGCTGATGGACATGCCGGAGCTGATCAGCAGTCGGGTGATCTTTCCGGCATGCGGGCAGGGAATCTCGGCGACAGCCTTGTCCGTCTCCACCTCGCAGATAATCGCTCCGGCTTCGATCACATCACCCTCTTTGACGCGGATCTCCGCGACATCGACTGAGGTGACACCTTCAGAGACTTCCGGAAGTTTGAATTCGATGGCCATGTGAGGAATGACTTCGGAGAGAAGGGAGAGAGATCGGGGTGTCAGCCGAGGAAGCCTGGTCGCCGGTGATCAGCCGGCGACCGAGACTTTCAGCGGGGATCTAAGCGTTCAGCGGATTGATTTTTTCCGGATCGATACCCAGTTGCTGCAGGATCTGCGGCAGTCGGGCTGCGTCGAAGGCACCGGCATTGGCGAGGCCGCGGAGTGCTGCCCACGCGGTGCATTCGGCATCGATCTGGAAGTGTCGTCGGAGTTCCGGACGGGTTTCACTGCGTCCGAATCCGTCGGTGCCGAGGACAATATAATTGGCTGGCATCCATTCGCGGATCTGATCGGCCACCAGTCGGACGTTGTCGCTGGTGGAGATGAACGGTCCCTGGACTGAGGCCAGCGTCCGTTCGAGGAAGCTGGTCCGGCGGGGCTGATCAGGATGCAGATCGTTCCAGTGCTGGCAGTCCATGGCATCGCGCCGCAGTTCGCTGTAACTGGTGACGCTCCAGACGTCGCAGCCGATGTCGAATTTTTCCTTCAGCAGCTGCTGAGCGCGAATGGCTTCGCGGAGAATGGTGCCGCTGCCGAACAGTTGCGGCCGCACCGTCTGACCATTGCCACTGTCGGTCGAACTGAAGCGATACATCCCTTTCAGAATGCCTTCAATGACGTCCGGACCAGCGGGCATGGGTGGATGTGCATAGTCTTCGTTGTAGACGGACAGGTAGTAGAAGATTTCTTCACCTTCCGCGTACATGCGACGGAGTCCGTCCTGCACGATGACTGCCAGCTCGTAGCCCCACGCCGGGTCGTAGGACCTGAGCGATGGGACGGTGGTGGCAATCAGGTGGCTGTGTCCGTCTTCATGCTGCAGTCCTTCGCCGTTCAGGGTGGTGCGTCCGGACGTGCCACCGCAGAGGAATCCCTTGACGCGGGTGTCTGCAGCGCACCAGATCAGGTCGCCGACTCGCTGGAAGCCGAACATGGAGTAGAAGACGTAGAACGGGACCATGTTCAGGCCCAGATTGGCGTAGGTGGAACCTGCGGCAATGAAGGAGCCCATGGCACCGGCTTCGTTGATGCCTTCTTCCAGGAGCTGCCCGTTGCGGGCTTCCTTGTAGAACATGGTGCTGCTGGCATCGACCGGTTCGTACAGCTGGCCTTTGCTGGAGTAGATTCCGCAGAGGGCAAACAGGCCTTCCATCCCGAAGGTGCGGGCTTCGTCGGGAATGATGGGAACGATGCGGGGACCGATGCCCTTGTGGCGAATCAGACCGCGAACGATGGTTCCCAGCGCGAAGGTGGTGGAACCTTCGGCACCGTCACTGCCGGACAGCAGCGGCTTGGCGTCGAACAGTTTGTCATCCAGCGAGGGAATGTCCAGCTTTTCGGTGCAGGTCTGACGCTGCGGCACGTGTCCGCCCAGAGCTTCGCGACGTTCCCGCAGATATTTCATCTCGGGGCTGTCCGGAGCCGGTTTGTAGAACGGCAGTTTTTCAATTTCCGCATCGCTGATGGGCAGATGGAAGCGGTTGCGGAACTGCTTGAGCCCGTCGAGATTGACCTGCTTCTGATTGTGTGCGACGTTTTTGCCTTCGCCGGCTTCACCCAGTCCATAGCCCTTGACGGTCTTGGCGAGGATGACGGTCGGCGCCCCCTTGTGGGTGACGGCGGCATGATAGGCCGCGTAGACCTTTTCCGGATCATGGCCGCCACGGCGGATGATTTCGAGGAAGTGGTCGGACAGGTGTTCGACCATTTTCAGAACTTCCGGGTCGGCTCCGAAGAAGTGGCCGCGGATGTAAGCGCCGTCCGAGACTGTGTACTTCTGGTACTGGCCGTCCACGACTTCACCCATGCGTTTGACCAGACGTCCATTGACGTCGGCGTCCAGCAACGGATCCCAGTCGGTACCCCAGATGACCTTAATGACGTTCCAGCCGGCTCCGCGGAAGGCCGCTTCCAGTTCCTGAATGATCTTGCCGTTGCCGCGTACCGGACCGTCCAGACGCTGCAGGTTGCAGTTGATGACCCACGTGAGGTTGTCGAGATTTTCGCGGGATGCGAGCGTGAGTGCGCCGAGCGATTCGGGTTCGTCACATTCACCGTCACCCAGAAAGGCCCAGACGCGGGATTTGGAGGTATCCAGCAGCCCGCGATGTTCCAGGTAGCGCAGGAACCGCGCGTGATAGATGGAGCAGATCGGACCGAGACCCATGGAAACGGTGGGGAACTGCCAGAAGTCCGGCATCAGCCACGGATGCGGGTAGCTGCTGAGACCACCGCCAGCCGGCAGCTCGCGACGGAAGTTTTCCAGGTGCGATTCTGAGAGGCGACCTTCGAGAAAGGCGCGGGAATACATGCCGGGAGATGCATGGCCCTGAAAATAGACCATGTCGCCGGTGTGTTCACTGGTGCGACCATGGAAGAAGTGATTCTGAGCCACTTCGTACAGGGTGGCCGAGGAGGCGAAGGTGGAGATGTGCCCACCGATGCCCTTGTAATGCGTGTTGCCGCGGACCACCATCATCATGGCGTTCCAGCGGACAATGCTTTTGATGCGACGTTCCATTTCCCGGTTGCCCGGGAAACGGACCTGTTTGGAATGGTGAATGGTGTTGATATAAGGAGTATTGGCGGTGAACGGCAGCATGACACCGCGCGAATAGGCGCGCTCCTGCAGAGACACCAGCAGCGATCGCAGTCGCTCGGGCCCATAACGGTGCAGAATGTCCTCCAGTGACTGGTACCACTCATCAAGTTCTTCAGGGGCAATCCCGGAGCCACCCATCGCCGACTGATTCTGCATTCGAATCCCCAAAAACTATTTTTCACCCGGTCAGATACCCGGTTCTGTACGGACGCTGATCCGGCACCTGAGGAAAGCTGCCCAGGATCGGAAGAGTTTCCGTAGAATCGGCGGATTGTAGGGTTCAGGCGGGTCCCATTCAATCCGTTCTGTCCCGTCAGACACCGTGTTCCACAGACTGGACGGGATTTTTCCGATTGCGGGCCTTGCAAATCGGGAATTCTCAGCAGATTCCGCCTGAAGATCGGGAAAACGTGCACCGGAGCAGGCGGGGCGGCTATTCGAAAACCTCGGGGATCCGCTGCAACTGGCCCCCTAATCCTCTCAGTTTTTCATCAAACTGCTGGTACCCGCGGTCGAGGTGATGCAGGCGGTGCAGGTGAGTGGTGCCGTGGGCGGCGAGGCCAGCCAGCACGAGGGCGGCGCTGGCGCGGAGGTCTGTGGCAATCAACGGAGCTCCGGAAAGCTGAGAAACTCCGCGAATTTCCGCCCGATTTCCGCGGATCCGAATGTCGGCACCAAGCCGGACCAGCTCGGCAGCATGGCGGAACCGTTCCGGGAACACCGTGTCGCAGATACTGGATTTCCCTGGGGTACAGGCGAACAGTGCCATGAGCTGTGCCTGGAGATCGGTGGGGATCCCGGGGTAGGGCTGCGCGGTGATGTGGGCTGGCTGGAGTGGTCCGAGTCTCTGGATGACGAGTGCATCGGGGAGTTCGGTGATGTGGGCTCCGATGTGTTTCAGGAGTTCGAGGAAGTTGGCGAGTGCCTGAGTGGGTGCGTGTTTGAGTGTGAGTTGACCGTGGGTGATGAGTGCGGCGATGGCGAAGGTACCGGCTTCGATGCGATCGGGAGTGATCTGGTGGGAGGTGGAGTGCAGCGATTCGACCCCGTGAATTTCGATGGTGCTGGTTCCGCAGCCGCTGATGCGTGCTCCGGCGGCATTGAGGAGTGTGGCGAGGTTCTGGACTTCGGGTTCGCGGGCGGCGTTGAGGATGACGGAGTGTCCTGTGGCGAGTGCGGCGGCCATCATGATGTTGCAGGTACCGGTGACGGTGGGTCCGGCGGGTCCGGCGAGGTCGATGGTGTTACCGTGGAGTCTGGAGCAGGAGGCGGTGACGCAGCCGCTGCTGATGCTGATGTCGGCTCCGAGTGCCGCGAGACCGCGCAGGTGCAGGTCAATCGGGCGGTGTCCGATATTGCAGCCGCCGGGGAGTGCGACGCGGGCGGTGCGGAAGCGAGCGAGGAGTGGTCCGAGTACGCAGACGCTGGCGCGCATGCGGCTGACGAGTTCCCATGATGCGGCGGGTTGCAGGGAATCGGGGGCGTGGAGCAGCAGTTGTGCGGGGGCGGGTGAGGTGACGGTAGCGCCCATGGACAGCAGCAGCTGCTGCATGGTGTGGACATCGTCCAGCGCGGGCACATTGTGCAGGTGCAGTTCACCGTGTATGGCGAGTGCGGCGGCCATGGCGGGGAGCGTGGCGTTTTTGCTGCCGCTGATGGTGACAGTGCCATGCAGCGGGAGACCTCCGTGTATTTCCAGCCGGCCCGACATGTGGAATCCATTCGTGGGGTGGGAGCGCAGTGCGCTGGTGTCAGGTGCGGTGCTGGAGGCGGGCTGAGACGACGCGGCCCTGTCCGGCGAGGTCGGAGTGTGTGCGGGGGTCTGAGAAGCCGGACTGGAGCAGGAGCTGGCTGACGGTGGGGCACTGGGCGGGGTCCAGTTCCAGTGCGATGAAGCCGCCGGGTTTCAGCAGGCTGGCGGCGTGTTCGAGAATGAGTCGGACGACGGCGAGTCCGTCTGAGCCGGCGAACAGGGCGTGAGCCGGTTCATGTTCGCGAATTTCGGGCGCGAGTGAGTCTTTTTCGTCATCGCGGATGTAGGGCGGATTGCTGACGATGGCATCCCACTGCTGAGGTTCAGTGAGGAAGGGCTGCAGAGCGGAGCCGGAGGCGAGTTGGAGGCGATCGGCGACGCTGTGTTTCTGCGCATTGCGGCGAGCGATTTCGAGGGCGGTGTCGCTGATATCGGAGGCGGCGAGCGAGGCGTTGGGGCGCTGGAGGGCGAGGCTGATGGAGACGCAGCCGGAGCCGACGCCGACTTCGATCAGTCGGACAGGGACAGACTGAGGGAGCAGTTCGAGGCAGACATCGACGAGAGTTTCAGTTTCGGGTCTGGGGATGAGCACGGCGGGGCCGACTTCGAAGGAGCGTCCGTAGAATTCGCGTGAGCCGATGATGTAGGCGAGGGGTTCACGTTTTGCGCGGCGCTGGACCAGTTCGCGCATGATGGCGCGCTCGGTGTCGGGGAGAATGGAATTGAAATCGGTGTAGAGTCTGATGCGGGGGCATTTGCGGGCGTGTGCCAGCAGCAGCTCGGCTTCGACGCGGGGCGATTCAATGCCTTTCTGTCTGAGGAAACCGGTGGTCCATTCAAGGATCCGCTGGATGGTCCAGCCATCGGTCTCGGAGGTGGCATTGGGGGCGGAGGTGGACATAGGGATTGAGCCCGGCTGTGATCTGCAGCGGTTGGGAGAACCTGAGACAAGGGTGGAGTGGATTGTGGAACAGTGAGTGAGAAACCGCAACCGGGGATTGGGTTGGTGG
>Ga0078894_10002827_pt1 | contig 13156 bp, 11 predicted proteins | sample LauGreSu1BDMLBSD_2_FD_67506 | JGI IMG/M metagenome (GOLD analysis project Ga0078894, IMG submission 67506) | Freshwater lake microbial communities from Lake Michigan, USA - Su13.BD.MLB.SD (version 4) (version 4) | ecosystem: Environmental > Aquatic > Freshwater > Lake | place: Lake Michigan...
GCAATATTATAGCATCCTTGCATATATATAGGTAAAGATTCTACGGGAGTGAAATCCATGCCATTGGCATTTTTTTCAGGAATCGCCATTAGGGTCCCTATCCATCCCGCTAATTTATGTCCAAGAGCCGATGCCAAAAAGAAAACGCCCATCATAAAACCGAACATTTTCATGGGACTTAATTTTGTAATCATAGCTAACCCTATGGGTGAAATAAATAATTCTCCCAATGTTATAATGAAATAAGCCATCATAAAATAGATAAATGGCATCATTCCATTTGCTTTTCCTGCTATACCCCCTATATAAAATATAAAATATCCTACGCCAACTAATATAAATGAAAGCGCAAATTTTTGTGGTATCGTAATTGCCTTATCTTTTTTGTTTAAATAATTATAAAAAGCGCCTAAAATAGGTGTAAGAAATACAATATAGAAAGGATTCAGTGAATTATTAACCATAGCAGAACCTAATTTGGAACTACCTACAGTGAAATCTACATTTCTATCTGCCATGAGATTTAAACTTCCTCCAGATTGTTCATAAAATCCCCAAAACATTACTGTTAATACAATCATAATAGCTGCAGCCCAAAGTTTTTCTTTTTCTTCGGTACTAAATTGTCTACTCAAATATATAACATAAAAAATTGAAACAATAAACAACGGCAACATAAAATAGGTCGTCAATTGATGGAATTTTACCAAGAATACAGAAATAGGTACTAGTATAAATACACCTAAATACAGTAAATATTCTTTTTTGATTCCTACATGAGAAGCATTAAGCCAATTGATATCAACTTCTAACCCTTTTTCGCCCAAAATATGTTTGTAGAGAAAAAATACAACAAGTCCAAAAATCATAAAAAATCCTGCTACGCCAAATCCAAGATGCCAGCTAATTTCCTGCCCCAAATATCCACACAATAAACTACCCAAAAATGCGCCAATATTCACACCCATATAGAATATTGAATAGCCTGTATCTTTTCGAGGATCATTGGCTGCATAGTATGTACCTAATAGTGAAGAAATATTGGGTTTGAAAAATCCATTTCCTGTAATTAAGAACCCCAATCCAATAAAAAAAGTGAAATCGGATGGTAATGCTAGAACCATATGTCCCAAAGCCATAAGTAATCCACCTAAAACAATACTTTTGCGGTATCCTAGAATTTTATCCGCTACCCAGCCTCCTAATAAAGGCATAGTGTATACAAGTGCATTGTATGCACCATATTGAAGATTGGCATCAGAATCTTCCATCAACAAAACCTTTGTCATATATAACATCAAGAGTGCTCGCATTCCATAGAAAGAAAAACGCTCCCACATTTCTGTAAAAAATAACATCCATAACGGTTTGGGCTGATCTTCTCCATTTATTTTATAAGCTACTCCTATCATGATGGCACTGAAAATAGCGGCAACGATAATTATTATTATTTTAATATCCATACTGATTTACATTAAAAGTTAAAAAAAAAGCCAATACAAATGTATTGGCTTAATAATATTTCTAAAAAAAAGAATTAATAAGGAAGTGTATAAGATTTATTAGTCAATCCCAATACATTTGAGCTAGCATTAGGAAATGCATAAACGATATCTACTTTTAATTTTTTTCCATTTCCCATTCTAATTTGAGTTATATCAAAAGTTGAAGTTATTTCAGCACCTTTTCTTAATGGTGTAGTTGTGCCAGGAACTAATAATGGATTTAGACCTAAGGAATCTCTATATGTTAATGTTATAGTACTTGAAGTATTATTGATAGAAGAAAGTCCAATAGAGGCAATTTCTCCAGGATTACCATATGCAAATGTATTTTTCAATATTAATTTATTTCCTACTACAACATGTGTAAATGTTTCAGTTATTTGAGTTGTAGTTCCTGAAATCACAGCTGTTGAATGATTAATTTTTGTGTCACCAATTTTTGACAATATGAATTCTTGATTCTTCATTAAGGGTTTGTATACATTTGTATCACAGCCAACAATGAATAAAGAAAATATTACTATAGCAGAAAGTAGAAATTTTTTCATTTTTTTAAATTTAGTAGATGCAAAAATAATAATTATTTTTAAATGAATAAAAAAAAATATTATTGAGTTGTCATGCTGTTTATTTTTTCTTGAGCTAAATTATTATACATATTTGCATAGGCTGTTTCGCCTTTTTGGTTATATAGCTTAGCTATAAGTTGATACCATTCAGGATTCGATCCATTGAGGTCAATAGCTTTTTTCATAGCTTGAATACTCATATCTAATTGACCTAAATTTGCCAATGTAATTGCATAATAATACCATATATACTCATTAGAATCGTCATACTTTAAATTCTCTTGATATTTTGCCAACGCTGTAGCAAAATCATTTTTTTCAAGCGCTTGAAATGCCTCTATATCGCCTTTGTTTTTTCGTTCAATAATAATAAGAACAGGTGTATTGTCTACTTTTACCTCATGAATTGTATTTTTTGGAGGCCAAGCATGATTTTGAAGATTTTCGGGTTCAATAAAACGAGAATAAGCTACGTAATAGTCCCAATCCAAATGATCTCTTTCTCTCCATCTACCATAACTTGTGTATACAAGAGCAGTATCTGCATCAAAAAAGTACTTGTCAATGGTTCCAAGATTACTCAATATTTTTACTTTTCCTTTTTGGTTTTTCAAAATATTTTCTTTTATCCAATCAGTTCCTACTTTGCCTGAATTTTGGTAATAATCCAACTCATAATAACCAAATGCTTTTTCAACACCACCAAATATTTCATTGAAATAAATATATTGATTTGGATGATTGGATATCATGTGTTTTAGTGGTAGTATCAAGAATATTGAAAGAATTGCTATACTGATGGTTTTATAATTTTTCGACGTAGCAAAATTTTCATAAATATAATTACAAAAAAGACTTGCCAAAATAGCCATTGAAGGCATTACAAAAATAATGTGGCGCAATGCATCGTAGACCACCGCTTTTTTATATACAATATATAAAATAGGGAACGAAAATGAGAACATCAAAAGTCCAATGAAAATAAGGTTTTTATGGGTTCTATTTTGAAACAAAACATAAAAACTTCCCAGAAATCCAATAAGTAAATATATTGGAGTTCCTACCCAAAGCCATTTGAATAAATAATTTGACGGCATTTCAGCGGTATTGATTCGAACACCATCAAAAAGCATATATATGGACAGTGGATAGCTAGACATTATTTTTAGCGATTCAATAGGATTGGTCAAAATGCCTTCCAATGCATAAGGCCACCATAAGCAAGCTAATATGTATCCAAGAAAAACTGCTACTGTAGCATGAATCAAGCTTTTTTTGTAGAACGCTACCTCTAATTTTTTTGAATAGAATGCTAATAAAATAAAAAATAAACCAAAATAAGCGACTACCAAAAGCCCCCCAATTCTCACACCAATCGCTAATGCAATACCAATACTTAATCCCAAAGTATCTTTCCATTTAGGGGCTTCAATATTTTTCAAAAATTTGAGGATGTAATAGATTGAAATTATATAACCTGCCGCAAAAGGAATATCTTTTGGATTGTTAAACATTTCTCCAAAAAAACGAGGCGTCAATGTTATGAATATAGATGCTAAGAGCCCTATGCTCCATTTTTTTGTGATTTCTTTTGCTATTAACCCTGAGAATAATATGGTTAATACTCCAAATATCATATTAAAATAATGACGAAGTAAAAATTCATTTTTTGGATGAAAAAAATCAATAAGCATCGCAGATATTCCATCGAAAATACCTCCATAATACTTCATCTCATCATGACCAGGGAAAGATTCGGAAAATAAATTGCCAATATTCCCAGAATTTTTTAAATACTGCCATACATAGCTCCCGTATTTCCATTGAATTATTTCATCACCCGTTATACCGTAGTAAGGTGTTATAAAAATACATAAAATGGTTAATAATATAATATAACCCCAAAAAAAAGAATTTGCTTTTAGAGATTTCATTTTTTAATTCTAAATTTAGTAATTTCAATAACCAACGATAACATGTCAAACAAGGCTTGTTTTACTATTTTAAATGAAGCGCCTTTGCTTTCACCTCCTATTCTGTCTAAATATCTCGATTCTATTTCTATAAATCGATTTCCATTAAAATGAAGCTTTGAGCAAATTTCCGATTCGATAAGTGAGCTTCTAATTTTTAAATCAAATTTTTTAAGTTCGTTTAACTTATATATTTTTACCCAATTAACATCTTTCAGGGTCAGTCCCAAAAATGTTTTGTTAAACAATTTATTGAAATAAGAAAGTATATTTCTATGAAGACTGTAGCTTGTATTTTCTTTTCTGTATAGCGCCAAAACTGTTTTGTCTTCAATTTCTTTGAAAGGCAATAATTCATTTAAGTCAAACTGTCCATCGCCACAAGTAATTAATACATTTTCTTTCCTAGCATTTTTGTAGCCCGAAAATAATGCTTTGCCTATTCCTTTATTTTTTTCATGATTGATTATTATTAAATCATTTCTCTTTTCAGCCTTATATTTAGTGATGATTGAAAGTGAATTGTCTTTGCTTCCATCATTAATTACCAAAACTTCAAAATCGTTTGTCATTTTGGATAAAACATCAAAACAAGTATCCAATACTTTTTCTATGGATTCTTCTTCATTATAGCACAAAAGACCAATAGTCCATGATTGCATTAATAATTATTTAAAGTATTGATGACAAAATCAACTTCTTCTTGCTTTAACTCAGCATACATTGGCAACGAAAGACAATGTGATGCTAAATATTCGCTATGTGGCATAGACCCTGCGCTATAATTTAAATGTTTATACGCTTTTTGCAAGTGACATGGAACAGGATAATGAAGTCCTGCATGAATATCATGTTTTTTCAAATAGTTCATCAAATCTTCTCTATTTTCGGTAGTAATTACAAATAAGTGAAAATTTGAAAGAGAATCAGTAGGTTGCGTTTGGAAAGTGATTTTTGGATTTTTAACTTCATTGAAATATCTAGAAGCTATTTCACGTCTTTTATTATTCCAATGATCCAAATGATTCAATTTTACAGACAATGAAGCGGCTTCCAAACCACCCATTCTATAATTAAATCCAATCTCATCATGATAATATCGCACTTTCATGCCATGATTTCTCAATGATAATAAATGATTATAAATACTTTCGTCATTTGTAGTAAGACATCCTGCCTCTCCGGTGGCTCCAAGATTTTTACCAGGATAAAAACTGAAGGTAGCAATAGAAGAAAGCGAACCACATTTTTGTCCTTTATACAAACTTCCTTGAGCTTGAGCCGCATCTTCTATTAAAATTAGGTTATGTTTTTTGCATATAGCGCTTACGGCATCAATATCGAATGGTTGTCCATAAAGATGAACACCAATTATAGCTTTGGTTTTTGAAGTAATTGCTTTTTCAATAGCTTCAGGATCAATTTCCCATGTATCTTTTTTACAATCTACAAAAACGGGAGTAGCATAGACGTGACTTACACCCCAAGCGGTAGCAATAAAAGTATTAGCTGGAATAATAACTTCATCACCCTCTTTGATTCCATGCGCTAGCATAGCCAAATGCAATGCTACGGTACCATTTGAAACACCTACTGCATATTTTGTGCCACAATATTCGGCAAATTGTTTTTCAAATTTTTCTACAAACTTTCCACCTGCAAATGCACATTCATCATATACTTGATTATATAATTCAAATATTTCTTTTTTTACAGATTGTTGTTGTTGTTTTAAGTCTAAGCAATGAATTGACATTATATTTTTTTTATTTTTTAATTATTCTTGCAGGATTTCCTGCAAGAATTGAATTGGGTTCTACGTTTTTTGTTACAACACTACCAGCACCAATAATAGCATTTTCTCCTATTTCTATACCACACATAATAGTAGCATTGCTTCCTACGGATACTCCTTTTCTCAATATTGTTTTTTCCATTTTCCAATCTGCTTCAGTTTGCATAGATCCATCAGGGTTGGTGGATCTTGGCATTTTATCATTAATAAACATAACGCCATGGCCAATAAAACAATTATCTTCTATTGAGACGCCCTCACAAATAAAACTATGCGATGAAATTTTACAATTTTTACCTATACTGGCTCCTTTTTGAATTTCTACAAAAGTTCCAATTTTTGAACCTTCATCTATAGAACAGCCATAAAGATTTACAAAGTCAAAAATTTTAACATTTTCACCTAACATTACATTATTTATATTTTTTTTATCAGAATTTTGTGTTACAAGCTCCATAATGAATCTAGTTTTACTTCTTTACCATTATTTTTAATGCTAATTTGAGCAGCCTCCAATACTTTTACTACTTCTAGTGCTTTATGTGCATTGGAAATAGGTGTGACTTTATTTAAAATACCTTGTGCAAAATCTTCAGCCATAGATTGCAAGGCTTCTTTTTGGTCAATTTTAGGAACAAATATATCTCCTACACGATAGTCAATTAGTAATCTATGCTTATCTTCGTCATTTTTAATTTGAAATCCGGTGTCATAGATTTTGATTTTTTCGGCAGGTTCTATATCATTAAACAATATCATTTTTTGATCTCCACCTATCAATATATTTCTCAATTTTACTGGTGAGCTCCATGAACAATTGAAGTGTGCTATAAAATTACTCTGATAATTTATAGTTAGATATGCAATATTTTCAATACCATTTCTTGTATGGGAAACCCCAGTAGCTTGAACACTTATAGGTTTTTCATTATGCAAATAAAATAAAATAGATAAGTCATGAGGCGCTAAATCCCATAATACATTTACATCAGACTGAACTAGCCCAAGGTTGATTCGTGTTGAGTCAAAATATTGTAAATTGCCAATTTCATTTTTATTTATAAATTGTTTAATTTTTTGTACTGCACCAGTATATAAAAAGGTATGATCTACCATAAGAAGTAGGCCTTTCTTTTCCGCTATTTCGATAAGTAACTGGGCTTCTTTACTATTAGAAGTCATGGGTTTTTCTATTAAAACATGCTTGCCATGTTCTATAGCTAGTTTAGCCAATTCAAAGTGAGTAAAAACAGGAGTTGCTATAACTACAGCATGCAAATTTGAATCCTCAATGATGGATTCAATATTAGTAACTGTTTCAATATTAGGGTATTGATTTTTAGCTATTTTGAGTCTATCTTCTCTACCGTCTACAAGATATTTGACATTACAATTTGAATTTGCATTAAAATTTCTTAATAAGTTGGGACCCCAGTAACCATAACCAATAATTGCTATATTTATCATTTGACAAGTTAAAACAAACGCAAATTTACACTTTTTTGATTATTAATGTTCTTTATTTTTGTATTAGCAGATCAAACAATAAAAATATAGAATTCAAATCTATAAAATTGGACTTTTTAATAATTGATATGAAAGAAAAAAAGCTCTAAATATCTATAAATTAAACTAATGTATTTCCGCAATTTTCTTCAAATGAATTTTCTTTAATCAAATCTAAAATTAAAAGTAGTCATGAAATGATTTAGAACATTGTTTGATTTAAGGGCATAATTAAGACCTAATCCATCGGTATAAAAGGAGTTAAATTCAGAAAACTGTGTATTCATAAATGCAAAATCTAATGCAAAACGCTTGCCCTTATATCCAATGCCTGCAGTGATGGTTTTAGTAGCAAGATCGGCATCTTCAACTACAATATTAGATTCGTATAATGAAGTACGATAATTATACCCTAGCCTAACTCTTAAATTCTCAAAAGCAAACTCACCACCAATTTTAAATGTATGAGTTCCTTTTAAATACGATTTGAAATAGCTATTTATAGCATCATTATATAAAGGATCTGATTTAAAATCTACTCTTGTTGTAGCCATAGAGTTAAATTCATATTCTGTACCTATAAATCCATATTTACTAATTATGCTACTCAATCCAAATCCTGCTTTTAGAGGCGAAATCATATTGTATTCAAAATCTGAGGCAGGAATTGTTGCGGAATTATTAGTAGAGTTTGTAAAATTTGCAATGTGCGTAATTGTATAATTTTCAGTTAGATTATAATAGGTAGGACTATGAAAAAATCCCGATACCCTTGCGTATTTATTCAATTTGAATAATCCACCAACTTTTAGATTAACTCCAGCGCCGGTGAATTTTGCTGTTTCATTAAATTGTTGCGAAATAAATTTTCCATAGAATCCATTTATTTTATTATTTGAACCGCCTAAATCTTCTTCCTTAAAATAGGTATTGAGTTCCATGTTAAATATTGGTATACCCATTGATACTCCAATATAAGCCTTGTCTTGAATACTTCCTGCCCATGCAAAGGATAATTCATTGATTCCTCCTTTTATGTCTTTATAGCCAGATTGAATTACGGTTCCATTTGCGAAATCTTCTACTCTATTTCCATTTATTTTATACAAAACACCGGTACCCCAAGCAACTTTTTCTCTCGGGGCAAGGTTGTCATTAATTATTTGCCCATTTTCAAGTGATTCCGAAAGAATCCTTGCATTATATTCAGAGTAGTTGTAATTCCCATTTTCCGCTGCAAAACTAATTCTTCTATTAAAATTTGCAATTCTATTCAATGCAATAGCAAAATTTGAAGCGCGAAGCGAACCGCCATCACGTCTATTCGCGACTACTATACCTAAATTATTAAATACAAAATTTACTTTAGTGTCATCAAATAAAATCGAACTTCTTGTACCCCTATTATATTGTATGTATTCATTCCCTGTATTATTTATTTGTATAGAGGGTGTAAAACTCAATTCGGTTTTTGAAAACATACCTATTGTAGCAGGATTTGAGCTCAACGTTGAAACATCAGGCCCCACGCTACCCATTACTCCTCCAGATCCTACAAATCGTGCTGTGCCTTGAAGTGTATTGAGTCCTGAAATAGCACCTACATAGTCATATTGTCCTTCAACCGCTAATGAAGATATAATTAAAATAGATGATATTATTTTTTTCATGTGTGTCATGTTTGAAGATATATAATGTTTAAAATCTGCCCGTTCGTCCTCTATTATTGCCATTAGATGGTGGAGATGCAGGGGGTTGAGAATTTATATTTTTGCCACCAAAACTACCTTGATTATTGTTGTTTGATGGAAAATTAGGCAAAGAAGACGGGGAAGAATATCTATTAGATTCTCTAGATGAATTTGAAGGCGCTGCTCCAAAACCTCCATTATTTGAAGAAGGCTGAGTTCTTGCTGGCGAAGGTCTATAGGTATCGTCCGACCTACTAAAACCTCTTGGAGTTTCCCTTCTTGGAGTTTGTGGTCTAGGCCTAAAATTATTATTGCTAAATCCATGGTTAAATGGTCTATGAAATCCAAAATTATTAAAAAAGGGATTCATAAAATAAGGGCTATAAAAGCTATATGGATTATAAAAACTATTGAAACTGTTGAACCCGAATGGATCATAGAAACTATTAATCATCCATGGATCATAAAAATTATTAAATCCAAATCCCATATTCATGGCATAAGGATTGATGAACGCCATATTATTAAAGGGTTGATTGAAATACATTCTTCTCAATCGACTTGCATGGCCCAAGTTTTGGTTGTAGTACCCGTTATAATCATAGTCATAATTATCATATGGATCATAGCCAAATTCATCTTGCTGAGAAGCTGTGTTTATTTTTTCTTTTTTTGGCTCGGGAGCATCATAAACATCATCTTGTGCTTTTATTGATAAAGAACCTATACATAATAAAGAAAATAAAAATATCTTTTTCATAATAATGAAGATTGAATTACGATTGTTTAGAATGTAAATTTACCAAAAATGTTTAATTTTTTCTCAAATTTAACATTTCTTTATTCATTTCGCCTTATCTGAGAAAATCAATAAGCTAAAAAACGTAATAAAACCGTTTATTATTAGAATAGTATTACCAAATAAAAACCATTCAGATTTTGTGCTAGTGTCAAAATCAAATAATGGAATTTCATGTTCAAAATTATATAATATATTTGGAAAATAAGTATCAAAAAAATAAGCAATTAATGGTGCTATAAGACAAATTATAGGCACAAAAGAATCCTTTATAGATCTTTTTGTAAATAATCCATAGAAAAATAAACCTAATAAAGGTCCATACGTATATCCCGCAATGGTTAATACTAAGTCAATTACCGCACTTTCATTTAATGCTTTTATAATTAAAATGACAAAAAGTAAAATCAAGGCAAATAATAAATGTATGAGCATTCGTAATCTTGAATCTTTTATGTCTGGAGATTGATCTAAAAAATCTATGTAATACGAAGTAGTCAATGTAGTCAAAACGCTATCTGCACTACTAAATGTAGCTGCCGTGAGCCCTACAATAAAAGATGTTCCAGCTATGATTCCCAAATGATTTAACGCCAATTGAGGAAAAACTCTATCTGTAAATACTGTACCCTTTTCGTTGAGAGGAAGCGCTATTCCCATTTCTGTAGCATAATAGTATAATAAAACCCCTAATGATAAAAATATTATATTGGTAAAAATCATGATAACGCTAAACCAAAACATATTCGTTTGTGAATCCTTTAGTGTTTTTACACTTAGGTTTTTTTGCATCATATTTTGGTCAAGTCCTGTCATACTTGCTGCAATAAATATACCTCCAAGAAATTGTTTCCAGAAATTTTGTTTGCTATTAATATCCCAATTAAAAATTTCGCTTGAAGGACTTTCTTTGATAATAGTAAAAATATTCGTAAATGATAAATGCATCTGACTTGCGATGCCTACAATGGCGAAAATAACGCCTGCTAAAAGCATTAAAGACTGAAACATATCAGTCCAAATCAAGGTTTTGATACCTCCTTTGACGGTATATATCCATATCAAAAAAATGATAAATAGCACAGTGAACCAAAAAGGAATATGCCACGCATCAAAAATAAAGATTTGGAAAACTGTAGCAGCAAGGAAAAGTCTGGCTGCAGAGCCTAAAATTCTTGATAAGATAAAGAAGAATGAACCCGTATATTGTGTATAGATACCAAATCGTTCGTGTAAATAGCTATAAATGGAGATGAGATTGAGTCTATAATAGAGTGGCAATAGGACATACATGATAATTAAATATCCAAAAAAATATCCAAATACCAATTGTAAGTATCCAAATTTTGCCAATAAAATAGCACCAGGAACCGATATAAAAGTAACGCCTGATAAGGAATCGCCAAGCATGCCAAATGCTACAACATACCATGGAGATTCTTTATCACCATCAAAGTAAGATTTTTTTTCTATCCTTCGAGATGTATAGAAAGAAATCAATAATAAAATTGAAAAATAAAGGCTAATGCAAAAAAGAATCCAACTTACCGTCAAGTGATTGCTTTATATTATATTTACTAGAAAATGATTAATTTTCTTTTTTCGTAGTTTTTTTAGCCGTTTTTTTAGCCGTTTTTGGAGTGTCTTTTGCTACATTTTCATCCGCCTTTTTAGTTTTTTTAGCCACTTTTTTTACTTCGGTAGCTTCTTCCTTAGCATCTGCCTTTTCATTTTTTGGATTATTTAGACTATCAATCAAATTATTGGCATCTAATACTTGATACATTTTTATTATTTTAGTGATATCGCTTGTATATACTTTATCTTTGTCATACTCTGGCAATACTACTTCAAAAAATCCTTTTAATACATTTCCTTCAGCTTTTGCATTTGGCAATGGATTTTTACTAATATTTTTTTTAATACTAATGAAAATTTCTTTTAATTCTATTGGTTCATTTTCAGTATAGATAGTAATATTTTCTAATGGGGTGAAAACATGATTTCTCGATGCAGCAAAAATTACTTTTCCATCTGATAGTGATTTAATAATCAATCCATCATTTCTTTTTTTATGGATTTGATACAATCCACTCATTTTTGATACCGATACAATTTCGCTATAATTCATTAGTTTTAAATTTTATGCAAAAATATACTTTTTTCAAAAAAATCGAAAAAAACTTTCATTAGTCTCTAAATAGAATATCAGCTAATTTTAAAATTATTATCTTTGTGTAAGTAAATTTAATTTTTGAATATGAAAATAAATAGAGTTGGATTATTGACTAGTGGCGGTGATTCTCCAGGAATGAATGCAGCCATTCGTTCTGTTGTGAAGACTTGTATACATTATGATATTGAATGTTTTGGGATCCGTAGAGGCTATCAAGGATTGATTGAAAATGATATATTTAAATTGAAATCCAAAGACGTCAAACAAATCATACAGCTAGGCGGAACCGTAATCAAAACAGCTCGTTCGGAAGCTTTTCGAACGGCTGAAGGACGAAAATTGGCGTATCAAAATGCACAAAAACATGCATTGGAAGCCTTGGTTGTAATAGGAGGGGATGGCTCATTTACTGGCGCTTCTATTTTTGGAAAAGAATACAATATCAAGACTATAGGACTTCCTGGAACGATAGACAATGATATCTATGGCACGGATAATACCATTGGATTCGATACGGCACTTAATACCGTTATGGAAGCCATCGATAAAATTAGAGATACCGCTTCTTCGCACGAAAGACTTTTTTTTGTGGAAGTAATGGGGCGCGATGCAGGTTTTATAGCCCTAAATTCTGGAATTGCCTCGGGAGCTATCGAGATTTTAGTGCCCGAAACCAAATACAATTTGGAATCTTTTTTTAAAAATATTGAAAAAGGCGCTAAACATGGCAAAATATCCAATATTGTTGTCGTTTCAGAGGGAGAAAAAGAAACCAATATCTACGAATTAGCAAAACGAACCAAAGAACGATTTCCACATTATGAAACTCGAATCTCTATACTTGGACATATACAACGAGGTGGAAGCCCCACATGTGCCGATAGAGTGCTTGCAAGTAGACTAGGCGTAGCGGCTATAGAAGGATTGCTCGAAGGACAAAATGCGGTAATGGCAGGTATCAAAGCAAATCAAGTACATTATACGCCATTTGAAGAAGCTATCCAAAAACGAAATGAATTAGACGCACATTTGCTAAAAACGGCTACTATATTGGCAATTTAGAATATGGATCTTAAAAATTAGTAACTTAAAATAGTTCATATTAATTAAGTTATAACTCCCATGTCATAGTTTAAAATATT
>Ga0078894_10002828_pt1 | contig 13152 bp, 12 predicted proteins | sample LauGreSu1BDMLBSD_2_FD_67506 | JGI IMG/M metagenome (GOLD analysis project Ga0078894, IMG submission 67506) | Freshwater lake microbial communities from Lake Michigan, USA - Su13.BD.MLB.SD (version 4) (version 4) | ecosystem: Environmental > Aquatic > Freshwater > Lake | place: Lake Michigan...
CCCTTTTGAGACGGACGCCCCTTTGCGTCAGCCCCTCCCTCGAGACCAAACATAGTTCAGGATCCGGGGCAGTCAAGGACGCGGGTCGAGTTTGAGCGCTCCGGAGCGCTCCGAGCGGGTTCTCGGTCGTCACAGATCCACCTCCCCACAGGGAGACTTACGGAGGCAGAGATTCTGAGTCACTTGGCAAGTTGTGCGTGGAGGAGCAGCGGCGCGCTTGCCGTAATCTCGACCTCAACGACCGTGCCGACAAGTCGTTGAGCCGAGTCGGTCTCGAGCGCATCGGGCAATTGAATCGCCGTAATCAGATCCCCCGGCGTTCGCCCCATCGCCTGTATCCCCGATCGCGTGGTCGCCTGGCGGCGATTCCAGCGCACCTCGACATTTTTTGAGGCAGGGTGCGCCTCCAGAAGCGGGAGCGCTGCAACAGCCTCCCTTGGCTCGGCCACTCCGTGATCCCGGATCTCCTCGACGAGCACCGGAACCCGGCGGCCGACCCACGCCGCGTGTGCGGCGCGGCTGACCTCGGTCTGGATGTCGAGCAGCAGGTTGTTGCGGAGCTTCTTGACCTCGGTTGGGATGTCGTCCTCGAACCGATCGATCGCCACAGTGCCCGGTCGAGGTGAGTACTTGAAGATGAAGTTGTTCTTGAAGGGGACCGCGCGCACCAGCGACACGGTTTCCTCGAACTCGGCATCGGTCTCGGTCGGAAATCCCACGATGATGTCGCCTGCGATCGTGCAGTCGGGGAGTTTGCGCAGCACGCGCTCGATGAACTCGAGGTACTCCTCGCGGGTGTAGCCTCGGTTCATCAGCTTCAGGATGCGGTTCGAACCGGACTGCGCCGGGGCATGGATGTAGCGGCAGATGCGGGGGCAGGCCGCCATCACATCGAGGATGTCGTCGCCAAAGTCGCGCGGGTAGCTCGTCACGAATCGGAGCCGCTGGAGCGCTGGGACTTCGTGATGGATGCGGGCGAGAAGCTCCGCGAAGGTCGTGACGCGCTGTCCGGCGGGGACGGGCGACCGGAACGCCGCCAGGCCCGGACCGACCTGCGGCTGCTCCCGGCCGGCGGAGTCGACGGCGGTGCCGTGTGTATAGCGGTAGTGATTGACGGTCTGGCCGAGGAGGGTGATCTCGACCACCCCAGCGTCAACGAGGCGCCTGCATTCCTCGATGATCGCGTCCGGCGGTCGGTGGACCTCGGCGCCGCGGGTGTTCGGGACCACGCAGTAGGTACAGAACTTGTTGCAGCCACGGGTGATACGAACATAGGCCGAGCGGCGCTCGGCCCCGGGATCGCCCGGCTCGAAGGCCCGGGAGAGGTCCAGCAACTCGAGGTGGTCCTCCGCGGCCGCGAGCGTGGTCGACCGCCTGCTCTTGTTGCCGGCAAGCGCCACCCGGTCCTCGCGGTCCGCCCCCTCGGTTCGGCGCACATTGTCGATCAGCGCAGGCAGCCGGTCGAGTTCGCCGGGTCCGCACAGCAGGTCGACCTGCGGGAAGCGCCGGAGCATGTCGATCCCGTCCCGTTCGGCCATGCAGCCGAGCACGCCGAGGATGACCTGCTCGCCGGCCTTCTTCCGCATGCCGACGAGGCCGAGCCGGGAGTAGGCCTTGTTCTCCGCCTGCTCGCGGACCGAGCAGGTGTTGTAGAGCACGACATCCGCGGTCGTGAAGTCGTCGACGAACCGGTAGCCGAGTGCGCGGAGATGGCCTCGGACCAGCTCGCTGTCGAGCTCGTTCATCTGGCACCCGAAGGTCTCGAGGTAGACGGTCGGACCGGCGTTCATGGGCCACGCAGGGTAGCCGATCGACGGCCTCCGGCCGCCGACGACTTCTCCAATGGCGGCGGTTGGTTTGCCGATAAGTCGCGCCATGCTCCGCATGTCGCACGGCGTGATCCTCTCGATGCTTGCGCTCCTGATGATCGGGATCGTGATGGTCAACTCCGCCTTGCTCGATGTGCCGCCGGACGAGGCGCTCGTGAAGGCCGGCGCGCTGAGCCGTGCGAAGTACGACGCGCTCGTCGCGGCGTACGAGCCCATCGAGTTCGGCACGATCCTGCTCGGACGCCCGACGATCCTCGCCGCGCTTGCGCTCCTCGCGCTCTGGGTCGGCACGAAGTGGGATGTGGAGCGGTTCATCACCGCGCGCGGCGCCCGGTCGTGGATCCCGTGGATCCTCGGCGGCATCGTGGTCACGCTGGCCCTGACGCAGGTGCCGCATGTCGGCCGCGAGGTCAACGGCAGCGCCCGATGGATCGGACCGAAGGCGATCGGGTTCCAGCCGAGCGAGCTGGCGAAGTGGGGCATGCTCATCGTCGTCGCGTGGTTCTGCGTGCGGCACGCCGACCGGCTCCAGTCGTTCCGGCGTGGCTTCCTTCCAGCGCTCGGCGTGATCGCGTTCGTGTGCGCGCTGATCGGCAAGGAGGACCTCGGGACGGCCGCGCTCGTCTTCGTGAGCTGCTCCGCGCTGCTCATGATCGGCGGCATGAAGTGGTGGTATGTCGCGGGACTCGTGCCGGTCGGCGCGGCGGGTGCGGCGCTTGCGATCAAGCTCGAGCCGTACCGCATGGGCCGCCTCACGGCGTACTGGGATCCGTGGAGCGTCGCGCAGGAGAACGGCTACCACACGATCCAGTCGCTGAGCGCGATCGCCGGCGGCGGGTTCTGGGGCCGCGGCATCGGCAACAGCCTGCAGAAGTTCGGATACCTGCCCGAGGATCACACCGACTTCGTGTTCTCGATCATCTGCGAGGAGCTCGGCGTCGCCGGCGCCATGTTCGTGGTCATGCTGTTCGCGACGCTGCTGCTCTGCGGGCTCGCGATCGTCATGCGCGGATCGAGGCGCGCGGAGGCGGACGCGATCGTCCCGCCGTTCTCGCGGCTCTTCGGAACGGGCGTGCTGCTGACCATCGGGCTGCAGGTGCTGATCAACCTCATGGTCGTCACGGCGCTCGCGCCGACGAAGGGCATCGCGCTTCCGTTCATCTCCTCCGGCGGCTCGGGATGGGTCACGACGGGCCTCGCGCTCGGGCTTCTGATCTCGGTCGAGCGTCACGCGCTGCGGCGCGAGCGCGAGCTCGGCATCGACGAGGACGGTCCGGCGGAATCGCCGGAGACGGGCGCCGTCCCGGCATGAGCGAGTCGCGGATCACGCAGGGGAGCATCGTGCTCGCGGGCGGCGGCACGGGCGGGCACATCTCGCCCGGAATCGCGATCGCGGAGCGGCTGGCCGAGATCGCGCCGCAGTTCGACCGCGTGTTCGCATGCTCGACGCGACCCGTCGACGCCTCGATGCTCGAGCATGTCGGCGCCGACTTCACGCCGATCCCCGCCGAAGGGCTCTCGCCGCGCCCGGTGAAGCTCGTGCGCTTCGTGCGCTCGTTCGTCGCCGGCCGTGCCGCGGCGCGCGAGCTGCTTGCGGAGCGCGGGACGCGCGTGGTCGTCGCGCTCGGCGGGTATGTGACGGGCCCCGTGGTCGCGGCGGCGACGGCGATGGATGTGCCGGTCCTCCTGGTGAACCTCGACGCCACGCCCGGCAAGGCGAACCGCTGGGTCGCGCGGCGCGCGGCGCGGGTCCTGTCGGCGTGTCCGACCCCCGCGATGCCCCACTTCGCGGAGCGGGTCGTCGGGATGCCGGTGCGCGACGCGGCGCGCGCCCGCAGGCCGCGCGAGGAGTGCGTGCGCGAGCTCGGGCTCGACTCGGGCTTCCGCACGCTCCTCGTGACCGGCGCCTCGCAGGGCGCGACGAGCCTGAACGACCTCCTGATGCACCTCATCCGCAGCGACCGCGGAGCCTTCGGCGAGTGGCAGGTGCTGCATCTCGTCGGGAACGCGGACCGGCAGGCGATCGAGCGCGGGTACCGCGAAGCGGGGGTCCGCGCGCGGGTGCTTCCGTTCCTCCACGAAATGGGGCTTGCCTGGGGCGCGGCCGATCTCGCGCTCTCGCGCGCCGGCGCGAACTCGGTGGCCGAGGCGGTGCTGAACGCCGTTCCATCGGTGTTCGCGCCATATCCCTATCACGCCGACCTCCACCAGAAGTGGAACGCGAAGCCCTACCACGACGAAGGGGTCGCCGTGCTCGAGGACGACCTCGTCGACGCGGCGAAGAACCGGTCGACGCTCGGGGCGGCGCTGCTGGGGCTCATGGGCGACCACGCGCGGCGCGACGGGATGCGCGCGCGGCTGCGGTCGATGAACGCGCAGGACGCCGCGGTCGAGATCGCCCGCGCCGCGGTCGCCCTCGCGGGCTGACGGTCACTCGATGGTCGCGAGCCAGGTCGCGAGGAGATCCACCGTCGCCTCGAGGTCGGCCTTGTCGACCATTTCGGTCGTGGTGTGGATGTAGCGCGTGCCCGTCACGATCGCGATGCAGCGTGCGCCGGCGCCGGCGCGCTGGATGGCCGCGCCGTCCTGGCCTCCGCGCGGGAGGATCGACTTCTGGAACGGGATCTTGTGCTTCTTCGCGACCGCGACGACATCCTCGACGAGGCCGAGATCCGAGATCATCGAGCTGTCCTGCACGAGGATGCCCGCGCCGAGCCCCTGCTTGGTCACGCGCTGGTTGTCGGGGACGCCCGGCGTGTCGCACGCGAGGGTGACATCGAGTCCGACGCCGATGTCGGCCTTGACCGCGTAGGCTGCGGTCTGCGCGCCGCGCAGTCCCACCTCCTCCTGCGTGGTGAACGCGCACACGATCTCGCAGGCGTGCCCGCCCTTGCGCTTGGCCAGCGCCCGGCAGGCCTCGATGCCGATGTAGCAGGCGAGGCGGTTGTCGACCGCCTTCGAGACGAGCTTGTTCGGCGTCTCGAGGAACGGCTGGTCGAGCACGACGAAGTCGCCGATCTCCACGAGCTTCTGCACTTCCTTCGCGTCGCGCCCGAGGTCGATGAAGAACTCCTCGATGGCCGGCACCTTGGTGCGGTCGGCCTCGCTCGAGATGTGGATCGGCTTGCCGCCCGGGTTCATCACGCCGTGGAGGTCGCCGTGGGGCGTGCAGACCTTGACGCGCGCGGCGAACAGGTTGCGGGTGTCGAAGCCGCCCGCCGGGTTGACCCAGATCATGCCGTTCTCGTCGACATGGCGGACGAAGAAGCCGATTTCGTCCATGTGCGCCGCGAGCATCACGCGCACGGGCTTCTTCTTCGACTTGCGCGTCGCCTTGCGGGTGCAAATGAGCGAGCCCATCGCATCGACCTCGCTCGAGTCGAAGAGGCCCTTGGTCTCCTTGGCGATCAGCTCGCGGACGCGGTGCTCGCGGCCAGGGACGCCGGGGACTTCGCAGAGACGACGGAAGAGATCGACATTGAGCATGGGGGGTCCTGTTGCGGGAAGGGTGGGGCGCGATGGTATAGGATCGCGCCATGCTGTTCGAATCCCCACTCCGCGACGAGCACCGCGCCTTCGCAGCGCAGGATGCGGCGCGGCGCGCCGAGCGCGCCCAGCAGGCGCGCGGCGCAGTGGTGACGCGCAAGGCGGTCGAGGTCGAGTACCTGCCTTTCGGCCCCGCCGACTCCGAGGGCGCGCCGACCTGCGAGGTCGTGGCGGCGTACGCCGAGGTCGAGCTCGAGTATGCGGCGGTCCGCGGCGGCGTGGCGCTGCTCGATTGCCCGCAGCGCGGCACCCTGGTCGTGCGCGGCGCGGATCGCGTGGACTTCGTGAACAGGCTGGTCACGCAGGAGGTCAGGAAGCTGGCGGACGGCGGGGTCGCGCGCGCGTTCCTCACCAACCGCAAGGGACGCATCGACGCCGACCTCGTGATCGCGCGGCTGCCCGAGCTGCTCGTGATCGACACGCTCGCGCACGATGTCGCCGCGCTGCGCGACGCGCTCGAGAAGATGCACTTCGGCGAGGACATCGCCTTCGAGGCGCGCTCCGAGACGCACGCGCGCATCGCCCTGCACGGCCCGAAGGCCGAGGGCGCGCTGAAGGCGCTGGGCATCGGAGGTGCGGGGGACGCGTGGAGCGCACCGCTTGGCGACGCGCGCGTCGAGGTCTGGCGGGTGGACGAGCTTGGAGCCGCGGGATTCGAGCTGAGCGTGCCGCGCACGCATGTGGCGAGCCTGTGGCGCTCGCTCGTGACCTTTGGAGCGCGGCCCGCGGGCTGGTTCGCGACCAACACCGCGCGCCTCGAGGCGGGCACGCCGTTCTTCCGCATCGACTTCGGCCCCACGAACCTGCCGCACGAGTCGGGCGTGCTGGAGTCGCGCGTGTCGTTCACCAAGGGCTGCTACCCGGGTCAGGAGGTCGTTGCGCGCATGCAGAACCTCGGGAAGCCGAAGCAGCGGCTCGTCGGGCTTCGCATCGAGGCCGATCTCCTGCCGGTGGCCGAGGCGCAGGTGTTCGCGTGCGCCGACGGGACGGCGCTCGGAGACCAGGTGGGCGTCGTGACCTCGAGCGGGCTCGCGCCGATGCTTGGCGCGGTGCCGATCGCGTTCGCGATGCTGTCGGCGAGCTCGTACTCCGAGGGAACGCGGGTGATGGTCAACGCCGAGGGCGAGCAGGCGCCCGCGCGGGTCTGCGGGCTGCGGTTCCTCGAGGGAGCCGGGTGATGGACGGCGGTCCCTTCGAGCTGCGCGGAACGGAATTCGTGCTCTTTCTCGGTGGCGCGGTGCTGACGGTCGCGGTGCTCGTGGTCGCGGTGCTCCTCTACCGGGTCGCGAGCCGCGAGCAGCGCGAGGAAGAGCGGAAGGAGCGCGGGGAATGAGCGCGGGCGACCCTGTGGAGCTCTGCGAGGTCGGTCCGCGCGACGGTCTGCAGAACGAGCGGCGCTTCGTCGCGACCGCGGACAAGCTGCGCTACATCGGCCTGCTCGCGCGCGCGGGGTTCCGCGAGATCGAGGCGACGAGCTTCGTGAGCCCGAAGTGGGTTCCGCAGCTCGCCGACGCCGAGGAGCTGCTCCCCGCGGCGATCGCCGCGCATCCCGGCACGCTCTTCTCGGTGCTCGTTCCGAATGAGAAGGGCCTCGAGCGCGCGCTCGCGTGCGGCGCGCGCAAGGTGAGCGTCTTCACGGCCGCGAGCGAGGGGTTCGCCCGCAGGAACATCAACGCGACCGTCGCCGAGTCGATCGATCGCTTTCGGCCCGTCGTCGAGCGCGCGCATGCGGCGGGCGTGCCGGTCCGGGGCTATGTGAGCTGCGTCGTGGCGTGTCCCTATGACGGCCCGATCCAGCCCGGTGCGGTCCGGGATGTGTGCGTGCGGCTGCTGGACGCCGGGGTCGATGAGCTCGACCTCGGCGACACGATCGGCGTCGCGACCCCGGACGAGATCGAGCGCGTCCTGGCGGCGTGCGCCGCCGTTCGGCCGATGCGCGAGCTCGTCCTGCACCTCCACGACACGCAGGGGCGCGCGCTCGCGTGCGCGGAGCGGGCGCTTTCGCTCGGCGTGAGGCGATTCGACGGTTCCGCCGGCGGAATCGGAGGATGCCCGTACGCACCCGGGGCGCGGGGGAACATCGCGACCGAGGCGCTCGTGCGGCTCTGCGAGGCGCGCGGCTACCGGCCTTCGATCGACGGCGACGCGCTCGGCGAGGCCGCGCGGTTCATCATGGGCGTGCTCGCGGCCGCGTCCTGAGTCGTGCGCCGCTCCAGGCCTCGCGCATGGAAGTTGATCGGCCAGGCCGCGGTCGCGCTCGGCGCGAGGGCGAAGAGCGCGCCGCGCTTCACGAGCCTGTGGACGCGTACGGTCGTTCCCTCGATGACGACGCCGCTGGGCCGGCCCGGGAACGAGTACGCGCCCGTATTGACGATCTGGCGGCCGTCGATCGACCGCACGAAGCCGCGATGGCTGTGCCCGACGATGACGGTGCCGGCCTGCGGAGCGAAGCGGCCAGCCCACTCGGCCACGAGCGCGGGGTAGCGCGACCAGTAGCCGAGCACGGTGAGCGCGCGCAGCGGGTGCCGCGCCATGCTGCCGATCGTCGAGATGTGCGCGCCGTGTCCCATCGCGCGCCATTCCGCGAGCGAGGCCTCGCGCGCGGCGGCGAAGCGCGCGGCGTCCTCGGACGCGTCGGCGGGCTGCGCGGCGAGCGCGGCCGCGAACGCGCGGTGCATCACGCCGGCGCAGGGCGACCACGGCGCGACCGCCGGATGCAGGGCATCGCCGTGGGTCACATAGATCGCGCCGTCGGCGAGCGTGATCGCGCGGAGGTCGCTGACGAACGGGTCGTGGTTGCCGGCGATCAGGTCGAGCTTGATGCCCCGCGAGAAGCAGATGTCGCGGAAGCGCGCGAGCTCGAGCTCGGCGTCGGCGGCGAACGACGGATGGTGGAGTTCGGCGACATCGCCGTTGACGACGACGCGGTCGAAGTCGGCGAGAAGCGTCTCGAACGCATCGGCACGGCCCGCGCCACTCGGCCGGCCGAGGTGCAGGTCGCTGAGGACAAGCGTGCGTGGGACGCGCAGGGGACTCATCGGTGTCTCGGGCGGGCGAAGGCCTCGATCTTCCGGAGAGATCGGCAGCCGAGGGCTCCGAGGTCAGCGGAAGGGCGCGGCATTGTTCCTGAAGTTCCGGATCACGGGAGGCCCGCGGCGTCGCCGGCGGACATTCCTGGGCCGAAGGTGATGCGGTTCTTGCCGGCGCGCTTCGAATCGAGGCAGTACTGGTCGGCCGACCGATAAAGCGCGGCGGGCTCGAGGCCGTGCCAGGGGAACGCCGCGAAGCCGGTCGAGACCGTGACCGTTCCGGGGCCCTCGAGTCCGATGTGGGTCAGGCTGAGCTCGGCCACCGCGCGCTGGAAGCGACTCGCGATCGTGCCGGCCGAGTCGCGGTCGATCGTTCCGCCGCGCCGGGGACCGTCGGGATCGCAGAAGAGGACGGCGAACTCGTCGCCGCCGATGCGGAAGATGTGGTCGCCGCGGCGCACGCAGGAGCGGAGGAGCTCGACGATCTCCTTCAGCACCTCGTCGCCCGTCTCGTGGCCGAAGGTGTCGTTGTAGCGCTTGAAGTCGTCGATGTCGAAGAGCATCAGGCCGAAGGAGCGCCAGTCGCGGTGCGCGGACTGGATGGACTCGGCGAGGAGCCGGTCGAACGCACGGCGGTTTCCCGCGCCGGTGAGTTCGTCGGTCCATGCGAGGCGGCGCAGCTCCTGGTGGCTCTCCGCGAACTCGAGCCAGCTTGCAAGCCAGTTCGCCCAGAAGGCGAGGATGTGCTCGTCGATCGCCCGTGAGATCACGAGGCCAAAGGGCGTGCCGTCGGCGCGCGCGACGCGCGCCTGCCGGACGCCGCGGCGGTCGCGCTCCGCTGCCTGCTCCTCGCCTGGCCGGACCTCGGGCACGAAGTGCACATCCTGGCTCCCGATGTGGAAGCGGAGCACGCGCATCGCGGTGCCCTGGACATCGTGTCCGTCCGAGACGGCGCGAATGAGATCGAGGTCGCTCGGGTTCGCGCCGCCGAAGGCAGGCGCGGTGGGGCGCGCGGCCGGCATCTGGAAGACCGGTCCGGCCGCGCGCGGCGGCCGGGTTCCGTGCGGTGGCGCCGCGCCGCGCACGGGCTCATCGAGCCGACGGCGCTCCTGCGCGCGTTCGACGATCTCCTCGACGACATTCCGCGGCTGGGGCGGTGCCGGCGGCTGGGGTGCGGGCTGCGGCGCGGGTACCGCGTCGGAGAGGCCGAGGTCCGCGAGGATCCTCGCGAGCTCCTCGTCCCGTGCGGGAAGGCGGATCGAATCCTCGAATCCCTCGCCGGTCGAGGCCGCCGTGAGGTCGTCCTGCGACGCACGCACCGCGAGGATCAGCGGTGCCGCGGGATCGACGCGCATGAATGCGTCGGCGACGGCGCGTGCCTCGTAGTGCTCGCAGTCGGGCGAGATGAAGACGCCGGCGATCGGTTCCGCTGCGCTCGCCCGCTTGCACTCGTCGACGGCGTCGAAGAGCGTCGGGACCTCGACGACATGGCTGATGCGGCGCCGCGCGAGCGACGCGAGTTCGCGCATGTCGTCGCCGGACCCGACGACGAGCAGGCGGGCGCGGCGGGTTCGCGCGGCGGGGCGGTCGTCGATCATCGACGCGCTCCCCGGCCGGTGCGATCGTCCGTCGGACCTTCGTCGCCGAATCCGAGGAGCATGTCGAGCTCCTCGGCGGTGAGCTTGGTGGAGTGGGTGGCGTCAGGGTCGATGCGGGCATCGCCGTCGTCCGACGCGGCGGACTGGGCTGTGGACGCGAGCCTTGTGTCCGACCGGGTTTCCGGCTTCGGCTCGATCGTGCGAGTCTGCGGGATCGGCGCGGCGGCGGGAGAATCCACGATGCGCAGCTGCGGAACCGCGCGTGCCGCCGGCCCGGCCCGGAACGGTTCCACGCGCGGGGGCTCGGGGCGTGCGGCCTCGGCCGCGGTCGCGCGCTGGACCTGGACCGCGATCTCGCCTGCGATGACCCAGATCGCCACCTGAGGCAGCCGGTTTCGGACCGAATGGAAGAGGCTCGACAGCTGCTCGATGCGCTCGTCGTCGGCGACGAACAGCGCGGTCCGCTCGTCGCCTCGGCGGTTGTCCTGCTCGAGCCGGACCAGTTCCGCCATCGCCACGACGGGATGCCCGATAAGCTCGCACGGGATCTCGGAATCGCGGATCGCGTCGAGCAGCGGGGGCGAGGCATCGCCTTCGGCCGAGATGAGCACGACGGCCCGGGTGTGCTGACGCAGCGCGTCGACAGGCTTCGGCGCGGGCAATGGCAAGAGGGCAACTCCTCGATTCGAATCTAGCACCGGTTTCAGGACATGCCCCGGACTTCGAGAAAGTGCGGGTCAAATGGGTCGGTCGCCGGACAGGGCCGAGCGAGGGGCTTTGCGAACACGGCGGTTCCTGCTACGCTCGACGACCCGTCGCCCACCGTTGGAGGTGGGCACACCCGTGGGTCGCTCGCGACCCTCGGCATCCACGACCCGAGAGATTCAGGACTTCCGAATGACCCAGTTCCAGACGCCGGCCCCCGCGTTCCGCCTCAAGGAAGGAAACGGAGGTCGTCTGTTCGTCGACTACCGCTCGACTGACGACCTGCGCCGGCTCATGACTCCGAACGGCAAGATCTACTCGCGCAAGCGCACCGGTCTCTCCGCGCAGCACCAGCTGCAGGTCGCGCAGGCGATCAAGCGCGCGCGGTTCATGGCGCTGCTGCCGTACACCTCCGCGACGATGTGAGGCCTGAGAGGCGGGAGGCGAGCCGGATCGCGTGAGCGCGACCCGGCTGCTGTTCAACGGAACCGCGTCAGCGCACGCCACAGGAGCAGCGTTCGGAGCTTCCGGAGGCCGATGTCGTTCGGCCCGGCGGCGCGTCCGCGCGTGATCCACGCCCAGGCGAGCCGGAACCGCCTCCGCTCGATCGCGACCAGCGCGAGGTTGTGGATCGCCACCAGCGAGTCGGGTTCGAGCCGGAGCAGGCGACGCGACAGCGCGCGACCGCTTCGGAGGTCGCCGAGCTCGAGCGCGATGCGCGCTGCGAGGCGGAGCAGGGTCGCGTCGCTCGCGTGAGACTCAAGCGGCTTTTGGCCGAAGCGCGCCCGGAAGAGCTGATCGGCGCGGCTTGCGAGTCCGCAGGCGAGGAGGGCGCCGATGTACTCGACGGCGTCGATTCGGTCGGGCGGCGCGCCGCGCGCGTCGAGTTCCTTCTCGAGGAGCCCCCGCGCGTCGGAGGTGAAGCCGCGCGCGATGCCCACGAGCGCCGCCTCCCCCTGAAGTCCCGGGAAGTCGGCGGCGAGGCGGCTCGCGATGTCGAGGTGGCGCAGCGCGCGCGGCAGGTCGCCCTTGCGGCGCAAGACGCGGGAGAGCAGCACATGGACGCGGGGATTCGCCGGCTCTGCACGGACGAGCTGCTCGAGGATCTGCAGCGCCTCGGCGGTCCGTCCGCACGCGAGGTGGATGCGTACGCCCTCGGCGGCGATCGGAGACGGGACGCCGCCGCGCCGGAACTCCTCGGCGAGGAGCGGCGCCGTCTCGGTGTTCCGGCCGCCGAGCAGCAGCACCCGCGCGAGCTCGGTGCGGGCGCCGGCGAGGCTCGGGCCCTCGGCGATCGCGCGGCGGTAGCAGTGCTCGGCACGCGCGAGGTCGCCGCGGGCGAGGAGGCTCCGGGCGATCTCGAGGTGCGAGGTGGCTGGGCGCTTGATGGCGTCGAGCGCCATGTAGTACGCGGTCTCCGCCTCCTCGTGGCGGCCTGCCTGCGCGAAGGACCGGATCAGGAGCGAGGCGGCCGTCTCGCAGGAGGGGTCGATGCGAAGCGTGCTCTCGAGCGCGGCGATCGCGTCGGCGTGCCGGTTGAGCTTCGACAGCAGGACGCCTTGCGCGAGGCGCGGGTCGCGCGCGGTCGGCAGGAGGCTCGCGGACTGGCGGTACTGCTGGAGCGCCTCGTCGTGCCGGCCGATCGCCTCGAGCGTCCAGCCGAACTGCAGCATCCAGTCGCCACGCGTGGGATCGCTGGCGACGGCGGCGCGCAGTTCGCGTTCCGCATCGGCGAGCCTGCCCTGTCGGAGCATCTCGCGTGCGCGGTGAGCATGTTCTTCGCCTCTGCTGTGGTCGCCCATGGCAAGGATCCGGCGCTCTCGGGTGGACCCCGAAGATACGCCGCATTGTCGGCAAACCGCGGGGGAAAAGCGGAGGATTCTCGTGCCTCGCCATCGACCGCTATATTCCCTGACCCTTTCCCGAGGAGCGCGCACGATGTCCGTCACGACCAAGAAGAAGCCCGCCGCCAAGAAGCCCGCCCCGACGCCGCCGACGACCGGACAGCGCCGCGAGACCGACTCGATGGGCGAGATGTTCGTGCCGGCCGACGCCCTCTACGGCGCGACCACGCAGCGCGCGGTGCTGAACTTCCCCGTCTCGTTCCGGCCGGTTCCCCAGGCGCAGATCGAGGCGCACATCCTGCTCAAGAAGTGCTGCGCCGAGGCCAACGCCGAGCTCGGCGAGCTCGCGAAGGACAAGGCGGCCGCGGTCACCGCGGCCTGCGACGAGCTCCTCGCCGAGTTCGCGCAGCCGGCGCCGTTCGGCATGCCGCATCCGCTCATGCGGCACTTCCCGATCGATGTCTTTCAGACGGGTTCGGGCACCTCGACCAACATGAATGTGAACGAGGTCGTCGCCAATGTCGCCAGCCAGCGCGCGGGCAAGGCGATCGGCTCGAAGGACCCCGTCCACCCGAACGACCATGTGAACTACGGCCAGAGC
>Ga0078894_10002830_pt1 | contig 13148 bp, 6 predicted proteins | sample LauGreSu1BDMLBSD_2_FD_67506 | JGI IMG/M metagenome (GOLD analysis project Ga0078894, IMG submission 67506) | Freshwater lake microbial communities from Lake Michigan, USA - Su13.BD.MLB.SD (version 4) (version 4) | ecosystem: Environmental > Aquatic > Freshwater > Lake | place: Lake Michigan, USA...
TGAACAAATTAATCAAAACCAGGCGCACCAATTAATCGCACGCTAACTCCTTAAACCGTCATCTTAGGCCATTTCAATAAGGGCAAATACTTTTTTGTTGAATTCTTCTAAAATTACTGGTCTAGTCATTTCTAAATCGAAAAATTCTTTAGGCACATGTAATGGATTACTTTCTCCCAAAACGATATTTCCCGTTGCGGGATCTTACGTAATTCCTTACATTTGAGTCTTTAAACCATTCATCTTCATTTCTTCGCTCTTTGGAGGCTACAAAATAGCCTATTTGTGCTAGCTTAAACTTTTAATCTTGAAAATGATAAACTCAGAATTCTGGTTAACAAGATCATCCTGCTCATTGATCTCTGGTCCATTCTGATTCTATTGAATTTCATCAGCAAATATTAGCTTTAGCAATGTCTTAAATTTAAACTCTTCAGAAGAAATGGCAAGAGACACAGAAGTCATTACTCCTGCATAAAGCCCATGTAGCGCAATTTTTCCGATAAAATTTTCGAAATTAGGTGTCAAGCGGAAAGGCATATAATTGCTATCTTTATTTTTAAATTGCTCCTACTCAATTTCCTCAAAAGTCTGACGCTTGAAAGCCTACTCGTTTGTCAAAGCTTTTACTAATCTGGTTTCGGAAAAGTAATTCTTACCACTTGCTTTACAGAATTAAAGCTTATTTAAGGACTAAAAGTCACCCTGGTTAAAGGCATAAGAGAACAAAGAGTTTACTGCGAAAAATTTGGTAAACTGCTTTTTAAACACGTACAGATTCTCAACATGGTAGAAAATACGGTGGAAATATTAAGTAAGCAAGTGGTCAGGGACATTATCTCTCATTTCTTAGTATGTTTAAGTGTTGATCTCACTAACCTATGCTGGTGTCAATAGACTTAATTCACGTGGCTAGGACTCAGGAATGTTGTCAAAAATATTTTAGACGAGATTAAGCTGTATTTTAAGAGCTTACTCAGGGTCTACATTTTGCTCTTGCAGAAGGTAATCATGAGCTTCTTGTAAATCGACGAAAGAAAGATCCTCTTATTGCAACTTCGATCCTGTAAGGAGTATTTTAGGGGTAATATGGAACTTAAGCCCTCTTCGCATGCTCTCCTTATGTTTAGTCAATATCATGTTGGTTACAATCTTGAGTTAAGTCACTCTTTCATCAGAAAGGAATTGTAAATAATCTTGCTCTTGTTTTTTGAAGTTTGAAATCGTGTAAGCGTAGCTCTTGCTATTGTTGCACCTGAATTAGATTCTCTTGTCGTTAACCCCTGTACGATGAACTCCCTATTGTATGTACGATATAGTTATGATCTTCTCAGGTAAAGGTTCAGAACAACTAGTTATGTACTAGTCAGGTAACTCAATACCTTTGCACAAAAGGTTAGTAAGTTAAGGGAAGATATCCTCTAAATGAAGGTTTTGCTCTTTTAGATTTTTTTACTAGATGAGGTAATCTTTGATGTTTTTAATTATTCGGAGCTACTAAACTATTTCTTTAGTCCTAGTTTCAGGATTGATCAGGTGTTTGTGGAACTATTCTGACAGCAGAATCATTTACGGTGAAGTTAATTAGCCAGGCAGTAGGAACTTCTTGTAAATAAATTCGTAGTACTACAACAATACTTCATTTTTTTGTGGCTAGATAAGTAAATTACTGAAATTCAAGATGTCTAAGATATTGCTCTAGCATAGGAAATTCTCTTCACTATTTTGTTTAAATGCTCTGGAAAACTCTAAGATCAGCTATTCAATTCCATCAAAAAGTTTCGGGTTTTTCTTTTTGAGATAGATCAGAAGAGCATTATACAGTTATTACAAGCTTTGATTTTGGACGAACAAATCTTTTTTACTTTGGTAAAAGGCTATCGCACGCATTGGGTAGAAACTTGGCTAAGGATAAAGCCGACTCAACTTACTGTAAATAGTTTTTGCGGTTTCATGAGTCACAGTAGTATTCGCTGTAAATTTAAGCATTTATAGAATTTAGGGTATCCAGAAAATCCAAAGCCAAGTTGGCATCTCAGCTATGTTGTAGTTGACAAATTTGTTTATTTGTTTGCTGGCCTAGTGCTTTTTATCCTTTACCAATCTTAGTAAACTTGGGATGATCAATCTTGACTTATGCTAGCTCAACGATACGGCACAGAAATACCCTTTAATTGCGCTTTAAATTGATCTTTCATCTTTTCGCTCCGCATACTCCGTCTCGTTGAGCCTGGCGTAAGCAAGCCAGGTCTTAGACTCTTTTTTATTTTTCTCAATCGATAGAATAAGTCTAGCTTTTGCATTATTGACGTCGCCTCTGCTTAAAAAGTACTCGCCTTACAGCCTCATGATCTCAGCATGCATCCATAGATCATAATCTTAGCTTTCTAAGAATTTCATACTGTCATTAATTAGTTCCAATTGCTTTGAGGAGTCAAAAGATTATGTAAGTTGCTACAGCTTGAAGGACTCGTATCGGTATTTGAATCTTTCGAGCTTCAAGATTTCTCCTTTTGTTTCTGGATCAAGTAAAACTCTCTTGCAAAGATCTAAATATTGCTTAGCTAAACCATAATACCCGTGCTTTCTAGATACTGATGCCAGTTTGAGATTATTCCAGCAAATGTCAACCGGCTCTTCTTAAGCTCCTATACTGAGTTTGGCATCTTCTACAGGTCCTAGCTGCTACTTAAGAATGTTGTCTTTTAACTTTGTGAATATGTAGTTTCTATTCTCTAAAACATCTTGCCAAGTACTTATTGACTCACATATATTTGGCAATCGCTCTCTCCAAATATTCATAGCGCATTTATAGTCTTATAGTTTTTTCATCTCTTGGACTGATATCATGTTACGACTACCCTCGTTGCTCTCAATAATCAGCTGGAAAAGAATAAGGTACTCAGATTAAACGCGGTCCATATAATTTGGCAGCACGTTGTTCCAATGATTCACAACCAATTTGGTGATTTCCTTAAAGTTTTCATCAAAACCTCTAGAGTCTCTTTCATCTTATGTATTTAGAATGTAGTTCTAGTACAAATGATACCTAACTTTCTCAATACTATTCTCTGATTTGTAAAAAGTCATTTTGTTGCCCATCTGAGGTGGAGGCTGAAGGATGGCTTAAAGTAAGGGCTTTAGATTTGCCATGTTTTTAGTTTGCCAATAGTATTCAATCTTCATCTCATGCATTTTAATCTCTTCCCCTCCTCCAATTTACTCTGAGATGTCAGCAAGAAGCTGATCCTTTTTCAAAATTTTTAAAGACTTTACAAACAAAGATTCCCACATCCTAAGGTCTATTTAGTTAATCAATCTATTAGTACCCTCTTTTGGGAACCTTTAAGTTGCCATTTTCTATGCAGCATCACTTTCAAAAACTTCTTAAAAGATCTAGTCGTAAGAAGTAATTTGTCTTTAGGTACTCAATTCTTAACCTGCTATTTTGTTGATTATTGCATTTTTTGGAAGTTGTCTGCTATACTTCCCAGGCATTTGTTATATAATCTCCAAATGGTTGAACAACCCTTCCTGTTCTGCGTAAAAGTTAATATAATTTTTGAACTCACAATTAATCTATTCCCACATATGATGCTGGCCTAGACTAAACAAACTTCTCATTTCTTGACTCTGAGTACTAACCCGACTCAAACCTGCACTTAAGTCTTCTTCCATTAATTATGAATAAAGTTCGTGCAAAGCGAAAACTATTCGCTCATTTTAAGGCCACGTGCAAACTTGGTCTTCTAGTTAAGTCATAGCCGTATGCCAACTTTAAAAATTTTTTCCAATATATTGTAAAACTTCAGGCTCAATCCTGATTTGAGGATTTTTCAAAACAGATGCAGCTTCAAACATGGACTTAACAAACTGAGTCCTTATAGTTGGTGTCAAAGAACTATCCCACTTAATCAAATTCTGGAACATCTTCTAGAAGTTTACTGCGAAATTAAGTTGGTCTTATCTGTCCAACATCTTTTACCATATCTAATAGAATATCTTGCTGAAAATTTTTTCTGCTATGTTTTTGTCGTGAGAATGCTCTGGATTGATTCTTAAGATGTCTGACATAGGTGATATGATATTCTCTAAAGTCCAGTTCTTATAACTCCTGAAGTCAATAACAAATTTTTCTAAACTATTAGTTATACCTGCATAACATTCATGGCTTTGCAAAGCTTACTGTCCTACAAAGCGGCAAGCTTTACTGTGTAACTTAACCAATCTACTTGATTACTTAATCTAAAATAGACTCAAATCGTAATTGAAGTTATGCATGAAGAAAGTCAAAAAGATATTGGTCTAACTGAAAGCCTTAAGTTGTTCTGGGGAAGCATCATCCGCGGAAATCTTCGAAAACATGTATTATATCTTACATTTTATTTAGCAGCCTTAGAATTACTCAAAAAGCGCATGTATTCTTTTTTGAACTTTATAAGAACAACAAGGCTTAAGCAAGATTAGCTTATCAAAAATTTTTAGGCTAGCATCGTTAGTCAGCAGACTAGACTATTGCTTAAGGAAATCTATACACAAATTAATAGATTTTTCTACGAGAATGTCTCTATTGTTTTTTGCTTCGGCTAATTCTTAAAATCTTTGTAGTTACAGAAGCATGAGAAGTTAGGCTGCTTTCTTCGTTGCGATTAGTTTTACTTTTTAGTTTGGCAAGTCTACCACAAGAATTCGAGTTATCTCAAAATACTAATCTATCAGGTACTGACAGAGTTTGAATCCTTAGAAGCATTTAAGAATGTTTTTTAGTTGCTCAAAAATGATAAAAGCTTCATCTTAATGCATGTGAGTTTTTAGGTGAATCGCAGTTGACTTGAGACTTGTCATTATAGTAACTTTAATCCAGTTGTCAAAATTTGGATCATCGACTTTAAATTCACAAAAATCTTCCATGGTTTTGGCTTCTTGTTATTGGTCTAGCAATTTTTCTGACAAGGTCACATTTCTGAAACAGCTAATGACTCGGTATATTACACATATAATGTCTTTGTAAATGTTGTTGTCAACCAAATATTAAAATTCGTCAGCGCTAATTTACTGTTTGTCTCTTAATTACTCAAGTTCAGAAATCAGTCTTATAGAAAAATGAGGAATAATCTTTTGCACATACCTCATTTCATCACTTTTATTGTTTTAGATATTTTATGCGATTGCTGCTGATGTAATACCAATAGTTGCTGATTGTGTGAATTTCTTTTAATCAAGGAACTAGTTCACCAAGTATCCCTGAATAAAATTGTAGTCTCTGTCTTTGCTTTTTTGAACATCAAACTTGATTGCTTTCCTCATAACATCTTTAAGCTCAGAAGAAAGTTATTCTGGCAGCTATTTAATTTTATCAATTATTTGAGAAGCTAATTGGACTGGGAACATGGTTAAACGCCAATTTGTGTAAGCTGGCTAATTAGGTGTAATTCTGGAGCTGTAAGTATCCCTTAAAAATTCAACAAACTATTTTACACTCCTAACAAAGTCAAATCCATGCTTTATACCAAGAGCGCATAAATTTAGCTTCATAATCGATTTGAGTTAAAGTTTAAAGTCAACTAATTATGTTTGACTTTATTGCTGTGTAGAGTAATCAATCATTTAGATGTACTTATCTTGCTAAGGGAATATAACATACATACTTTGCAATAATCTGAAACAATTCTCAGCAAAAATTCTAAACTGATCTTTTGATTTGTTTGTTTAGAAAGTTCCTGTGAACAATTAGTATTCATAAAGCCTCACAGTAATCTAGAAAAGTAACTGCACATCTTGTAACACTTCCTGGTTGGTTACTCCAACATTTCTTCTGTTGTCAAAAAGAGTCTCAATAATCATAAGTGGTTCTTTACTCTCCTGTAATATGTCATTTGAGCTTTAGTGTTACTTGAAATACTACTCAACGGTCTTAAAAAGTCTTCTGTACACACTTCGATTCTCTCGCTCATCAATTCTGATAATTGAGAATTGCCTGGCTATCAAAGTGCTAAGAGCCATTCTGTGATGCTTCCTTGGCTCAAGACTAAATCGTCTTTTGAAGTGAGGCCATACACTAAATCGTTAGTAGTTATCCTGCTAAGCTATCCTTTGTACTTATGGATCTTCAAAAATTTTGATTAGGTTCTAAAATATGTTCTGTATAAGGAATTTTGATACGGTCTTGGTGAGATCGTATTCGAAAAAAGGAGCCAGAACGTTTTATGAAAAGTGATTAAGTAGGTTTACGTTTGCAGACTCAGCTTCAAGTTATTCTACTTCTCCTTGCAGTTAACAGCCAGCTGGAACCAATCCCATCATCCTTAATCCGATGCATGATAGACAGTAGAAAGTGTATTCTTTTAAGGTATAATCGGTAATAAATTGGCCTTGTGTGTGTTTAAGCACCCAGTCGAGGAAGTTAATCACTGGCATGAAATCTCTGCCAGGACAGCATTGCAAAAAGTATGAGAATTTAGTAAATCTTAGTATCATCGTAAGAACTTTTATGATTTCTACGAAGAAGGATTAATAAGAAAGTTTCTAGCGGCTTTCCAATTCGTGATAAATTTGTTGCCAAAACCATTCCTAATTTTAGTTCTTTTGGAAAAAAGTTTCTATAAACCTAGTAATCAGTCTTTGATTGAAAAATTGGTTGAACAATTCTTATGATTAGACGCACTTTAAGGCAATTGGCATAAATGCGAATTCAAACATAGAGTATTTCGCTTCTAATCGACTTTAGCTACTTTAGATTTTATTTAGAGCTGCCTCTAAGATTTTACTTTTTTTAAAGTCACTAGCTTTATCTGGAATCTCCTTGGTACAAAGAATTATCAAAGGTCGCATGTCTAATTGAAGTGAAGTGAATCCATCATGATTTTTGAGTAAGTCAAACAGAATCTGTATGTCGCAATTATCATTTTTGCAGTAAATAACAAGGGACTTTTAAATTTTCATATAGATTTTTCTGAGTTCATAAGTCGAAAAACTTTCCGAGCTGACTTTATTAATCCACTTCTCCCTAAGTCCATCTAATATGTTAGTATTTCTTTATTAGAGTAGATACTATGGGTTATATTTGCTAAAGATGTACACGAAGTTAATAGCGGCGACGTAATGATCGTTAAGCTTATTGCCGTCTAAAAAAATATTTTTGGTTCGGAAGTCTTGTATAATCTACTTAACATTAAGGCCTCTATCTCTATTTTGTTCTCGAGACAGACGTTCTCTAAGGCTGTAGTTCTCTCTGAGGTTTAGCATTTATTGAAGAACTGTAAACATTTAAGGTTTGTTTTAAGACCGATAAATATCTTGACTGCTCTAGTTAAAGAATTTGACAACTCCTTGTCTGAAGTCAGATCGGAGATGACCAAGCTTGATTGACAACGGTGATATTCTATCGTAAGCAGACTATCTCAATCTCCTTAAGTGAAACTCTTGATCAAATGGTTCACGAGTCTCATGGTTAATATCTCGACCAAGTATGCGAACATTTTCAGGCGGAAAAATCTCATTACCTAAAATTTTCTCAAGCTGGGTATCGAATTTTTTGTGGAATTCTTCTATAAGGAATGTCTCAAATTCGAGAGATTTTATCATTATTTCATAGATTTCAGGTAGGTTCTAGCACTTACTAGTACATAAATGGTGTAGACAATTGATAATTCCACAAGCGGATTCTATTTGTTGAACTTTTGAGTTGTATTACTCAATCAAGTTTTAGACTTCTTCTTGTCTTGAAGCTGGTTAGTCATTTACGTTGAGAGTACTGTATGGTTCTTTAATATGATTCTCAACAAGTTTTTCGTAGTTCTAAACCAAATGCTTGCTTAGAGCCTCATTAAAGCAAGTATTAAGTACCTTAATCAATTTACCCATAGCCTAGAAATACGTGGGTTGAGTTTTATTGTAGGTAATACTGTTCAATATAGGACGGACACATTCTTTTAAGATGAAATTAGGCAGGGCTTCGTTAGGTACAGTTTCTTGCTTTATCAGTCTTTTGAGGCACTACTAAGATTTTTTCTGCAAAATTCTTTCATCACGTTAGAAAAACTTGAAATAAATGCATGTTATTTTTGACTTTATCTCTATCAAAAAGTAATCAAATTTTGTCAGTAGTGTATGCTGTGGTCCTTGACGCACAATTTCTTCTTCTTAGAATTATGAAGGACCTTGAGGATAAGTTTCAAAGAATTCAGATTACCTGGGTTTGATGTGACTCGCAATTTAAGGATGACTTACTATGTCACTCAGTAAATCAAGGATCTTGCAATCTAATTGAACGTGTAACCTTACATTTGGGTACATCTCATACAAGTCATGCATATAGTCGTAGCTGATATCCTAAACTCTCAATACATTACTTTGTCTTTGATTTTGTTAAGACAGATTAGGTTAGCTTGTGGTTGGAGGGATGTTGTCTCTGTTTTAAGCTCCAAAAATTTTATTTGTAAAATCTTCAATTTTACTTCTTACATGTCTTCTTGTGCCTTCAACATCTACTCTACCTTACAAAACTCTGGTTGCTTCATCTGTGAGTTTGTCAAACGGGCAACTTTTAGGATTAGTTTTCTCAAAAATTTTCATTTCAAGACTACATGGTTTTTAATTTAGTCTTTCAAGTTCTGACTTTTATTTTTACTCTTTCGCCTGAGTACTGATTTCAAAGAAATTGGTATTAAGGAATTAGTGGGTCTGCATTGTGTGGGAATACGGATCGTACTCTTTGTTCTGAGTCAAGTAAAGGCGCTCCAACTTCATATATCGTTTAGCCAGTCTCTGAATCGTATTGTTTGGACCAAGTTAATTACTTTACTAAATGGGCTCTATGATACGCTCGAACATCTCGTCTTCATCTTCAAGAAGAATCAGAAGGTACTCTGCCACCCCAAAAATTACGTGAAGCTTTTCCATTATCTTGGTACTATCACCATGCTTAAGGATAAACTACATTAGATCGATGAATTACATCAACTACTACACTTAAGAATAGCCACCTTTGAAAATTTCAAACATGTCTTTAATCTTCTTCTCTATTTCATTCTCGAAAATATGATCAGCCCAGCTCATAACCTATCCTTCAGCTGTCCTTTAAGTTGCATGAGGAGCTTTGAGTAATTAAAGAACAGTAATCTTATTACTTTTAGCGATCTTTTCTATGAAAAAAACTGCAGTTTAACGATTTGCTAGTGTCAGGCTCACCACGTTCTGAAGTATGTAATCTACAACACAATTAAAAATATGTCTGTCTTCCATTTAGACTACGTTTTGAAGTTTAAACTCAAAAACTCCAATACTATGAAGAAGATTATTTATGTTTGGCTTTATTTCCTCAGTTACAGACTTGTATACTGATTCTGAAGATTCCTATAAAATTTAAAACAGTGCTCTGAGTAAACTCAAGCAATTTTTCTTTAATGCTCTTAACGGTAGATACTTGATGATTATCTCGACAGCGATGTTTACAGCAAGATTTCTGTTCAAGTCTTTTGACTAAATGCAAAGTTTCTGTATCAAGATAGGGATTATCTCTAAATTGTCTACAGCGTCAGGTTGATCAGCGTAAATGCCATTCAGTAATTTTAGCATAGTCTTGATTGCCATACAACTACCTCTTAAATACTCTTTGTTGTTTTTTATGTGAATTTTTAAATCTGAACCTCGTAAGTCCTCAATAAAAAGGAATTCACATACGTATTCTACAAACAACAGAGGATTAATTTCATCTGGTTAGTGAGAATTCTATAACAAACCATTCTTGCAAATGTAGATCAAGGTGAAATACTTTGTCACCCACTTTAAAAGATTGATTGACTCGTTTGCGTGTTCACCAAGCTCAGGCATATGAACACATCCGATGATCAGACTTCTCAATATTTTCTCAAAAACGTGTGACTCTGATCCTCTGACCATAAAACTTATTGAATCTTGTTCTTAAGTTGCATTGAAATTAAGCTAAAGACTTGGAGCACGTATGCCTGAAAGGTCATTTTGTTTTGATTTAGCTTGAATAATACATGCAGTAATGTAATCAAGATCAAGGTTTGGATCAGTGTAGGTCAAAAATGCTGCTTTAATGAATTCTACAGCATGTAATTATTCTTTTGGGGAGTATTAATTCTGATGTAAGATTTTGACTAGTAAGACATCTATAACTGCGTCTATTCCAAAATCTACGTACTACCCACTCGATCGGTCAGTTAATTTTATTTTAAGACCATCCTCTGGATAGTTTCTTGCTTTGGTTTCTTGCACTAAATCATATTACCGGGTTTTGGCACCAAGTTTACCCATTAATTTCAAGCTCAAATTAGGCATGTAGGTAAGAAGATTTTTTAAAGTCTTCATTAGTTGGGGTTGAACATCAGCAATAACAGGATCTAGCAGTTCAGGATATGTTGCAAGTGCAGAAAGCCAGTATTAAATTGTATGAAGACCACTTTAAATCATATCAGGCTCAGGTCCTTCCATACTGTCTACTAAAGGCTTTACTATTGAGGGTAAGAAATCAAGCAAATTTTTAAGTTTGGCAGGAACGAGAATGCAAATTTCGTTGATGTCTCTTGCATATGGTACTTCGTCCTTAAGCTACAAGAAAGTAGCAAGTAACCCTTAAAACATTGGCATAAAGTCTCTCATAATTTCTTTTATGCAATTAGACTGTTCATCTATATTACAAATATCCTTGAAAAGATTCCTAATAATTACAAAGTACTTTGGGACGATATAACCACTTCTAATTTGCTAAACACAAAACATAAATACAGCGAAAAACGTGTGTTTGACTCTTATATCATTGGCTTTATGTAAAGTTTATTCACCTATCCTGTGTAACTTTTTGTAAAGCACCTCCAAGACTTAAGTTTAAGGCAACTTTGACAGTGCGATATCTTATTTGGTCATACCGTACTTTAAGTCTTCACAATTCCCTTCGAACAGGTTGATTTTCTGCTTTATATAATAAAAGAACATTTCCAAAAATACAGCTACAAAGTCGTCAGCGACTTCGGTTTTGAAGATCTACTGCTAATCTTACTTAGTAAAGCTCATCATCTATTTTGCCATTTAGCAAATACCTCCTTCTTTACCTTTGACGTTAGCCTCTATAATTAATCCAAAAAATTCATCACCTGAAGCATTGAGAAGGTCTTTGAATTGGCTTACTGGCATGCTTTAAAGGAAATTATAAAAACTTTTCCAAACTTCTTTGATCCTTGTTTCGTCATTTGGAATCAGCTCTGATAGGAGCTAAACCAGGTGGCAACTATTAATAAAGATTTTTTGTACAAGTTACATAACCTGGAGACTCAAAATCTAAGGCTGTTAGTTTGAAGTGTTATTAGTTGTGGCAAGATTAGGTTTCTTGAGTTCTTGGATAAATTTAAGTACACTTTCCGCAAACAAAAACAAATTCTTCACTGTACGAGGATAATGCTCTTTTTTTGAAGTGATTGTGCTTAAAATTTCTTACTAACCCGGCTATTGAAGGAGTTTCTACTATTCAATTGTATAGCAGATATTCTTCCAAGAGACCAAAAAACCTTTGCTGTAAACATCTTAGATGTCTTTTTCTTTCAAACAGAATACATCTTAGATGGTCTCTTCCTCAGGCAAAATGTTGCCATCTTCATCGAAAAGTTAGGATTGCTTGTTGAACATTTCCACTCCTTAAGCAGTTTGCTCTTTTAGCTACTTGCAATACACAGCGATAGTATTGAGAATTTCAATTTGTAAATCGATAGTCTGTATTGAGCTGCCAGGAGAATTTCCTCGCTTTGGACCTTCAATTACTTTTGCCATAGAGGTAAATAGTTGTTGGTTTATCTTGTACAGGCAGAATATTATCTATGATTTAAGAACAATAGTTGCATGAGGGTTCAGGAGACATTGCTGCATCAACTAATTAGCTTTAACTATATGGTAGTTAGAAATTTATTTTGTCAAAATAAGCTAGGAAAACAACTTGTAGACAATTGAGCTAGACTCATGAAGAATCGAAATGCTGATTTAACCGGTACCAATAAATATTTTATCGTCTAATAGCTTATCGAGGTAGTGAGTCAAGACATGTCTGGTTGATTGAGCAATCTCCAGTCTTTACTACGGAATGTTTTGCTAGTCTTATTCACCAATACCTTTGAATATTTACTGGTAAAATGTATAAAAACCTTACAGCAATTTCTAGCGCAAGTCTGTTGCGTATCCTGGTAAGTTGTTTGCAAGTTTAAAGAAAAAAATGATCACAGATGAGATCCTAATTTTTAAGTAGTCTCCGCTGTTGATCACAAGCAAGCTTACAGCGTGGAATAAAATGATCATGGCTTCAAGTCCTCGGACGAAGAAGGGTATAAGCTTTGGTTGCAGTTTTTAAGATTAGTTGCTGTTGTTAAGGTCATCAGGGAGGCAGTCAAAGATCACGAAAAGGATGTCCTTCATATTGTCAATAACTCTTGACCTGTCTGTTTATGAGCAAGTCTACCTTAAAAGTAAGTGGATAAGACGGACTCCAAGCTTTAGACTTCTGCATCCATAAGCAGCGAAGTTTTTCTAAGTTGTGTCAATTGCTGGTGGCTTGCTTCTCAATTTTTATGGGAGCATTTCTACAGATTGCTCTAGCTCTTAAACAGTTCTGTACTTTTCCGCAAGTTCTGGAATCTTAGCGATAAACTCCAAAAAGTCTTTGCAAAAAGCCTCAACTTCTGTTTTAAGTTGATAAAATTGTAGTCTATTTTGGTTGCCTATGTTGAACCAGCTACTCAAAATCTTGACTGCTATCTCTGCAATCTCCTCGCTGTCGTTTGCGAAGATTTCGAAGCACCTAAAATGATCTTTAGTTACTTACAGTTTAATTAAGTCCAAAATTCTATCTTAGTTCTAGTCATCGTCATATATCTAGGTCTAGAATAAAAACACTATAGTGATTGATGTGAATCTTAGTTGGTGACGAACGTCTAGCAATCTGCCATTCAAAGGTCTTTAGGTAAGGATTTGGTACAAAAAATCATAAGACTTCTCGTAAAGCTCCTTTTCTGTGACTTGATTGGGAATTTGGTGCTAATTTAATTCACTGACCTCCTTAATCTCAATAAGTGTGCGGAGTTGTGAATCAAGTTCTTTTTCGTCTATTAATAAGGTTAAAAATCACATTTTTGAGGTAAAAA
>Ga0078894_10002831_pt1 | contig 13140 bp, 13 predicted proteins | sample LauGreSu1BDMLBSD_2_FD_67506 | JGI IMG/M metagenome (GOLD analysis project Ga0078894, IMG submission 67506) | Freshwater lake microbial communities from Lake Michigan, USA - Su13.BD.MLB.SD (version 4) (version 4) | ecosystem: Environmental > Aquatic > Freshwater > Lake | place: Lake Michigan...
CCGTGATGTCGATTCGAGAAGATGGCCCAGGAGCCTGCTTCATTTCGAAGGACTCAATGAACACGGTTGAAACGATGTGCACGCGATAAGGGTAGTGCCTACGCATCGGTCAACTAATGTTTGATCCTGTGGCAAACCAGACAACTCTTTCCGAAGCCGCATCAAAACAACTGCTCGTGCCTTACGGTGTGCCATTTGCTAAAGAGCAGGTGTGCGCGACTGCTTCCCAGGCAATAGCGGCTGCCGAGGCAATCGGGTACCCCGTTGTCATCAAGCTGTCTGGCGACCACATCGCCCATAAAACCGAACGCGGTCTTGTTCGTCTGAACATCGCTAACCCTGCACAAGCCGAGCAAGCTTGCGTCGACCTCATGGCACTGGTAACTGCAAAAGATGGCGACGTTTCCTTTCTCGTTGCGGAAATGGTCAAGGGCGATCGCGAATTGATCATTGGTGTGATCAATGACCCGCAGTTTGGCTACATGGTGGCTCTGGGCATCGGCGGCATCTTTGCTGAAGCAATCGATGACGTAGTTCTTCGACCTCTTCCGGTTTCAGTTGAGCAGGCAACACAGATGATTGACGAGGTGCATCATCAGTCAATTCTGGGAGCCTTCCGCGGATCTCAACCAATCGACAGAGTGCAGTTGGCACATGTTCTGTCAAGCATGGGCCAAGTGTGCGCAACTCATCCTGAAATCGAATCTCTTGATATCAATCCGCTCATTGCCCGCAGCGATGGATCGCTAGTGGCCGTAGATGCGTTGATCGAAATCGGACGTCATCAATCTTTAGGAAACGAAACACAACCGAAGTTCGTCCCGACTCAAGCGCACTTCTCAGCATTATTCAATCCGCGAGCAATTGTTGTCATTGGCGCATCAAGTCATCCTGGCAAGTTTGGATTTGTTTCATTGCATAACGCATTAGTCAATAACTTTGCTGGAGGTGTGTACGCCACCAACTTGCAAAGCGAGAATATTCTCGGCGTACAAACCGTTGCAGATCTCTCCGAATTACCTGACGGTGAAATTGATCTCGCTTTTTTCTGCACTCCGGCAAGTTCAAATGAAGCGTTGCTAAAACAATGCGCAGACCTTGGAATCAAGAGTGCCTTCATTGCCAGTGCCGGGTACCGAGAGTCGGGAGAGTCAGGGGAGTTGGCAGAGGCCTCGCTTCTCCGGTTAGCAAATTCTTTAGACATGCTGATTGCTGGCCCCAATGGTCAGGGAGTGGTGAGCACACCATCTTCTTTGTGTTTGCAGATTGTTGCTCCGTATCCACCACAGGGCGGAATATCCGTTGCCTCGCAAAGTGGAAATTTTGTGTCAAGTTTTCTCAATTACTCGCAACAATCTGGTGTCGGTATTGCGAGAGCTATTTCGGCCGGCAATGCAACGCAAATCAGTATTGAAAACTTTCTGCAGTATTTCGCGAGCGACGACGAGACCAAGGTCGCACTTACGTATATTGAAAATGTCGGTAATGGCGAATCTTTGCTTCAGGCAATGAAACACATCACTGCGGTGAAACCACTTGTAGTTCTGAAAGGTGGAGCGACAGTGGCAGGTTCTAAAGCAGCACAAAGTCACACCGGCGCCATGGCTAGCAACGATCGAGTGTTCCTTGGAGCAACGCGTTCTGCTGGTGCCATCAAAGTTTCATCTGTTGAAGGTGCATTCGATACCGCGGCAACATTTGCAACTCAACCGTTGCCTCGCGGCAAACGAGTTGCAGTGCTCACAACCGTCGGAGGATGGGGAGTGGTGACTGCAGATGCCATTGCCCGCGATGGAGTGCTAGACCTCGTCGATCTTTCAGATGACCTCATGTCGCAACTTTCAGCCCTTTTGCCCCCGCGCTGGAGCCGCAATAATCCAATTGACTGTGCCGGCGGAGAAACTCGTGACACGGTTACCGAAATTATGGACATCGTCGCTGGACATGACTCCATTGATTCGGTCATCTTTCTTGGAATAGGCATTCAAAGCAACCAAGCAAAGATGATGAAAGCAGGAAGTTTTTATCCCGATAATGGATTGGAACGCATTGTCGCTTATCACGAAAAACAAGATGAGCGATATGCAATGACAGCGCGTGAGGTTTCACGCAAACATGGCAAGCCGATTCTGATTGCTACCGAACTTGCGGTAACTGATCCGGCTAACTCAGGCCCTGCATCTGTTCGAGAATCCGGTGCATATTGCTATCCAACAGGAGCACGTGCAGCGGCAAGCCTTGCCCATCTCTATGAATACGCCAAGTACCGGGGGATAGCACAATGAACCTTCCCGATGATTCAAACAGTCTGCAGCGAGCACGCAAGAAGGTTCGTGTCGGATCCATTCGCGTAGTGAGTTCGCTGCTCGCATCGGTAACGCTCGTTGGTGCACTCACACTGGGGATTTCGTGGAAGTTTGTGCACAACGTTGCTCAAGCAGTTACTCCAATAGCAAGTAGCGCTGAGGTACAGACCCTGTCGGCTCCGATTATCAATGCGCGACGCAACCCGCAAACGCTTTCGCACGACGTTCGTTTCAGGTCGTTTCGTACGCAGTTGGCGACATTGAGCAACAAGCTTCCAGCAGATTCCTGTCTCATCATTGATATAGAAGGAACACGTCTTGCCAGCGTTAACCCAGACCTTCCTCTGCTGCCTGCCAGCAACATGAAGGTTGTTGTCGCCATGGTTGCGCTCGACGTATTGACGCCTGATTTCGTTTTCAGCACCTCTCTCGTTGGGCAAGTGAATGGCAACGCAATTGAAGGTGACGCGTATTTAATTGGTGGAGGAGATCCGGTACTGGTAACTGGTAACTATCCAACAACTGAGCCGTATCCGACATTTAACTTCACGCGGTTGGAGAATCTCTTCGATGCGTTGGTAGCAAACGGCATCACTCGCATCAGTGGCTCGATCGTTGGCGACGAATCGCGTTACGACGCAGAACGTTTCGCTCCATCGCTTGGACTCGGAATCAAAGGCACGGAAGTTGGCCCGCTCGGTGCGTTGATGGTCAACGATGGAGTAGTAACTGGAAATCCGATTAAGCCCGATAATCCAGCGTTAGGGGCAGCCACAGAATTCACGAACACTCTGCAGAACAACGGCATTGCCGTATCTGGTACTCCAAAAGTTGGTCCATCTCCGCAAGATTTACCCGTTATCGCAAAGATAGATTCATTGCCGCTATCTGACATCGTCGCCGAAATGCTCACCAACAGCGATAACAACACTGCTGAGTTGTTGGTGAAAGAGATTGGTTTTGCCGTGTCGGGAGTTGGCTCACGAGAAGCGGGACTTGAAGTGATGAAAGCAAAACTCGTTGAGTGGGGAATTTCGCTTGACGTTCTACAGTTCTTCGATGGTTCTGGACTCGATCGCGGTAATCGTCTGACATGCAATTCATTGATGACATTGCTTGCTCGTGATGGCGGATTTGGACCGGTAGGACTTGGGCTAGCAACAGCAAATCAGTCGGGGACGCTTCGCGAGGTTCTTGCGGACACCCTCGGGGCAGGCAAGTTACGGGGAAAGACTGGGACTTTGACGGGTGCAAAAGCCTTGTCAGGTTTTGTTCCGTTTTCGCCAGATCAGGCCTCGACATTTGCCCTGATCATCAATGGATCAAATGCGGCTAACCAAACGACATATAGACCCATTTGGAACGCACTTTCCAATGCCTTAGGCGGGTTCTCGGGCAGTCCGACAGCAAGCGAGATTGCACCGAATTAGCCCAAGCGCTGGTTGAATGAAAGGGTGCTTTCACTTAATTCTGGGTCATCGTTTACTGAGTTGATTGACCTCGTGCGCGCCTATGCGAAGCAGGAAACCATCGGCGAGCTTCGAGGAACTGGTCGCTGGCTCGCATGGGGAGCAGTTGGCGGGCTCTCGATTCTTCTTGGCCTGCTGTTCGTCCTCGTTGGCGTACTCAGACTGTTGCAATCAACTGTCTTCGAGGGATCCAGCGGCATGAGTTGGGCACCGTACTTCATCGTGCTTGCACTCACCGCTGCACTCGTGGTGTTTTCACAGTCGCGAATTCGCAAACCCTTTCTTCATAGCGGTGGAAGCAAATAGTGACGCAGTCAAGCCCGAAAATCACGCGTGCCGATCTTGAAGGCAAATTCAAGGCACTTCAAGACGACATACAAGGAACTGCCGATCGCAACAAGTCAACTATCGCAACATATGCAGCAATTGCAAGTGGGGCAGTTGTCATACTTGCTTACGCATTCGGGCGGAGAAGCGGTAGAAAGCGTCGCAGTGTCCTCGAAATCCGAAGATAAGAAGCCCGTAACACCGCCCAGCGCACCCTCAGTTCGGGAGTCGCTGTGGTGGATACCGATTATTTGGCGCGTGTTGAAATGGATTCGCAAACGAAACCAAAAAAGAAGTGTCACAACCGTTCGCCTACGCAAGGATGAGGAAGTAATCATCCGTAAGAAGGATTCATCGCTATGAGTGTTCGCACTTTTCAATATGGTCAGCGCGTGTTGATCATCGACAGCAAGAAAAGGCGTTACTTGGCAACACTGTCCGAAAAGGGCGAGTTTCACAGCCATTCTGGTGTCATTACCCATTCGCAAATTGTTGGACTTGAAGAGGGTGCGCTGATTGTTAACTCGAAAGGATCGAGTTATTCCATTCTCCGCCCGACCCTGGAAGACTTTGTTCTCGAAATGCCGCGTGGCGCGCAAGTAATTTATCCCAAAGACCTTGCTCCAATTTGCATGATTGCTGATATCGGCCCAGGCATGCGCGTCTTTGAAACAGGTGTTGGAAGCGGTGCACTTTCCATGACCATGCTTCGATACGGTGCCCACATTACGGGATACGAACTGCGTGAGGACTTCGCAAATCGAGCACAATCAAATGTCCGATCATTTCTTGGCGAAGAAGCTATGGAGCGTTACGACGTGCACATTCGCGATGCGTACGAGGGCATCGATGGACACGATTTCGATCGGGTGGTTCTTGACCTGCCGGAACCGTGGAATGTAGTACCTCATGCCGAAAAGGCGTTGCGTAAGGGTGGACTATTGGTTGCCTACACACCGAGCATCACTCAAGCTGTGCAAGTGCGACAATGCTTTGGGAATTCGTGGATTGAAGCTCGGACCATGGAAGTGCTTCACCGAACCTGGCACATTGAGGGAATGGCAGTACGACCGGACCACAGAATGGTGGCCCATACAGCATTCTTGACTGTCGCGCGCTTTATCGGCGCTGACTCAGTGTTCGCAGAGCAAACGAAAGACTAAGGCTCGATAAAGATGCATTCGCCGGGGCATTCCTCGGCAGATTCAATTACTGCGTCCATAAATTTGTCTTCAAAGTTGGCCATACCTTCGGCACCTTGAGCGTTGCCCTTGGCCGTTGCGAAGATTTTGTCTTTTTCACGCACGTAGGCAAGACCATCGTCGAGCAAGGTGAAAACATCTGGTGCGATTTCCTCACACAGTCCGTCTCCGGTGCAGAGATCCTGATCAATCCAGACCTTCATGTCATGTACTCCTTTAGCAACTTCATTCGACGACTAATTCGCCCATCAGACTACATCGCCACCATTGCTAGATGCGTATTTTGGTCATGTGAATTTGTACAAATCGAGCATTTCCAAGCCCAGAAAAGCCACTTGATAGGTTGGTGATCCATGTCCGACGCTGCAGAGTCAAATGTGAACGGCGCATATAAGGCAATCCGCGAATGGGCAACCGTCATCGGTGTCGCGTTGATAATTGCCTTTTTGGTCCGCGGTTTTGTGCTCCAGCAGTTTTACATCAGTGGTCCAAGTATGGAATCGACCATGTTCCAAGACAACCGTGTACTCGTGAACAAGCTTTCCTATCGTCTGCATGACATCCACCGAGGTGACGTTGTTGTATTTGATCGGGTAACAACAGATGGCGTGGCAGTTCAGCACGATGACCTCATTAAACGGGTCATCGGCATAGCTGGCGATCAAATATCCATTTCACAATGTGTTGTTTCCGTAAATGGAAAGCCAATAATTGAACCATATTTAAATGATTACGATCTCGCGCAATCCAATCTGGATGACCGTTGTCGAGTGCCAGAAATGGACGACGTGACGGTTGAGAGCGGACATTTGTTTGTTATGGGTGATAATCGCCCTCAATCATTTGACAGCAGAATGTTTGGAACGATTGATAGCAAGCTCGTTGTTGGTAGAGCATTCGTCATCATTTGGCCGGTTGGCTCATTTCACTGGCTGTAATTTCAGCCGTTTACGTTCCGCATCGCGTCCGACGCTCGATCTGGCCAATCGCTAAATATTCCGTCCAATCCCATCCGCAACCCAGTTGTCAATACTTCGGGATATTGAAGATTCCAGCCGAAGCAAAAAATGTTGAATCGGTGGAATAGTGCGACCAGACCACCGTTCCAATCGGGGAACGGCATGTTGACTGTTGAAATGCCTAGGTCACGCAAGTTTGCGGCGTGTCGCTCAGGACCTAGGGCCATGGCCTTCAACCGTGTTGAATGAACAAGATTGCTGCCCTCTGTGCGACCGATCCACTGTTCGAGGAATGACAGATCTGGATGACATAACCACGTCTTTTCTGGCGTGCCGTGTTTGACAACAGTTCGCACGACATCGGACATGCTGTTGACATCTTTGATATCCAAACTGAGATGGAAGTTGGAACCACAGCGTTGATACAGATCGGCAAGAGACGGAATCCAATCGGGGAGCGACGCGCGGTCAAAACTGCTAATTGGTTTGCTGCGCAATTTGCCTTTCACAATTCCATCGTGATCAAGTACGGCAATTCCATTGCGGGTAATCCATGTGTCCGACTCCAGACCAGTGGCGCCTAAACGAAGTGCTAGCTCGAACGCTTCAATGGTGTTCTCGGGCAGATGCGCACGCGCTCCTCTGTGGGCGAAGGTAATTTGACCATCGATCAGGGGAGAAATGCGCTCTTGCACATCGCCATGCTACGCATCCCCAGATGGATCAAGGTTTAGACTGACAAGGTGTTTAATTTCTCTGGAAGCGAGATCTTCTTCCTGATGATCTTGGGCCTCGTCATCTTGGGTCCTGAAAAACTTCCTGGAGTAATTCGCAAGGCCGGAAAGTTGTACGGAGAGTTCAAACGCATCACCACCGATGCTCAGTCAGAATTTAAGGGTGCATTCGGGGACACAATCGGTGATCTCAAAGAAACCGCCCAGGGTTACAAGTCGATGTTTGACTCAGCAAGTCAGCAAGCCAACAACACGCTTCGTGATGTTGCCAAATTCGATCACGATGCACCGAATGAACCGACCGAAACAGAAGAGCCCGATGTCGAACCTAAGTTCATACCATTCGAGATAGGGCTTCCAGAAACTGAATCCGAGTTGGATCGCTAATGGTCAGCTTGTTGCGAGGTCAATCGTCACCCGGTGAAGGTGGAATGACCATCTTTGGTCATCTCGCAGAGCTTCGCATGCGTCTTGTTCGAATGCTGCTCGCTGTGGCAATTGGTTCAATTGTGATTTTGGTTTTCTACGATCAATTTTTGCAATTCCTTACTCAGCCGTACCGCAATATTTGTAACACGCGTCCGGATTTCAAATGTGATGGCACGCTGTTCACCCTTGGCCCGATTGAGGGTCTCAGTGCGCGCATGCGTATCGCGGGTTACGGCGGATTGATCATTGCCTTGCCTGTCATCATGTGGCAGTTGTGGAAGTTCATCGTTCCCGCACTAAACAAGCAAGAAAAGAAATACTCCATTCCATTCATCGTTACTTCGGTGATCCTGTTTATGACTGGTGCATGGCTCGCATATTGGACGCTGGATAAAGCTCTTGAATTCCTTATTGCATGGTCAGGCGCCGGCGTCGAACAGACGTATCAAATCTCGAAGTACATCAGCCTTGTTGCCATGATGGTGCTTGCATTTGGTGCAGGCTTCCTCGTTCCAGTTCTCGTCGTGTTTTTGCAGCTCGTAGGTGTCGTCACTCCGCAAACATTGATTAAGCAGTGGCGCTATTCGTTTATGGGGACTTTTTTGATCGCCGCAGTGGTTACACCAAGTGGTGATCCAATCTCCATGATGGCTTTAGCCATTCCCATGACGCTGCTGTTCATGATTGCAATTCTGATTGGCTTCATCGCACAGCGTCGGAAGAAGAAGCGTTCGCCAGAAGGCGAATAATCACTGTGGCCTCCCCGCATCGCAACGCGCTCACGGGCGGCTATTCATTCGAACTTGATACATTTCAAATTCAGGCTTTTGATTGCATTGATGCTGGCGAAAGCGTTCTAGTAGCAGCGCCAACGGGATCTGGAAAAACAGTTGTCGCCGAATACGCAATTGGCTTGTCTAGGAAAATGGGGAAGCGAGCGTTTTATACCGCTCCAATAAAAGCGCTCTCCAATCAAAAATTTCATGAATTAGTGAAGCTGTACGGGGCAAACGAAGTTGGGTTGCTTACCGGAGACAACAGCATTAACGCCCAAGCGCCGATTGTGGTGATGACAACTGAAGTACTGCGCAACATGATCTATGCCCGCTCGTCCAATGTGGACAATCTTGGAGTTGTCGTTCTCGATGAAGTGCATTTCCTTCAGGACGCGTACCGAGGTCCGGTATGGGAAGAAGTGATCATTCACCTTGATCCAACGGTTCAGTTGGTGTGTCTTTCTGCAACGGTGAGTAACGCAGACGAACTATGCGAATGGCTCACCACAGTGCGCGGACCAACCCGGCCAATTGTTGAAAGCAAACGGCCTGTGGAGCTGACAAACCATTACGTAGTCGGAGACAAAACGACAAATCAATTGCGCGTGTTCGACACCATCGTTGGCGGCAAGCCCAATGAACAGGTGTCCAAGATTGAGGCAATGGCTGCTCCTAAATCGAAGAAGCAGCACCCATACGGATCACGCGGTAGACAAAGCGGTCCACCGAGTCGATTCTTTACTCCGAATCGTCCCGATGTTTTGATGCAACTTCAGGCTGACGATCTACTTCCTGCGATTTACTTCATCTTCAGTCGCAACCAATGTGATGAAGCGGCTCATTCATGCCTGAAGTTGGGAATTTCGTTCACCACAGCCCAAGACCGAGAGATCATTGCGGGAATTCTGGAAAGTCACGTAGAAGCATTCACGGATGACGATTTGGCTGCACTGAACTACACGCGTTTCCTCCGTCAGTTAGAGGCGGGAATAGGTGTGCATCATGCGGGCCTTGTACCAAGCTTTAAGGAAGCCGTTGAAGAATGCTTCGCACAAGGTCTCGTGAAGGTGGTGTTCGCCACCGAAACGCTTGCTGTAGGAATCAACATGCCTGCTCGCGCCGTTGTGCTCGACAAAATCACCAAATACAACGGTGAGACTCATCAAATTCTTAAGCCTTCCGATTTTTCACAGCTCACAGGCCGTGCTGGCAGGCGAGGTCTTGACACCATCGGGCACGCTCTCACATTGTGGAACCCATTCGTCACCTTTGAACAAGTTGCCGCCTTGGTATCGAGTCGATCCTTTGTCTTGAACTCGGCTTTTCGTCCGACTTACAACATGGCAGCCAACCTGATCCGCACGACCAGTCGCGTACAAGCGCGACATTTGCTCAATTTGTCATTCGCGCAATTTCAATCTGGACGCGAGATCGTAGAGATTCAAGCGCGCATTGCACGACGAGGCAAAGAAGAGCAACGGCTTCGCGAGCAGTCGTATAGTGATTTCGGCGACATTGAGAACTATCGCAAAGGAAATGTAAAGACCAAGAGCTTCACTGATTTGGAAGCCCAGTTTTCGCGCCTGCGACCGGGTGATGTTGTGCTCATTGGAGAAGCAACAGCAAGCGATCGACTTGTGGTGATTTCGACGGCCAGCAGAGGCACAGGTGGCAAGTTGTCTCTTTTGTCCATCAACAGGGGAGTTCGATCGGTCACTTCTCGTGATGTGACCGACACGATTTACACTTTGGGTCACATTGAATTACCCATGCCGTTCCAGCCCACAAATTCACGTTTTTTGAAGGAAACTTCCACACTATTGGCGAAGTTCAAGATCAATGATCGGGTTCTTTCTCGCAGTGGCAAGAAGAATTCGCGATCGAACTCAGATCACCCGTTTTTGCGTGACCCTGATGCAAAATTCAAATTGAATGCGGCAGAATCGGCAGATCGCGTGACAAAAGAACTCACTCAATTGGAAAAGCGTGTTTCAAGTTCAGCTCAGTCAGTGAGCAAGAAGTTTGATGATTTAACAAGCCTCCTTGAAGAGTGGGGGTACGTGAGCGATTGGTCGCTTACGGCAAAGGGTGTGGTGTTGGGACGTATTTTCCATGAATCCGACTTATTGATCGCCGAGTGTCTCGCAGAAGGTATTTTTTCGAATTTGAATGCTCATGATCTTGCGAGTCTTGCTTCCGTGTTTGTCTACGAAGATCGTCGCCGAGATGAATCGGCAAAGCCGCATTTCCCATCGCCTGAGTTAAAAAAGCGTTGGCTACAAATTGAAAGCATTAGTCGGCGTATCACGGCAAGTGAAATCCGTGCTGGATTACTTCCGCATCGCGCACCAGACGCCGGGTTTATGGCGACAGCATTCGACTGGTCACACGGAACATCGCTATTCGATATTTTGGATGAAGACGATGTAACGGCTGGAGACTTCGTTCGAACCATGAAGCAACTCATCGATATTCTGCGGCAATTCACCACGCTTGACGACCAATCGGTATCGACATCCACAAGCGCACTTGCAGCAGAGTCGCTGTTTACCGGTGTTGTTGCGGCTTCAAGTCAAATAGGCAAAACGTAGACATGCCAATTACTCCTGGTTCACCGTGGGGAACAACATCGCCTCTTCCCGAACGTGCTCAGTTCGTGTCATCAGATCGCGAACTAGGAACATTCCTGCGTGACAATACCGCTCAACATATCCATGCGCGATCATTTTTCATGCAATCAGGTGACATCCCACGATCCCTTGGGGTGAACAGAACAGCAAACGACAGAGAATGCTTGCGTGTTGTTATTGACGCACTTTCCGTTTCTTATACCGACACAAATGGCGTTGAACATAGTGACGTGTGTATCGGATCTCTGAGCATTGCTCGCCGGTTTCTTCGAGGTGCTATTTCCGTGGTGACAAATAGCGGATACTGGAGAGACCACGAAGTTGCGCCCCGCGCGCATCTCAATGATGGCAAGCTTGACATCTTCGAAGTTTCAGGTGCCATGCGTTGGAGCCAGCGACGTTTGATGTGGCAAAAAACGAAACTCGGCACGCACCTGCCACATCCATTGCTGAAATACAGCCAAGGCGACTTCTTTCATTGGGAGGGGAGTCCGCAGCGCCTCTCGATCGATGGCCAATTTGTAGCCATGGCCTCCAAGGTTTCATGCCGAGTTCAGAGCGACTGTGTTCAGGTGTACGCCTAATAGGCATACCCGATAACGCTCGACGAGACTTCTAAGATTGCCCCTCGTGACGGTCTACATTCCAGAAGTTTTCGAAGATGGAGAGGTCGAAATACTCAAGCGGTATTTCACCAATCTCGACCTCCCTGTGTTTGCGCTCGTCAATCTTCCAGAAGTCGTAAAGGGTGCACTGTTTGCCCGCTACAGCCGCAGTCCGAAAAGTCTGCGTCGGCTCTTCCTAGACGAGTTCGTGAACGATCTCGATCTCACTGGTGATATCGGTGTCGATGCCACAATCGGCATTGATAAAGCCGAAGCGCTGTACGAAAAGGTGTTCGTTGAATACGGCGATGACTCTGTTGCGCAGCTGGGCGGCGTGCATTTGGCATGCGAACAGGCATCCAACTTGCTCACCAAGATCCTTGAGTGGGGCAGGTTGATGAGTTACCTCGAGCAGAGCACGAGGTATATCAATTACGACGCTCGTCTCGGTGGTCGATATAGGTATTACAGAGATCCTGAAATTTTGAGTGGTCCTTATGGCACGCGTTACGTCGGTGACATGGACCGCATGTTCGACAGCTATAGCTCACTTGTTCAAACCGTCACGGAGCACGTCCGCAAATCAATCCCACGAGGAATCAACGACTCAGACTTTGTGTACCGTCAGGCGACGCGAGCAAAAGGTCTTGATGCCGTACGTGGAATTTTGCCGGCTAGCGCATTATCCAATGTTGGAATTTTTGGCACTGGACAGGCATACGAACAGATGCTGCTTCGCATGCGCGCGCACGCACTCCCAGAGTCGAGACAATACGCCGACATGATGCTCACTGAACTGCGCAAAGTTATCCCAAGCTTTTTACGTCGTGTCGATTTGCCGGAACGTGGAGGGAAGTGGAGTAGTTACCTCGCAACCAATTCCGAACAAACCGCATTCTTGGTTGACGACATGTTTGGAGCACTTGAACCAGACCCTGTTAATGAAGTCGAACTTGTTGACTTCGACCGCGATGGCGAAAATAAATTGCTCGCAGCTATTTGCTATGCGCATTCGCACTTGCCAGAGTCTCAACTACTCAATCGAGTCGATCAATTGAGTCATGACGAAAAGGTGCGTCTCATTGCGGCTTATGTCGGAAATCGAGACAATCGACGTCATAAGCCAGGACGTGCCTTCGAAAGAATTGACTACCGATTCGATGTGCTCGGTGACTACGGGGCATTCCGAGATCTGCAGCGACATCGTTTACTCACGATCGAATGGCAACGTTTGACTCCCGACCATGGTTATGTCATGCCAGAACTTGTGGCTGAAGCAGGCGTCGCAGATGAATTCGAAGAGTCCATGACTCGATCTGCGACGCTGTATGAGGCGTTACGCCCCGATTATCCAGAGCAGGCCGCCTATGCCATCTCCATGGCGTACCGACTGCGATACAGCATGCAATTCAATGCTCGCGAGGCAATTCACCTCTTGGAACTGCGTTCTGCGCCTCAGGGTCATCCCGCATATCGCCGTGTAGTCATCGAGATGCATCGTCTCATTGCCGAGAAGGCGGGTCACAGAGCTGTTGCCGATGCCATGACCCATATGACCTTTGAGGCTCCAGCGCTTGAACGCCTGGACTCGGAACGCAAGGCCGAGAATCGGCGTAATTCGTAGTTTTCGCGTAAAGCAAAGAAATTCGCATATTTGACCCCGTTATGGAGTACTCTCTCGCCGCACGCAGTTGAAAGGAATT
>Ga0078894_10002832_pt1 | contig 13139 bp, 11 predicted proteins | sample LauGreSu1BDMLBSD_2_FD_67506 | JGI IMG/M metagenome (GOLD analysis project Ga0078894, IMG submission 67506) | Freshwater lake microbial communities from Lake Michigan, USA - Su13.BD.MLB.SD (version 4) (version 4) | ecosystem: Environmental > Aquatic > Freshwater > Lake | place: Lake Michigan...
AATAGGAATAATGAAAATAATAGGAATAATGAAAATAATAGGAATAATGAAAATAATAGGAATAATGAAAATAATAGGAATAATGAAAATAATAGGAATAATGAAAATAAATAATTATTTGCTCGAAACACCCTGCTACGCTAAAACAACTTAAAAAGACTTTACTCATATGTGTATAACCAATAACATGGTCAAGTCTTCTTCTTCTTCTTCTGCTTCTTCTAGCACCGCTACTTCTGCCTCCGCCGCTGCTCCTGCTGCTGCCCCTGCCGCATCCAAGGCCACCAAGGCTCCTGCTACTCCCAAGGCTTCTAAGGCTGCTGACTCCGCCCCCGTTGCTGCTCCCGCTCCCGCCGTTGAGGGCGCCGAGCCTTCTACCCCCGTTGCCGAGGTTGATGGTGCCATTAGTGCCGCTCTTTACAGCAGCGTTCTGACCAAGCTTCAGAGTGCTCAGGCGGTTCTTGCTTCCATTCGCGCTGAGGTGAATGAGTTGAAGCGTCAGCATGCTCGCGAGCTTCGTGCTGCGAATAAGGCCAACAAGCGCCGTAAGACCAGCGCCAACCGCGCTCCTTCCGGTTTCGTCAAGCCTACCTTGATCTCTAACGAGCTGGCTGCTTTCTTGGGTAAGCCCGAGGGCAGCGTTCTTGCCCGTACCGAGGTTACTCGTGAGGTGAATGCTTACATCCGCGCACAGAAGCTTCAGGATAAGGACAACGGTCGTAAGATCAACCCTGACGCCAAACTCCTCAAGCTTTTGAAGCTGAAGAAGGGTGATGAGCTCACCTACTTTAACCTTCAGAAGTACATGGCTGGCCATTTCGCCAAGTCCACCCCCGCTGTCGCCGTCGCTGCTTCTGCCGGTGGTGCTGTGAAGGCTTAAATGCCCGGTCCTGGTCCTGGTCCTGGTCCTGGTCCAACTCCCTGTGATTTTCAAAATGATACAAAAAAATGAATACAGCGCTCACATATAGCGTTGAATTCATTTACATTTATTTACATACGTATATTCAAATACTAATCCATGGCTTCATCGCGGATGTTTCTTTTTCTTGTGAAATTTGTGAAGCTCTTCAAATGATGATGCCTCTATTCCGTATACCTCATTCGCCAAAACACCGGCGTGATTTTCAGGTGGGTTCATCATTCCATAGATAGGGGATGAAGTGAGCGATCCGTTTCCAGAAGAAAGTGAGTGGATGATGCGTTCATCACTTGGTGATGGTTCGATAAATATAAAGTCTTCTTTCATCATGATTTCTACGATTCTTTTTCTATGAATATTTTCGCGATTAAGAATGACCAATTGTTTGTACCCTATATTAGCGCCACTACTATCGTTCGAGGATATATCAAACATAGATTCGTTCATCAGGTATGTTATAGTACTGGTTTGGTTCGAGATACGCAACGGCTGTGTTGTGTGCTTTCGATTCTCTCGCGTTTGCTGTTCAACATACCAATCGTAAAATCCGCCACCACTTTCATGGTATTTGTGGGAGTCTTTCGATGCGAGTGTTTTGAATTGTGTTAATTTCTTGAAAACAACGTCGGGTGAAATATATTCTGGCTCCGTTGTAATAGGCGGCTCATGTGTGGATAGATGTTGTGAATAATCCGTACCGCTAACGACACACATCATTTTAAAATCGTGTTGCGTCAGTTGTAAGGTTTTCAAAATTACACCAGTATCGTACCGTATGACGGAGTGATTCAATAAACTGATGTTTCGAAGCACCACCGGACATCCATAAACAAACATATCGGTGTCATCACTCATGACCGCATCTACGCGTTTCTTAATAGACAACTTCGCACATAGTGCGTCGGCTTCACCTTCTGCGTCAATCGTGGAAAATCCGAAACTTACAAGCAGCTCTTTTACACTACTGATATCACAATCTCTCAGTCGAACAAACTGCTTTTTTAGTTCACGCATCGTTTCTTCGATGTCATCCAGCTCGCTCGTTGTTATATTATGACTAGCGGATGCGTCTTTTTTTTCTTTTGTAAGCTTAACCAGCGCATCATATTGTTTTTGGGCTTCATCTTTCTTCTTTTTTCTCTTTTCAATCACGTCTGTTTTTTGCGGAGGAGGCATTCCGTCAAATACAAAAACCGCGTGAATATTGTAGTGTCGAAACACCGACGCCATAAGATACATATTCTCTAATAATGCTCCCTCACCGGAATACCGATACATATAAATGCTGGTATCCACCGCAAGACGTTTGCCCGATAAGTCTCTTAAGTGAACTCGCGTAGATGCGTTTGGACACTTGTTTTGTATAAATCGATTCAAATTACGAATACCCATTCTCTACTTTTATGTGAAGATATCTCTTAACATAAAAAAATATATTACGTTCAATTTTATGGGGTTGGGTTGGATGTGCGATGGGATGTCGCGATGATGGGCTGTGGCGATGATGGGCTGTGGCGATGATGGGCTGTGGCGATGATGGGCTGTGGCTTATTTTTATACTTGGGGCTTCAACGCGTCGTCTTCGTCTTCATCGTCGGAACGAAACATATTTTCATCAATTACGATAACATGTTCGTCTTCATTCGGTTGGGGGTTTTCCGGCTCCTCAGCATACTCGTTCGCAATCAATTGAACCGCGTCGGTATTTTGCGCATCAACGACTGCGGGGGGCGCGTCATGGCGGTGTTGGTATTTCTTTTCATGACGGCTCATCTGACGCTTCACATGATCCTTCAAATCATAATAATCACGGTCCAATTCGCGATACATGTCTTCTTTAAAATCTGCTAAATCTTCGCCAACATTACTAACATCAGTCGTATTCCGTCCAACTTCATCTGTAAGATGTTCAACGGTCTCTTTCATATCTGAAACCTCCGCATCCACCATTCCAATACACTTTTTAAGTGTTTCACCATTATCTTGAATCTGCTTGATATCTTCAACCATTCCAAAGAAACGATGCGAATGATATTGATTTGAACGTGTAACTAGATCAGTAAGCTCATCATTCACACTTTGGACAAGTTGGGCGTTTATTTTGCTCTCAAACGCAACTTCCTTCGTAATCGCATGAACAAATTCTTCACGCAGATCACCCGCCAACGCGAAGTTGCGCTGTACTATCTCGTCGCGTACTTCGTCGCGTGCCGTGTATATTTGATCATTCAGAATATTCATTCGACGCATAACCACGTCTTCGAACTGTTTGATACGTTCATTCAGCGTTTCACTCATATGGAGTGCGGCATCCAACTTCGCCATCAAATCGTTCTCTCGTTTAACGAACATCTCATAATCGCGATAGTATGTGTCGTTCAATTCCGACATTTCCTGTGCCTGTCGGGTGTTGGCATCCTGTAGATTCTGGATTCTTGAATCAAAATCGGATCGAATCTTCTCGATGTAGGCAAATATCTCATCATCCGCGCAGGATGTGCCATAATTGATGTCCTCCTTCAGTTTGTCACATTTCTTATTTACATATTTCCGTATCTTTCGAACATGCTTTGAAAGCACATTATTTTCGGTAAGGTCGGATTGGACTCTCTCGATATCCGCACGGACTTCCTGTACTTCTTGATATACCTCATCGGTGCAACGATCTGTCGAGTCTTTTTGATCTTGAATGACAGATTCCAAGTTATCATATTTCGCAAACAAATTCGCGATATTCTTCCAAAGCATCATCTGTTCATCATTCTCATCCTGCTTATTCGTCGCGCCAACGGCAGCAGCAGACAACGGAAGAAGTGATGGCATCGACGACGAGACCGGCGCCGAATAATACTGCGGATTATCCACACAGAGGGATACAAGTCTTCCAACCGAAGTCTGGGGAATAGCACGCGACGATGACATTACGTTTGTAAAGGCGATGTAGAACAGCGATATATATTACAACTATATCGATTTATATTCAATTTTACGATATAGAATACTAATAATCATTCTAATGTCATCCGCATCGTTTTTTTAAGAACTGGATGAATCGCAGACGACGACGACGACGGCAACGACGACGACGGCAACGCTTCAATATACTCGATCATGCTCAATAATGCCGGATCTCTCGCAGCATCACAAATAAAATCAGTAAAATCATGAAGATTCTTATCTGTTTGTTTAAATCGAATGACAGTTCCTTTATTATGATCACAGCACCAACATATAAATGGCAAAGCAAACGCCGAGAGAATTCCGCCAAATATATAATACGCATATACGTTCGTATCTTCCGCGTATTGTTTCCGACACACATTCATGTTTTCCGGCGTTAAAACCGTGATTTGGGAATATTTCAAATCCATTACATCCAGCGATTTTACCAATTGATATAAATGAAAAAACGCGTTGTTTGTAAGTTTCTCTCGAACGATACGTATGAAATTCCCGCGATCATTATGAAAATATGTATCGAACATTACATTTATAATACGCGCCCATGTTTCTGTATAAGCTTCGAAGAGGAGAATATCGCCGTGTGGAATACAAAATGATTCACGCAGACGCGCATTTGCTTCATGTAATTCGGAGTCGATAAAATCAATATTGAAATTGTGAATAGATTCATGAATAAATACCTTGAACCATTCTTCTGCTCGATATACAACGATTTCGCCATGTCTCTCGCAATTGCGTGTAAGACCCGTATTCACATGGATTGCCGAGAGAATGTGTTTACCGTCGTCGCCATGGCTTCTGTCATGCGATGGGCGAAACTTCTTAAAAGGCGTCATATAAAAATAGATATCCAATTTTTCAGAACACTCTTTATTTGACATTTGCGATATCATCGATAGCCAAATAAATACTTTGTATGCGTACAATTGATATACCGCGATTTCGGATGCGCATAAGTTTGACCCCGAAGTAGAGGATGACGAAACAGCCCCTCCATGTTTCATTTTACCACAAACCGAAATATGTGACTCGGGGAATGTAATAAAATAAAGTCGAATGTTTCGCCCGTGTATAACCGCTTGAAACTGAATACAATACTCGGATTTTTCGCGAATATAGCAATATATCTTGTACGGAATATACCGATTCTTTTCATTATTGGTATCTGAACTAGAATGCCGACCCACGCGTATATCATACTCATGTTGAAGATCGGATAATAACCGCGGGTGTGGTAAATCATTCGCAGAATTTCGAATCTCGTTAATATCATGCGTTAATTTGTTGCTTATATTTATTTCATCGGTATCCGTAGTTCCGTTGTTTAATTTCGAAAACTGCTTGTATATTTCGTATTCCGACTTTCGTATTGAATCAAAAAAATTCATAAAAAATCCCGTCGTATTTTGTTTATTTTCTCTCATATGCGTTCGTAACGGTCGTTTAAATTTAGAATCATAATCGTTGGACAGCGCATGAATCGAGCGTTCGATCTTTTCTGCATCTTTTTTCAATTCATCTTCTATCCACATAGTGATATTTATGTTATTACGATATTATTATATTACGATATTATAATAATATCACAATAATGTTCGGGGTTATTATCAAAAAATACTTTAAACCGGGGACGCTTCACATATTCGCGTTTTCATTCATCGTATTTATTATATTGAATATCATCGAAAATGTAATCCATTACAATATTGGTAAATATCATGAGGGAAATACCGGCGTATCCAATGGCAGCACAACCGTCGCCGGTATTCATTTTACAAATCCATCTCAAACAGATTGGGTGCGTATTATTGTTATTATGCTTATTTTCGCGGTATTACAAGGATTCTTCACGTCATATTTCAGCGTGTGTTAGCATTCCCTCCTCCAACTCGCAGTTTATGACGAACACGCATCAAGTGATGATATATCTCGGGCGGAGCACCACGAACATAATGAACCAACTTCGCATTCCGAGTTGCCAGCAATAGATCTTTGAGATTCTTGTTCTGAGAGAATTTCGCGAATGTAGCGTTCTCCATCTCTCGTTCGCTTCGTCCATGATTGAAAAAGTCTGGATCAATCGTAATCCGTGATGGACGAATAATCGTAGTATGATTCAGCTTTCCGCTTTTGCTTCCAGCTGCTTTTGCTAGAACCGGGTCGGCCGATAATTGCGACCGCGAATCAAGGGAGAATTTCAAGTAAAATTCGCGGTTATTGTTTTTAAATTTACTGGCTTGATAATAATGCTCTACACTCTGCCATGTATGGTTATCAAGCATAAATGGCTCATTCCATGTATTCGCCAATTTACGCCGCCAGTTATCAAACGTCGCCAATCGGTGAAAATGTATTTTTTCTGTCTCCGGTAGTTTCTCGCCAGCACCTGTTCCCGGAAGTGCGTTTGGGTTTGAATTCGAATAAAACTGGAATACGATATCGGGTGTATATAAATTCGCGGCATTTCGCGTGCCACTAACCTCTTCAATCAGGTCATCCAAGCTCTCGTTCGGTATATCATCAACACGAATTCCTAGTTCGCGCTGGAATAGTTTAAATTGCGGAATCAGGCAAAATGCGCCTGATTGTGTTTCAATACATTTTGTTGTAACTAGTAACTTAATATCGTAAGGCAATTCCGAAAATGAGAGAATTCCATGGGTTTTGTATGTGATGAGTTGATAAGTCCCATTTTTCGGGTTTGTACCATGAGTATCCTGTGCCGACCTGCTGCGGTTAGATGATGATTGCCGAATATTTGTTATGACTCCTCCCTTTCCTATTAATATATAAGCGGTCGGTTCAAAAACACCGCGTTTTCGAATTGCCGGGTCGATCGATTCGTTTCCAGCGACACCATTATCACACTGAAGGACATTATCGATATCGCCCGACTCATACGCATCTCTCGAAAATAGAATAAATTTCATATTAAGGACGCGTTCCATCGCAGAAATCGCCCAACCATCCGGCCAATAAAGCGACGTCATCATTCGCTCTTTTAATTGTTCAACATTTCGAACATCTCTCATGTAATCATAGCGACCCCCCAATAATTTCGTATATTTCATTTCATCATGTTTCTGATTATGCTCGATGACCAATTTCTTTGCGTTGGCAATCATCAGTTGTTGTTGCGCACGATCGTGGATCGATGAGATCCGACGTTTAATGTCGTTGTAATGATTTACCAGTTCTTTCGTCTCTCGCATCTGTGTTTTCGAGAGATTATGATACATCGCGAATTTCTCTCGATACGTGCGAAATACTTCGTCGCTCACTTCTTCTGCGAGCTGTTTGCGAAGTTCAAGTATCGTTGTTGTACGGCCTTGTGTAAGAAGAGCGTCACGTATTACTGCGAAAAACGCGTCACTTCCTCCCTCGTTGTCTATAAAATTAAAATACTTATTCCGTAGATACTTTTGTATCCAGAGATCGGACGTGGGACTCGGTTTGTATTGTTTTCTCTCTAATTCAGATTGTTCTTTTGTTTGAAGCGGAAGGATTGAAGCACCTGATAATAAATGTTTTTGACGTGCGTCTAGACCAAACATCACGGCGGAATCTAAGGCGGCGTCGGCATCGCTGTCACCGTCACTGTCGATATCATGCTCGTTCGTAGGGATGGTGATGGCGGCGGCGGCGGTACGCGGCGGTTTTACCGGTTCCTTTCCGAGAGATTTCTTGATTTCGTTGATTTCTGCTACACGCTTCTTCGGGTCAGTAGAAGTTCGAGCGACTGTAACCACATCCGAGTTTGCGCGGGATTTTTGTAACAACTCAGTATTTACGAATCCATATAATAATGGAGATAACCGACTCACATCCAAATCGCCGGATTCATCCATCTTAACTTGCCCAGACGGCATTTCATATACGCCGATTTGCTTCATAAACTCCATATCGGTGTTAAACAAATAAATCGGAACATATACTACATTATATCGTTTGGCGAAATGATAGTTCAATTGCCCCACTCCTATAACAACTTTTTTGGGGTCACGTAACAACAGAACTTGAAATAAGGGTGTGTTATAGTTGAAATCTTCTTCCTCTAAATGCGAGTATTCGTGATAGTTGATATTCGGATTAAGCTTTGATTTTACCATAATGTAATGGAATGTAATGGAATGAAATGTAATTATTATATACACATAAATAATAATTACGCTGTTTTCCGCATGATGACGACAAAAATATCATCTATACACGATTGTATTCCGAATTATACCGGATGACGCGTCTCTTTCATTTGTAATAAATGACATCTTAAAACACCGTTCTTTGTTTTTGTTTAAAGCGGTTATAACGCGTTTATACCGATCTACGTTATTGTCGGATGTACCACCAGCTCCCATATGGAGAGCATCGGCTTCATTTCCATAATCCAGAATCTTCTTATCATACCAGATATCATGAATCGAAAGATGCCCATGAAGATTCATAATTGTAATCCCGACTTTTTGTCGATGATAATAGTTACTCAAGATTACATCATCCGAGAGACGACAAACCGGATTATCCACCGCAGTATAACGAGTCATATAATCAAGAAAATCTTCACCAAACGTAGTTAATTTCACACATACCGACCCATATCCTTCGGCGATTGTCGCACTATCTCGATGTTCTCGTTTTCCATTCAGTCCCATATTCACGAAATCAAACCCGGTTGATGTCCATACGTTATTGTCGGTTGGTGGTATCATTCGCTCATATGTTTCAATCATTCGTTTTGGATAAGCGATATCATCATCCAAATAAATAATACGCGTATATTCTGGGTTATACTCTTTACAACGTTCATCATCACGCAAATACATAACGGTGGGTAGAATTTTCGTAGCAGGACCATAATCCGTATCTATTTGATTCACAGTAAGTGATTTACGAATGTATTTTGGAACAACATATGACTCACCTGTTCGCGCAAACACTCCCGGAATATTCAATAAAAATAAATCGGGTTTTCGAGTTTGATCCAAAATGCTATGAATCATCGGGCCGCATTTATTAATACGGGTTGGACTCGTTGTAAATGAAACGATGATTTTCATCTTTCGTTGTGGTTGTGAAGACATCCTTATATTTGATGAGTATTCGTTACATAATTATAATCATCAAACTCTATATTCATTTATTTCTTCGCCGCTTTCCCGGAAATCTCATCCAACATATCCAAATGCTTAAATATTGTCTTGTTCGTAATACTGGGTTTGCTCTTTATTTTCATCTTTGAAATCTCGGTGATTTGCTCTACTCGTGTATGAAACAACTCGATGGTTTCAGGATCGTTGCTGCTAGGATCTTTCAGGACGGCGTGGGCATGTTTCACCATAATAAATAGATTCTCTGCGAGCTCGTCCACCTCGTTCGTCTTTCCTTCTTGGCGTATATTTGAATACATGAGATCTTGGATTTGCTTCATAAGTGCGAGAACCTGTGATTTCTCGACAATCCCCATTTTCATAAGATTCACAATAAAGAGCGACATCGCTTTCCGCTTTTCATTCGCCTTATTGATGTCACAGAACTTGTCGTAATTTTTCTTCGGGTCACAATATTCAATCGTATCGAACAACGACATGAACGATTCTAAATTCTGCTCAAATACATTACGAAATACTGCGTACTCCACATGGTCGGGTTCCTTTTCCTTGGACATCAAGTCCTGAAACAATCGTGCATATATCTCAGAGTAAAAGGCGTTTGAGCTCGCGGTCGTAAATATAGATGACGCAACCCGATTCATCACCGTTAATGTATTGTGTTCTTCGGAAGTGTCATTCTTACACGCATCAAATAAGCAGGTGATTTCTTTTAGAATATTGGAAAGCATCGTATCATACGTTTTGTCGGTGAGTTTGTTGAGGTAAGACCGAATATTGTCAATACTAAGTTCAATACCTTCCTTCTTCTTCAGCTCTGTCTTTTGAAACGACAATATCGTATCCCATTCGCTATTCGGAATTTGTTGATTGCGAGGATGTGTTGAGTTTGTTCTAGTAATCGCATGAGTTCCACCGATGCTTGATGACAACATGCTTCCTCCACCAACGATCGATGAAGTGCCAAATCTGTTCTGAAATGAATTCGCGCTACTTCCCGCGACGTGATACGCAGTAGCGCTACCTCCTCCGTTGGCATTACTGGACAAAAGAGCCAACGATGAACCAGAACGAAACTCACTCGGGTCCCGAACCGGAAAAACGGGTGTTTTAATATACGTCGGTGCGCCCACCAAATCGGCTAAATCGGACACAGATTTGATAACATCATCTGGTAACTTCAATTCAAAACCCATATTCATGAATGCGGCATAATCTGGAAGATCGTAACGGTGTGTGATTTTCGCCATGGCTCGTTTATATTCGGCGGTCGTAACGAGATATGCTTATAATACTACATATATAACTTTTATATCAATTTTACATGAAGTATATCCGTTAAGTATCTCATAGTCTGGGTACTAATAAAATGAAAATACTAAGTCTGTTACTTCAAATCCAGATAAAAATAAACTGGCCAATAAAATCTCTTCGCTGTTAAATACCATTTTTTCATTTACACTTTTCATTTTAATGTCGATATCATCATTATTTATAATTCGTTTCATATTTTCATACAAATTACAAACCTGTATGTATACGTCAGCTGACATTATCAAAAAATTATCAGGTATGATGTATCTCGGTTGATGCATCCACGACACATATAACTTGTTTTTCTCGATGATTGGAATTTTTAAATCACGTGGAAAATCCCAACCATCGAATCTAGTTGTAATTACCGCATCGTATTGCGCGTGTGATGTTGTTATATATTCATAAAACAGGTCTCTCACTTTACATCTACTACATATTTGGCTGAACACGTTGAATGTATTCGTGTTGTGTAAAGTTGAACCATTTGAATATGCTTTTGATTGTTTTATGTGTTCGATTTCAGCGATTACATCCGGTCTCGTTTTATCCAACGGTTTCTCGAAGACATGTGATATCGGATTATATAATTCAAGTAACTCATTTTTGACTTCGTTTTGATTTTTTATATATAACATTTTTTCGTCACTCTTACTCCACGGAGAACATTCATACTTGATATTGTCATCAATCCAACAGTGAAAAAAAAACTCATATGTATTATCGGGATTGGATTGAATAAGTTTTTTTAAACAATCGTTGCCGTGTCTATAATCTCTCGGCTGGCCATATAAACAAATAGCGATTTTCATAATGTAATGTAATGATTAAAGTGTATAAAATAATATATACTACACCCTTTATACCAATATTCGAATTTATTTTATTTTATTGTTTTTATAAACTCCCAAATTTTACACTTAGAGTCGTTTGGTTTTAAAGAATGAAATATTCCGAATATGAGACTCTTTGTTACAGATGTTAGATATTTCATATTTAAATTTTTTTTCTCACACTTAAAAATAAAATAGTCTTTCATCATATTTACATAATTATAGTTAACATCATCGTTATGTAAAATTAAATCATATCCTAAAATCGACTGATAAAATTTGCCATAATCATAATAAATATCACCACATGTCGTTAAAATATGATCTACTTGACCTTTCATATCAATACATTTCAAAGTATCTTCATATGTTAGAATAATATTAGAAAACCAAAAGTCGCCATGAACAAAATCGACAATAATAGGATCATAATTGTCTCTTAGTTCTTTTAATAATGAATTAAATATAGTTTCTGAATCGTGAAAGTAATAATCATTTTTATTAAATCGATCATGTAATTTTTTAAAATAGTTATTATCAATATTAGCCGGTGTGATATTCACTTTGTCATTTTTATATGAATGAAATTTATCTAGTATATCAAATAATTTATCAATAATACTAGTAGTTAATGTATTTGATTTGTATAAATAATACAGAGGTATGCCGTTAATGAATTCCAATTTTAATTCAATCGATTCATTAATTTTGTTATAATCTATCAATTTTGGGAAATATTCTAAAAATTCACTTGGTATATTCTGATAAAAAAATAATTCACCTCGAACATAAGATGATGGACCTGATTTTATGATTACGTCGTCTTTTTTAGATATTTCATTATATTTGTTTGGGTCAATTTTATTTTGAATAAACTCTTGGTTTTTATAAAATAATCCAAACATGCTCGGATCATTATAATATGGGTTGAGTGCTCTATCATCTATATAAATATCAGCGATTGGTTTACCAAATATTAATTCATCATAATGTATATTGAACTTTTCAAGGTTATCAAATGTAACCACACCAATATCTTTTATTACTTTACCAATATTATTTTTATGAGTTAGCATTCTTCTTGCTGTATGTATTATTATTTCATGACCATCATTTTTAAGGTCGTTCAATAATTTAATATTTTTTTCGATAGGTTTGACTGTTGAGTAATCACCAGGAGTAGTTGGATATGTTACAAGCGTATTATCTAAGTCAAAACATATTCTCAATTTTTTTTTAGAAATATTATAAGAATGCGTCATCATTTCATCATAACTTCCTAGATGTATTGTGGTATTAACAAAAAATGGAGTAATTACTTTATTGTTATTGATAAGCAATTTATATAACTCTGAAAAATAAAATTCATTTTTTGTCTTCAAATTATTATTGATCAACTGTTCTGCTAATTCCATAAATTCATGAACATTCACAAAACCATATAACCCACAACAATAATTATCCGATATTTTAATTTTTTCTTCAATATTTATTACTCTGTTGTCGTTTATTGTCACAAATGAATAGTTTTCTTTTTCGTAATCTATACCATATCCAATAAAATTAGTTGTAAACACATCTAATTGAGGTATTTCATGAAAATTATCGTTGTCGATAAATAAAATGTTATCGTTGTTCAAATTAAAGCGACGAATACCTACTAGGGCTGTTTCCACAGCTCCTCTTGTTAAAAAATCTAACCGCGAGAAGAATATTTTATGAGATTTAAATTTATTTATCACAATTTCTTTAAAATTATAGTCATCCAGGACAACATTATACACGATATAAATTTCATTTGACGGGATGCTTTCTATAATGTATTCGATTAAATGTTTTCCATGAATGTAATTTAATGGTTTTGGTAAAGAATATTGTTTATTTCTTTTCCCGATACCTCCGCATAAAACTATATATTTCATTTCTAGTTATAAATACAATTCTATTTCATGTGTTTATATAATAATTACTTATGTGTTAAGATTGAATGAATATATG
>Ga0078894_10002834_pt1 | contig 13136 bp, 6 predicted proteins | sample LauGreSu1BDMLBSD_2_FD_67506 | JGI IMG/M metagenome (GOLD analysis project Ga0078894, IMG submission 67506) | Freshwater lake microbial communities from Lake Michigan, USA - Su13.BD.MLB.SD (version 4) (version 4) | ecosystem: Environmental > Aquatic > Freshwater > Lake | place: Lake Michigan, USA...
GACAAACATCGATACATCCTTCAATAATGTCAAACACGCGAATTTATAATTGTAATACTCGACCATTTGATGATACGATATGAAATCACTGTGTCCAGGTAGTATACCTGGTTCGTGGAGTATCGGCTCTTTATCCAATAATGTCTGAAACGTCATCAAAACAGAACGAATATTTTGACACCCCGACCATTGCTCCCCACGCCACGTATTTACAATCGATACGCATACCTTCTTGTTGGCATAAAAATTGGGATGAAACCGAATATTACCGGTATTTGTTATAAAGCTTACTACCGGCGGGGAATGTGGGTAATTCGTAGGGAACTTAAAGAGATAGAAATAATACCCGCCGAAATAGAGGGTGTCGGGTGGGCCGACGATACACGCGTAACCTGTAAGAATGTCTGTTTCGCTGTGGCGATATATAATACCGCATTCACCTAAGATTGGGTCTGTGACCGCGTCGCGAATATCTCGCAATAGGCGAGTCACTGTCTCTTTGGGAAGCGCGACTCTCGTTTGTTCCACGGTGGAGGACATTACTATCTTTATCTGATGCGATGATGCTTTTAGATTGTTTCTATCAAATTGTGTTTATGTGTTTTTAGTTACTATTCTCTACGGAAGCAATCGCCGGTTTTTCAATACCTACACGCTTCGCGACTTTTCGTATCACCTTGGCGATGTTCCCTTCCTTGTCTCCGTCCGTGACTATATTAGACAACCTGAAGTATTTCTCATTCTCTCGGGTGTTGCTATTCAAACAGCGTGGGTTGGCGTTGGCCCATTCATTTACCAGCACAACATTCTTATGCTCCACAGCGAGGACAGCCTTCGTCATTTTCGCGTGGTCGGGGCCTTCGCGTTCCCACTGGTCGTTTTCCTTCACATACAAAGTGTCGCGCTTCATATCACTACAATGAACCGGGCGCTTGTATACATCGGTTTTATTGAGGTTGTCAATAAAGATGGTTGACATCCCTTCTACGTAACCAAGCCTGTCCATATTTTCCATATCCGTCATGTTCAGTTGGATGGAATTCACGAAGTCCTTCATATTCATCGCATCCTTGCATTTCTCGTTGAGGAACATATTCATGTTGAAAGTATTGTTGTTACTGTTTGTGGTGGTAGTGACGGTGTTGCTGTTGGTAAATGTATTATGGTCGCCATTGACTTCGATATTCGAAGAGGACGGCTGTTGGGGTTGTATCTGGGTTGTTTCATTCGATAATTGAAGATGCGATGACTTCATTAGTTCCAAAATGTGCGATTGAAATTGCGTATTTGTGGTCATCATTTCAAACATCATATTCATTTGTTTTTTCATTTCACGATTTTCTTCACTAAGTTGTTGGATTGTTTTTTGGTCTTGTAGTGAACCGTTGCTTAGTGGGTCATTATGTATAACAATGTTTTGCGGTGTTTCATCTACGATGTCGGTGTGTGTCGGCGTTTGTGCGGTCGGGTTGTTGCTATTTTTACTACATAACGTTTTATGACGCCATAATCCTGAATGATATTTGTATATTTTTACACAGAACGGACATTTGTATTCAGTCGTCCCATTCCCTTGGTAACAATCGATTGTATCATTTATATCCGTCGAGGATGGGTGGATATATCCGGAATGGATATGCTTGGTCGTTGCTAGATGTTTGTTATATATGCTTTGCTTAGAGCATTTAAAGTCACATTTTTCACAATAAAAAATAGTAGGCATTCGGTCAGGTTGAACGGATATATCCTTGTATCCTCCTAAAGTATCCTTAGACAAAAATGTCCAATTTTTACCCCCCAATCCAACCGCCTCCGGCGGACCCCGAAAAGTGTCAGTCACAGTTTTTTTGGGGTCAAAATCGTGTTTTGTGAGCATTATGGTCACAAACCCAAAAAACGCGATTTTCGATTCGTAAATAAAATTGGCGGCGCGCAAAGGCCAAAATGGACATTTCTTGGGACAACCAAAAATGTCCAAAAAATGGGGGTATAATTACCCTTCGTCGATTTTGGCCATCGGCCGATTTAAACGAAATATTTTCGGCTGAAAAGTGGTTGAACATACATTATCCAAGGTTTTGAAACCAGGACTTTTGGATATTCTCTCGATTTCATCAATTTCAAACGAAATATTTTCGGCTGAAAAGTCATAATTCCGAATATTTCGGTTCCTCCGGACGAGGAGAATTTATAATAAATGATTTGTGGATTGTTGACCAACGGATACTGTTTCAATGACCGGTTTTTCAATACCCACACGCTTCGCGACTTTTCGTATCACCTTGGCGATGTTCCCTTCCTTGTCGCCATCCGTGACTATTTTGGATAACCTGAAGTATTTATCATTCTCTCGGGTGTTGCTATTCAAACAGCGCGGGTTGGCGTTCGCCCATTCGTTTACCAGGACAACATTCTTATGTTCCACCGCCAGGACAGCCTTTGTCATTTTCGCGTGGTCAGGGCCTTCGCGTTCCCACTGGTCGTTCTCCTTCACATACAAAGTCTCTCGCTTCATGTCACTACAATGAACCGGTCGCTTATAGACGTCGGTTTTATTCAGGTTATCAATAAATATGGTCGACATCCCTTCCACATAACCAAGCCTGTCCATATTTTCCATATCCGTCATGTTCAGTTGGATGGAATTCACGAAGTCCTTCATATTCATAGCGTCCTTACATTTCTCGTTGAGGAACATATTCATGTTGAAAGTATTGTTGTTGTTATGACTGTTTGTATTATTACTGTTGATTGTCGTATTATTCATTTGTGATAATGGTTTATCTGTCATTGACTTGAGAATTTTCATCATTTCGCGATTATTATTGAGTAATTCCATAAACATCGACTTTGTAATTGTTACATTATCATTACTACAAATCACATTATCATTCGTATTATAAATGTGCTCAGTAGTAATCGTATCCAGCTGAATAGGTGTTACAATATAATTCGTATCTTCGATATGCTGCTGTTGGCATTTTACCTTATGTTGATATATAGTGGTTCTAGACCTAAATAAACGATTACAATATTGACATTCATATTCGGTTGGTTTTATGGGTATTGATGGGGTAATTTCTAGACCATCGCAGTGTGCGAATGTTGTCTTCGGGTTAAGTTCTTGGTGTTTTCGTGACAACAAATGCCGGCTATAATCTTTTTTGTTGCTTGTAATAAAGTAACAAGTTTCACAACTGTATACTACCGGCGTTTTAGGGTTCATTGGGTTGTCTTATTTGTATACTCTATGCGAAGACAAAAATGGGGTAAAATATACGAATCGTATAATCGACGACTTTCCCTCAAAAAAGTTTCAGTCACAGGTTTTTAGGGTCGAAAACGCGTTTTGTGAGCATTATGGTCACAAACCCGAATTTTTAGGTTTTCCATTTCGTGTTTTCAAAACTTCCACGCGTAAAGGGCAAAATGGACATTTCTTGGGACAGTCAAAAATGTCCAAAAAATGGGGGTATAATTATCCTTCGTCGATTTTGGCCATCGGCCGATTTAAACGAAAAAAAAATATTCGAATTTCAAACGAAATATTTTCGGCTGAAAAGTCATAATTCCGAATATTTCAGTTCCTCCGGACGAGGAGAATTTATAATACAATCCTTATTCGCGATATCCCGCGTAGCCAGCCACCCATTCCATACACCACCGCCACCCGCCGCCACCCGCCGCCACCCGCCACCCGGCGTTTTGTGACGATAAACCAAGCAAACACAGGCAGTCATCCGTAAAATACGCCAACCCATTATGCTCTCATTTTTAAAACCCTTACGATATATCGTCACAAAACGAAAAATCCAAACCCGAAAAAAAATTCCACCGTGTAAATCGATTTTTTTACAAAAGTCCCACGCCTAGAAAAACGAAAATAAAAGTATCCCCATTTTTTGCCGTTTTTTTTGAACGAAAAACCAAAGTGTCATTTTTTGGGGATACACATTTAGAGATAAAACCTGTAGAATATATAAACCGGAGGTTTTAGAATTTTCAATTCATAATCCCGCACAAAATTGAACTTTCCAATCACAAATTTATCTTTATACAAGAGCAAATCTACTCACGAAGAAATGTCAACAACTACTACAATAAATAACGGAGGAGCGGCGGGAGCGGCGGGAGCGGCGGCGGCGGCGTCGACAGCAGCGACAGACCCGATGACCGCTTCATATCAGTCGCTTTGTTCAGGAATGACATATGAACAATTCATGAAACACCATATTTCAAAGCCCGGAGAAGCGTATACACATACACGAATCGGTGACAAGGCGCTGAATGTCCACGGAGGCGTGTATACGATTCCGCCGGCAATATTGCCAGTGTTTTGGAAGAAATACTATACCCACGTCTTTGAAAATGCAAAACTAGAGTTCTTGACGGAAAAACAGAATCCCGAACGAGGTTTAATTACGGTAGACTTCGATTTTCGATATGAGACCAGTATTACAAAACGCCAACATACGAAAGAACACATAGTGGATATGATACAGTCGTATATCTACACATTGGAGAAACTCATCGAAATCCCCGACGAAGCACAAATCCCGATTTATATCTTCGAAAAAAGCGATGTCAACCAATTAGATGATGTGACGAAGGACGGAATTCATATGATTATCGGAGTTATTGTGGAGCGCCCAATCCAGCGAATGTTGCGGGCAAGAATGCTCAAAGAACTTCCAGAGATTTGGACTGACCTTCCTATCACGAATAGCTGGAATGATGTCCTAGACGAAGGGATTTCCCGCGGTCATACAAACTGGCAGTTATACGGTTCGCGCAAACCAGGACACAAACCGTATATGATGAAATACCATTTTGTAATGCTACGAGACCCCGACGACGATGACCACGCCTGGATGTGCCAAGAAGAGAAGACGAGCAAATTCAATGTGAAAGAGAATTTCGCCAAACTATCCGTTCAAACCGCGGCGAGTGGTGCGCCAGGCGCGATTGAAACCGGGTATTCTTCATATGCTTTAGTATCGAATAATCCAGCATTAAAGGCAGAATACGACGCGATTTTACAACAACAGCAACAACGCGGCCCAGGAAGCGGACGTAATGGCGGCGGCGGCCAGAATGGAGCGGGTGGTGTCAATGGTGACGGGAAACGAATCCGCTTAGTTATCACAGGAGGCGGCGCGGGCAATGGAAACGCCGGCCACGGTTTCGGCGGCTCTGCCGACGCACTATTATCGCATAACGGGTCAATCCTGATGGATAGGATAACCAACCATTCGGAGCTTTCAATGGCGGTCGAAATTATGCTCAATATGCTCGAACCCAAAGAATATGAAATCCGCGAAACACATTATTACACGATGGCGCTTCCCTCGCAATACTTCGACCCCTACGATAAATGGTTGCGCGTCGGTCTTGCCCTTCACAACACGAGCGATAAATTATTCCTCACCTGGATGCTCTTCAGCGCGAAATCCCAGAAATTCGCATTCACCGATATTATGAAACATTATGATACGTGGTGCGGTTTCCCTTATAGTCCCGACGGACTTACCCGCAGGTCGATTATGTATTGGGCGAAGAATGATTGTCTCGAAGATTATACGCGTATTCGTAATGAAACCATCGACAACTTCATCCATCAGACGATATGTAATGAGACGACGAATGACGCGTCTACCGATGTGGATTTGGCGACAGTATTATACACGATTTTCAAAGACCGGTTCGTATGTATCAGTGTGAAGGATAATATCTGGTATGAGTTTGAGAAGAACCGATGGGTGGAATGCGACCAAGGAAACTCGCTTCGTGCTCTTATCTCGAAAGACATGCACGATATTTATACGAAAAAACACCGCGAAATTATGGACACGACATCCGGGCTCGACCCGACATGCGACCAATACACATCAGCCAGAAAACGGTCGCGGCGGATTGTGGATATATGCACCAAACTGAAAACAACGAGCTTCAAGAATAATATTATGCGTGAGGTGCGTGAACAGTTCTACGACAAGGACTTCGAAGAGAAGATAGATACGCGCCCCGAGCTCCTGTGTTTCAAGAACGGTGTCATCGATTTCAAGACAAAGACATTTCGACGCGGCCAACCCGACGATAATCTGTCGAAGACGACGAAAATCGATTATATTCCGCTAGACCAAGAACGTCACCGTGCTCTCATCGACGAAATCAACGAGTTTATGGCGCAATTATTCCCTGAACCGGAACTCCGGGAGTATATGTGGGAGCATCTTGCGTCTACGCTAATCGGGATAAACCGCGAGCAGACATTCAATATTTATATCGGTGGTGGAAGTAATGGCAAGTCGAAGCTTATCGAACTGATGTCAGCGTGTCTTGGCGAGTATAAGGCGGTTCTTCCGATTACAGCAGTGACACAGAAACGCGCGATGATTGGCGGTGCTTCGCCGGAACTCGCCGTGCTGAAAGGAGTAAGATATGCGGTGATGCAAGAGCCGACGAAAGGCGACCGTATCAATGAAGGCATCCTCAAAGAAATAACCGGTGGCGATGATATGACTGCCCGCGCCCTCTTCAAAAACACGATTACATTTGTCCCGCAATTTAAGCTCGTTGTCTGCACGAATGTGCTCTTCGACATCAAGAGCAATGATGATGGCACTTGGCGCCGTATTCGCCTCTGTCCTTATAAGTCGAAATTCTGCGAAAACCCGAAAACCGACGACCCGGAAGAGCCCTACCAGTTCCTTATCGATAAGAACCTGGATGTAAAATTGAAAACATGGGTAAATGTCTTTATGGCGATGCTCGTCAAGAAGGCATTTGAAACGGATGGAAAAGTGCGGACTTGTGCAGCGGTTACAGCAAGTAGCAACAAGTATCGCAATACTCAAGATTATCTGTCGGAGTTCTTCCGCGACAAGATTCGACCTGCTGATGAAGAGAGTTACATCAAGAAGACCGAGGTATATGAAGAGTTTAAGAAATGGTATGTCGTTCAACACGGCAAGAATATCCCGAAGGCCAATGAACTGTATGATTATATGACAAAGAAATTCGGCAAAATCGCCGGGAAAGGATGGCGTAAATGTCGAATTGTATACGACGATGACGACATTAACGAAGACGAAGACGAAGACAGTGGTGCAACTGACAACGAATAAGCGCAACGCCAGCAACGCCGGCGAGCGAGCGTTTCAATGACCCGAATTCCAAAACCGCACATTATTCAACCCAAGCATTTCCATTATTTTTGTCAGTGTATTCAATATCCACAATACAACCTGTAAGATGTATTTCGGATAAATACCAAGTATTATAAGCATTCCAACGACAGTCTTGTCGACCACGCCACTTGAAAAGTAGTCGCGTAATGACATGAATACGAATATTGCAAAAACGGCATAATAGAGAAACAATACCAATTCCTCGTAAAACGATAGACTATTGTATTCGTCATAATCGTATATCGCGTTCTGTTTATGTAAAGCAATTGTCTTATTTTGATTGTCTAATACGGACTGAATATCCTTGTCATTTAATAGTAATTTATTTATCTCTTCGTTGGATTGTCCGCCCGTCAAAGAAACCTTATACAAGATATTCACCATTTTGTCGGCTTTATCGAATAACGTATTGATTGTGAAGATGTAATCATTTTTCGCTTGATTTGAACTTTCACAGAAATTGTTACTTGAATTCGCTTTACAATCCATATAATAATGCTTCCACGGAAGAACCGTAAGATTATTATTGTCATCACTGTCAGTAGTAGGAACTGCATAAAGCGGTAGGCGTTTATTGTATTTTAATACTGTAGTATTAGGGATTACCTCATTCGCATCCCCTTCCCCCATTTGAAAAAAGTTGAACCCCTCTTTCAATGAACCAGTAACAAACCCCTCTACCGTTCCATCACTCGGGGTATTCCGCTCCACTTTGAACGCCTCTTTCTTTTCGGGGATAGGAATCGTCGCGGGATATTCACTGGCAGCTTTTCGATTATCGCGCACACGCTTGTCGGTTTCGACATATTTCATTGCATATTTATATAATTCCGAACTGCTATCTTTACATTTCTCTCGCGTTTCATTCCATATTTTATGCGCCTTGTTGATTTCGTGGGTTTGTGCGTTTCCGTCCACTAAAGCCGTGTATTCCACACTAGTTTCTTTGACGTCATTATCACATTTTCGTTCGATATTTCGAGCGTGTATCCATCGAGCGTGATCGAGTTCTAGCTCATACTTATCTTTGTCGGGTCCGTTAAACCCACCTTCATTGAATATTTTTTCGAGTGTTCTTAAATTATTCTCTGAATTTTTTATCACTTCAGATAAAGGTAGTTCGTTTCCTGTCCCGCCACCTTTTACTTTGACTTTCCTAGCGTTGGAATCCGTGCTTACCGTTTTTTTCATCGTCGCCTCTCCTTTTTGCGCTTTCTCTAAAAGTTCGGGTTCAATCCCTTCTGCGTCATTAAAATCGATACCCATTTATTATAATATAACTACTATAATTGTTAGATTATAATTACATCATCGCCCATCGTCACTATACGGATATAACTATTTAGACGCCGGTGATTTTGATACGAACTAAATTGGTGTCTTTTGATGTCTTCACAGTAAGATATTTACTAATCTCGCCTGCTTTAGCGGCATTAAGCGCCATGCCATTGATTTTAATCGTTATTTCGGTAGCAGCAACAGCAGGATTGGCAGTAGGATTAGCAGCAGCAACAGGATTAGTAGCTTTTGTTACAATGATAGGAGTTTTTCCATTCCAATTACTATTAGGTGCGCTAATATTAAACTGGTTTGGTGAACTGGCAGTATCTGACAAACTGAGATTGGCTGCTGCTACTTTCTGAGTAAATAATGCTGTTCCGTCACGAGTAGATGGTAATGTAATGGTTACGGTGTCGGCGGCGATACTTTGACCTAGGTTGGCAATGACCAGCCCACTCGGAACCTTAAATTTAATCGTCAATATCTCATTCGCCCACGATGCTGAACCTTCCGTGACCATTCCCACATTTGGTAAACACTGACCCATTTCACTGCTCCACGATGTTCCATCAGCACAACATCCCGGACCGTAGCACGCGGCCATTCCCATACCCATTTCCGAGAGATTGGCAGGGTCGCCATTTTGTTCGAGCAGTTTCTTCTTATTCAGCTCCTCCTCGTTGAAATTCCAGTCGTATTTATCAAAGTCGTGGTCGTTACGCCGAATAATATCGAACGCTTGTTTTCCAATGACAATACCGCCCAATGTGAGAATGAAAATAACGCCTAAAGTCCCGATAGACTCGGGAATAAGATTCTTTTTGCGTAACACTGCCAGAATAATCAACGCCACCGATACGATGATGATATTCTTCATCACTTCAGTATTGGCCTCGTAATTCTTGGTATAATATGTATTCACTTGCGCCATTCTGCGTTTATTTGAATTGTCATTCTTCAATGTCTTGGCATTACTCGCCGCTCGTTCCTTTTCTTGCTTAATGAATTCGATGGCGGTACTTTGAGCGTTGTATAATGCGTCGGAATCAAACACTTGTCCGGCGGCTTGTATCGTTCCGTAGGTTGACGCCATTAATTTCGTGAGTGCGGTTCTTGTCTTGATGTATTCCTGTTTATCTCTGGCATTTGGTGCAGTCGGACTAGTATCGTCAAGACGCTCTTGTATTGCATCTAACGCTAATTTAATATCAGTTATCGGGCTGAAAGAAGCACGTGTGGCGAGTGTGCTATCATACGCAAAAATTGTGATAGATCTTTCTATACGGTTCGGACTTTCACCTTGAACGCTTGATGTTACTGTGAATGTAAGAGTACTGTTGCCCAAGGGGTTGCCCGACCCACTCTGATAAATCCTAATAACATTGACTTTAATTTCAATCAGGGTACCTGCATCTATTTTTGAAGGTGCTGTGAATATTACAGAATTAGTTAAACTTGAAACACCACTCGGTAACGACGTACTTAAATTTACCGGTGTCGTTTGCACCGTACTCGCGGTATAGTCAGTATCAGTTGTCGATGTAGCAACATCATTAGGAGTAGAATCAGTCCAAGAAAGCGTTAGCGTTCCGTTCGCGGGTAAATCTTGTTTTAATTTGACTTTCAAGGTTAGATTTACAGGGAAATTAGTCAGATTCCCGGTCTGTGCTTGTCGCATTAACCTCTTACTTGTCTCCGTAGATACAGTCATCCCCTCGATATACCCACCTCGATAAAGATAATCTTTGAATAATTTCCCTGCACATAACACCACTATCGCGAATAAGGCAATAAGTATTTGATTATGTTCACTAAGTTTGTATACCATCTCTATATAATGTGTAGTTATAATCCATAAATACTAATTATATTATTATTTCTTTCGGGTCGATTTTCCGCCGGTGGTTGCACCTGAAGGCGCTGGCGCTGGTGCTGGTGCGGCGGCGGCGGCGGTTGCCGTTCCAATTCGGTCGATAGCATTCGACGCGGTTTCCTTCGCTTTGTCAACGAGGTTTGTGGCACTTTCAACTGCTCCCACCGCCGCTTCGTTCGCGGATTTAACTAAATTGTTAGCACCTTCCGTGACCGAATTCGCAAGTTGTTCCCCGCTCTCTTTCAGTTGATTGCCTGCCGAGCTCAATGCAGCTTTTACTTCCTCAGTCCTATCTGGGATGTCGTCGGTTTTTATACTTCCGACACCGAACCAACCGAGTATTGTCGCTAAAAGTCCGCCGCCAGCGGCCTCACCGCCAGCGCCGTCATTACTGTCATCCGCGTCTTCCTGACCAAACATTTCTTTCAATTTCAAGAGAGCAAGAACCGTCAGTATCGCTAAAATGCTCCAAAGAATAAATTTATAGGATTCGGAAATCAGGGTTTTGTTGCTCTCTTCTGTAAGCGCGAGCAATCGTTCGCGCTGATACTTAGAATTGGCGATGGTTTTGAGGCTCTTGCCTACATCTGTTATCGTTTCAAGATAAGACACATTACGATTACCCTCCTTAAACCCTTCGCGAACAGACGGAGACGTATTCGTCATTGCAGTATTAAAAGTAGCAGTCCTCTCCTTTGTTGTTTCTTCAGCCTTTTTCACTGCATTTGTTATAATTGAAAAGTTCACGGGAACTGTTCCTGGACCTTTCGGAATATGGCTCTTCATATCACACTTGAAATCGGGTGTCATCGCTCCTCCATCGGGATAAAACGAATATTGTGCGCTGTTAATTGCTTTATACACCTCGCCTCCACCGCTCGCCTGATTGGCGGTGATACACTTCTCGTCTTTCATCGTTGAATTAATAGTTGGCACTTTAATAAAGAGTTGCTTGGTTTGATTTATAATACGCAACCCATTTGGAAACATCTTTTCCCGGTCTTTCAATTCGCATTTTCCGTTTGAGTCGGTTGTCCCCTTTGTAAATACATACCCGCCACATTTTTCGTTCGCGTCGCATAATTTCCGACATTCGTCACTTTTATTGTAAATCGATTGCTTTTCGTTAATATTATACGAGCTCTCAGCAGAACGCGTATCGTATCCCTTCATTTCGACATACGACCCAGGTTTTAGATATGACAACGCTGATTCGGGATAATTGTGCCGCTCTCCGTTATGGTCAATATACGCGATTTTACCGACAGGCCCTAAATTAACACCCGTCGGCCCGCCTTTTTTAAGAGAATAAAGAGCACCGGCGACTTGTGGTTTGGTGGGTTGGACATAATTATCATCTAAAAAGGTATAACCTTTAGTCCCTTTACATTTATTTATGTATTTGTTGACAGCATCGCGTTCGACACCACTTCCATTACGTTCGTGAAGAGCTCCCAACCAACCTTTAAGTTGTTCATTATTGTATGTATATAATCCATCATACGTCCATTTACGAAGTTCGTTTTCGTCCCGAACCTTACAAGATGTCTGGCATCGGTATAACATGTATCCTGGATTTTTGCTACATTCACCAATTCGAGCCCAAAATGGACACCACGCATTCTCATCCGGTTTAGTTTTCGATTGAGGAACACACCTTCCATTTCCTACGTGTTTATAATCTTCAAAAATACAACCGTTTCTTGTTTTATGGTCACATTCCGGATTCGGGAGCGGTTTATCTGGGTCTGGAACCCGCATAACCTTACCGTATAAACGCGGTAAGTCCGCCGTGCTATAATTCGCCATAATCTCGTCTTCGCCTTCTTCACGGTTAGCGAGTTTATGACACGCGTTCCCCGTTTTATCAAGCTTCATTACCCCAGCCAAATTCGGTTTATCACCAGAACGGTCATATACCCAACATCTTCCCGTATTTTCAAGACTTCCTGGATTCGGTGGTGTCAATAAAAAGTGAGACCGTCCCAAGTCTTCCGCACGCCGCTTACACTGGGCAATCGAAGATGCGGTTAAATCGGTTTGAAGTGAGAACCCACTATGACGAAGTTCGTTATCATTGACATTATCGTTAAATATATAGCATCCGGGTTCTACAGAATCATCTGTCTCAGTCATCTCAAACACGGCAGAAGGTCGCTCCTTGACATAGACATTTGTCCCTTCATTCCCACACGAAAAAATACCGTTTTGATTATAAGAGTTTCCAAGGTTGCGAACATTGGCAGTTATCATAAATAATGGATTGGATTTCGCCGTATCACCCACATCGTAAAGCAGGTCGAACATTTTGTATTCTGACCATTTTCCCGCCACTTTATATTTTTTAAATGCGTTGGGCTTTGGGCAGCCAATTACACCGGCATTCTTCTTCATTTTATCTGTATCGAGCCACGATGTTGAAACACCAGCGGAATACCGCGGAATATTCCAGACTTGAAAAATCCCGTTTTGGGTAACATAGCCATACAGACTAACACCGGTAGTATCCGTAACTTCGGCCCATTGATTACGAGTATTTTCGTCTTGTTTTTGTATTAAATTCATTATTCCATTTTCTTTATCGAGCTGTGCCAGTTCTATCTGACCATTTCTAGCTACATCTTCTGACACATTATTTACAATCTCTTGTTGTTGATTTGTGATTCCTTCTTTCAGCGAAAATAAACCTTGAACCTGATTGAGAAATTTGGCTCCGAAATCCAACGACGCCGACTTATTGTTATCATCGGGCGATGACGACGCAGACGCAGACGCCGCCCCCGCCCCCGACG
>Ga0078894_10002835_pt1 | contig 13133 bp, 8 predicted proteins | sample LauGreSu1BDMLBSD_2_FD_67506 | JGI IMG/M metagenome (GOLD analysis project Ga0078894, IMG submission 67506) | Freshwater lake microbial communities from Lake Michigan, USA - Su13.BD.MLB.SD (version 4) (version 4) | ecosystem: Environmental > Aquatic > Freshwater > Lake | place: Lake Michigan, USA...
GGCCCACGTCGCGTGGTCCAACCAAGTGCCGATTCTAATCGTGCGGGGCCTGAGCGACCTTGCGGGCGCGCAACGCGGCGCCAACCCCATCGACACCCACGAGGCCCCGGTGTCCGTCGTGGCCGCCCGGGTGCTGCGGGCGGTGGTCGAGGAACTTTGATCGCTGCGGGCGGCCGGATCGCCCCGCGCCGCTCAGCGCATTAGCCGCGGCGAACGAAAGTCGCCTCCACCTGCGAGCCACGCCTCCGACGGAGCAAGTCTCGCCCCACCCCGTCGTTTCGCCCCGGCTCGACCCGACGCGAAGCCTCAAGGCGACGTAACCGCTTCTGTAGCTGGAGGTAGCACGGGCCGAGAACCAACTACAGTCCCAGCGTGATCACTCAGCTCTCGTTCGAATATCTTTCGGTTATCCTTCGGTCATCCTTCGGTTATTTCAATTACTTACGTCAATTTACCTAGGGCTGACCGAAGGATAACCGAACCATAACCGAAGGATAAGGCTTGGAGAACAGGAGCAGCCAAGTCGCGCAAGGCTCCCGTCGCGCAGGCTCTCGCTCTCGCCACGCGACGCGGCGCTCGCTCGGACCTCTCGTTTTCGCCCGAGCGGTCATTAACTTGGGTTTTAGACCGCCTTCAGACCTTGGAACCATCCCTTGCTCGGGACATTTCCGCCCAGGCCCGGCGCCGAGTGAAGATCACCGAGCGGGAGGGCGCTGGAGCTAAACCTCACGGCTCCTCGTCCAAGAGACCGGCCTTCTTCTTCCGCTTGGCCTCCGCCTTCTCCAGTTTTGGCGGCGGCAGCAGTTTCACCTGCTCCAAACGGTCGCCCAGGTGACCAGCCTCCGCCGCCGGGCGGGCGAGCAGCCCGCTTTCCCCCAGCAGGTGCATCCGACGATAGAGGTGGGCGTCCGCCGCGGTCCGCGACGACGCCAGCAGCAACGCGTCCGGGTGGGCGTTCGCGAGCAGCGCGGACAAGCGGAAGGTCCGGTCGGTCGAGACGAGCAGCGGAGTTCCCCGCGCCCACGTGCGCCCGCCATCGGAGGTATTCCACCAGCCGAGTTCCGTCCCGGCCTCGGTGGTCACTTGCAGCAGCATCCGCACCTTCTCCGGGGTCTCGATGATGAAATCTCCGTCGTTCACTCGGCCCGCACCGGCGCCGACCGCGACCGGCGGCAGCCATTGGTGCCCGTCCCAGCGATAGTAGCGCACCTCCCGGGCCACGGGAAACACCACGTGGGGGTGCCCCAAGGCATCCACCCGACAGGTGCCGTGGGAGGAACTCAGCGAACCAGTCGCCTCGATGAGCGCATGCGCGTCCGCCAATTCCTTGGTGACGGGCAGCGTGAGCGGTTGGCCCTGAACATTCGTCCAACGGCCGGCGACCGCATCGAAGCGCATATGATACGCGTTCTGGCGGTGCGAGGAGTGCCGCGGATTGGCGCAGGGATGGTAAACGTAGGAGGCGGTGATCGTGTCGCCCTGGCCGCGCTCGAACCACGCATACCACGCATCGTGCACCGAGGGATCAGCGGAACTGGGCTTGTGCCGCAGGACCGAGACCGGCGCGGAGAAGGTGCGGCCGTCATCCACGGACTTCTGGTAGACCCAATCGCTCCGGTGGCCGCCGTGACGGTAGAACAGGTAGAGGTCCCCGTTGGAAAGCTTCACCCACTGACTGTAGGTGCCGAACGGCGGGAGGTTGTCGACGACCCGCCAACTGGAGATATCGCGGGGGCGCTCCGAGACGACGTGGGTCATCTTGCCCTTGGTGCCCATGAAGAACTCGCCGAGCGGGTTCGGACCGTAACGTGGATCCCCGCCGTGGGAGCCGAAGACCACGTGAATATAGCCCTGCTGGTCGACCACGAGCGCCGGCTTACCGTGGTTGTCGAGTTCCGCCGGGTCGATTTGGTCGGGCGATTTTCCCATCGGGCTGACCCCGGCCTGCACCGGTCCGATCCAGCTGGCGGTAGCGTGGACGTAGGCCGCGACATAGGGGTCTTCATGTGGTCCTTGGTAAGCCACGTAAGTGACCCCGGCGTGGTGCTCGCCCGCCGGGTGCTGCAACGAGCTCACCGGGTTGCCGTAGCCGTTGTCCGTGAAGTAAGGAACCTCGGACGATGCGGCGCGCAGGACGGAGGCAAAGGTCACCAGAAGGCCGACGAGCGCGAGGGGGAGCAACGGAAGACGGAGCATGGCTTAGTTGCTGGCGGGCGGCCGTTCCAAGCGCCCGCCCAACTCGAGGAGGCGGGCGCGCAGCCGAGCGTAATCGACGCGCTGCACCGCGCTCCGGCCGGCGATCGCCAAGGCCGCGCCCACGCCGGCGGCTTCGGCCAAGGCCATCCAGACGGGCTCCATCCGGATCGAGGTCATCGCGATGTGGCTGGCGGAACAACAGACGGGGACGAGCAGGTTGCGGCACTCACGCTCCAGGGGGGTAATCGCCCGGTAGGGGATCTTGTAGATCCCGCGGTGCTTTTCCTCGAGGTAGAGCATCGAGAATTCCCCGCCCTGCAGCGCGACCTGCCCGTGGAGCGGGTGCGTCGCGTAGGGCCAGTCGTCCACCCCGTAGGAGGCTAGCCCGACGGAGTCGCCCGGATCGGTCAGCCCCTCCAGGTCCCGCTGGGTGACGACGTAGCCTGAGACCATCCGGCGCGCCTCGCGCACGTACAGCTGGTGCGGCCAGCCCTCCGTGTCATCGAACTGCCCCGGGGCGAAGCCGACGGCCCGCGCGCGGATCCTGAGCTTTTCGGGCGCGGCGGGATCCGTGCGGAGAAAATGGGTCATCCCGCGCATGTAGTCCTGATGAAACCGCCAGATCCGCGCGCGCGTCGGCCAATCCCCGTCCGGGTACCCGGCATTGCAGCCGTAGACCGTGGGAGCGATCAGGCTCCGCGTGAGATTGCCGGTGGCGGGTGTATGGACGCCGCCCGGGGTCGGCTCATACACGCCGAGCTTCCGCATCCGGCGACCGTCGAGGTTGATGCCCTGAGTGAAGGCGCGGCGAAAGACCTCGAACGTGCGCGGATCGTAATCTTCGGGGGGGCCGAGGGGGATTTGGTCCCGGTCGAGGGAGAACTTCCAGCGGAACCCGTAGCCCATGGTGAGCTGGTCGGCCGTGCCTAGAGGACCCGGCGTGTGGTCCTGCAGCAGCGGCAGCAGGCCGCTGCGCGGGTCGCCGGGGCGGACGTAGGGATCGATCGGGTAGACGGCCATCGGGGGACGCACGCCGGCGAGGGACTCGCCGTACTGTTCCCGAGATTCCCGGCCTAACGTATGGCTGACCCCTGCCTTGGCGAGGAGGTCGCCCTCGTAGGAACAGTCGATGAACACCTTCGCGCTGACGCTGACCGCCGAGGCCTGGCGGGGTTCGCCGGTGGGACAGCCGCGGCGATCGGGAGGCGCGTGATCGAGCACGATGGAGTTGATCGCCCCGTCCTCCTTCCGCACCGCGGCCAACCGGTGCTCGTAGAGGATCTCGACGCCGTTTTCCCGCGCGAGCTCCGCGAATCTCCGCCGGTATTCGGGATCGGAAAGCCCATCCTGCAGGAGTCGGCGGGCGACGCCGCCGGCGGCTTCCGGCCGCCCCCAGTCGATGTGGACGAGGCCCCCGCCCGTCATCCCGCCCAACCAGCGGCTCGGCTCGATCACAAGGACACGGCAGCCCTCCCGCGCGGCGGCAACGCCGGCCGCGATGCCGGCGGCGTTGCCGCCATAGACGCACACGTCCGCCGTGCGGATCGTCGGCCCCGCCGCCCGGGCGACGGAGGAAAGCCCGGCGGCGGCGGCTCCGGCCCACTGCAGGAATTCCCGCCGCGGCAGGAGCGGAACCAACGGCGACCGGAGTCCAGCGGACATCAGAACGTGGTGGTGGCCGAGAACCGGAAGCTGCGCGGGGTGACGTAGCTGAAGTAGCGCGGGTAGCTCACGCGGGCGGGGGATGCGATGTCGCCGTTCGCCGCGCGCAGACCGATGGTGTTATACAGGGGCCGGTCATAGTTGAAGAGGTTCGTGATGGAGAGGTTCAGGTCCACGCGCTGCCGGCCGGGGAGCCGCACGGGGTAGCCGATCGTGGCGGTGCCGAGGAAATAGGCCTTCTGCCAGACCACGGTGTAAGCATCGACCCTCGGATCGTCGATTGCGGTGGTCGGGTTGGCCGGGTTCACGATCGTATCCGCCCCGCGGTAGCCGATCACCTGGGGGCCACGGAACTGCATCCCATAACCGAGCCGGAGGCCGTTGAGCCGACCCCGCGTCAGCCGGTAGTCGGAGTAGAAGTTCGCCGTGTACTTGGTCAGGCGGTTGAGGAGCTGGGTGCCGCTCACCCAGTTGGCCCGGCTGGCCTGCAGGCTGTTCCAGGCGTTGAGCGCGTTGGTGGCGTCGATGAACGGATTCGGCCGCGCGGGGTCGGCGCGGGCGAGATTGTCCGGTCCCACCACAATGCCGGCGTCGTCAAGGATCCGGATGAAGGTGGCCGACTGGGCGTCGACCCACGCGCGGGTCTGGCGATAGGCGTCGGTCTGGGCGGCGTGGGCGAGCCCGTAGTTGAGGGTGAGGCGCCACTGGGGGGTGAGGTTGGCGACCACCTCCAGCTCGTAGCCGCGGCTCTTGCGGTCCAGGGTATCGTTCCACGCGATCGGCAGATCGCCGACCCCGCGGCGGTTCCGGCCGTCGGAGGAGGTGTCGCCAAGGACGTTCGTATTGATGATCGTCTGGAGGTTGCTGAAGCCGGACGGCTGCGAGATGGAGGCGTCCTGCTCCTCGGACTCATACCGGCTCAGCGTGAGGTAAAGCCGGGGGCCGAAGGAGAGGCGGACGCCGTAATCCTTGCCTTCCGAGACGGAGGGCGGGGGTGTGCCGTAATCGATGGTGGTGCGCGAGAAATCGGTCGGATTGAAGGTCTGCGCGAAATTGGCCCAGAGCGATAAGCCGCGACCGACGTTGTAAATGCCGCCGAAGGAGCGCGTCGGCTTGATCGTCTGGGTGGGCGGGGGATTGAAGTCATCCTGGAACCGGTCCCGCGCATACTGCGGGAGCGCGACGCCCGTCGTGGCATCGCGGGGCCGGGTGGCGGGGGCCGGTTGCGCGGGACCGGTCGCGGCCCCGGCGGCGTTCTTGGGGACGTAGGTGAGTTTGAAGTAATCGGCCGGCGCGTCGGGGCGATAGATGAACCGCTCGCGGGTGATCACGCCGAAGTCCGCCGGGTGATCCAGCGGCCGCAGGAAGAGGCGCTGGCTCCGGTCCACGCGGTCGTTGCGGAACGCTCCGAGGACGATGAGCCGCTTCTGGAAAAACGAAAGGTTGGCGGCGGCCTGATAGTACCGCGTGGTCGCGTCGCTGAGCACGGTCGCATCATTGCGGTCGGAGCCGAGGACCCAGAGCGGGTTGTAGGAACGCGAGGTGCCGGCAAGCGGGTCCACCAGGGCGATCGACTTCATCTCGGTGATGTCGCGCTCGCGCTGGTTCCAATAGTAGCGGTAACGAAGGGTCTGCGTGCGGGAGCTGGTCACCAGGCCCCAGGCCCGGGGGTCGGCATCCACCGGAAGCATGAAGTACTCCCGGGAGCGGAACAGTTCCTGGTTCTCGTGGGCGCCGATCAGGTTCGCGCGCAGGTCGAACCAGCGGGTGGAACGGCGGTACGCGGCCGCGAAACGGAGGGCGCGGTTGGTCGTCTCCACCTTCTGGCGCTCGGGCCGGCTGAACTCGTTGTAGGGCTGGAGGAAGTTCGGGTTGGCGACGCCATCGGGCAGCAGCCGGTTGATGTCGATGAAGGTGTTCTGGTACCCTTGGTTGGTGTAATAATCGATCAGCCCGTAGCTGAAGAGGCGGTTGATGGCGCCGGAAACCTGGACGTCGAGGGAGTCCCCGATCCGCTGATCGACGAATAGGGTGGCGTCCCGGAACCGGTTGATCGAGGTCGGGTTCGGGCCAAGGTTGGTGAAGGAGCGACGGGGCACCCGGAAGGCCGAGCCTTGGATCGCCGCGTCGTAGATTCCGGGCATCAGCATCGGCGAGTCGATCAGCGGCCCGCCGTTGTAGCCGAGATTGGCTCCGCTCGCGGCGGCGACCCCGTTGATCGGACGCTGGCCGCCGTAAAACGTGGTCTGCATCATCCCGGTGTAGCTGAGCGCCGTATCGAAGCCGCGGCCGGAGGCAGGAGAGACGATCCAAGTGTTCGTCCCGACGCGCGAAGCGCCGAAGGCAGCCTGGCTGGGAAGCGTCGCGGGCTGGAGGCCGGAGTACACCGTCCGACCGTCCCAGCCGGAGAGGGAATCGTTGAGCGCGTTCATCCCGGCGGTTACCTTCTGCTCGTAATAATCCCCGATGAGCGAAATCCGGGTCGAGCGGGTGGGCTCCACCGTGAGCGATGGCGAGACGCCCCGCCGCTGGGTCCGCTCCCAATCGCGCCAGGTGTGGGTGTCCTGCCACGTGGTCACGACCCGGGCCGCAACGCGTTCCCTGAGCGAATAATTGGCATCCACGGTGGCGCGTAGGGAGTCCCACGATCCGATCTCGGCGCGGACCTCGGTCGCATTGCGCCCGACGCGGGCGCTCTTCACGACCGCATTGGAGGTGCCGCTGATGGTTCCGGTACCAAACAGGATCGAGTTCGGACCGCGCGCGTAGTCCATCCGCTCGAGGTTGTAGGTCGAGGGGTTGGATCCCCCGGTGAAGAAGTTGCGGTTGACCGCGTTGGCGCCGACGCCGCGGACGGTGCTGCTGCCGGTACCGCCGAAGAGTTGGCCGCCGCCGTCGTCGGGCGTCGTGGTGGCGCTCACGGTCCAGTTGATCGCCTCGTTCAGATCGCTCAGGTTCAGGGCGTCGAGGAACTCGCGGGTCTGGACCGAATAGGCCACCGGGGTCTCCACCAGGTCGGTGGCCAGCCGTCCCCCGGCGAGGGCACTCGCGGCGACAAAGCCCTGATCGCGCCCCGTGTTGACCTGGAACGCGGAAAGCACCACGGGGGCCTCCTTCGCCGTCGGGGCGGGAGGCAACACCTGGCCAGGGGCCGGGCAGGCGTTGAACGTGAGCACGACAAAGGCGAGTCGGGAGAACCGGAATGGAGAACGCACCGGGGTAAGTGGCCGGAGGCTTGCCGGGGTCGCGCGGGAAAGGAAGTCAGATCGCGCGACGAAATCGGTCGCCGGCGCCCCGCCGCCTTGCTCGCGGCGGATTTCGCTCGGGCGCCGCTACCTGCCGGAGACGAGCGGACCCTCCTCAACCGTCGGAAAAAAGTGGCGCACCCGTAGGGAGTCGAACCCCAAACCTTCTGATCCGTAGTCAGATGCTCTATCCAATTGAGCTACGGGTGCGTTGTAGGGGCGAGAGAAAGCTGGTTTCCGCGCGGGAGCGCAAGCGAGAAGTTACATCCGCGGACGCGCGCCCTCAGCTGGCGAGCAGGCGCCAGACACTCGCCACGGCGAAGGTCAAAGCGACGCCCATCCCCAGCGGCAAAAGCGCGGCCAACGCCGTCCACCGGGTGCTGCCCGTCTCCTTGTAGATCGTGTAGAGGGTCGTACTGCACGGGTTGTGGAGCAGGCTGAACAACATCAGATTGACCGCCGTCAGCACGGTCCACCCGCCCGCGCGCAGGACCTCTCCGACGAACGCTGGAGAGTCCGATTGCACCATCACCCCCGCCCCCTCGCCCACCCCGGCCAATCGGGCCACAAGCGCCGTCAGCATCAAAATCGTCGGGATCACGATCTCGTTGGCGGGGATGGCGATCAGGTAAGCCAGCAAGATCACCCCATTGAGCCCCAGCGCGAGGCCGAAGGGATTCATTCCGGAAATCAGGAACTCCGCCACGCTGCCCTCGCCCAGCCGGACATTCGCGACGAGCCAGATGACTGCCCCCGCGGGCGCCGCGAAGACGACCGCGCGCCAGAGCACGAGCAGGGTACGGTCGAGGACGGACGTGTACAGAGTCTGCCAGAGCCGCGGCGGCCGGTACGGCGGCAACTCCAGGCTGAAGGTGGAGACCTGCCCCTTCAGCACGGTGCGCGAGAGGAGCCAGGCCACGAGGAAGGTGCAGCCGAGTCCGAGCAAAGCGACGCCGGCGACGGCCCCCGCCGAGACCAAGCCCGCCAGATGCGCCGGCACGAGGCTGCCGAGGAAGATCGTCGCGATCAGGATCTGGGTCGGCCACCGGCCGTTGCAGAGCGCAAAGTTGTTGGTGAGGATCGCGATCAGCCGCTCGCGGGGACTGTCGATGATCCGGGTCGAGACCACCCCCGCCGCGTTGCAGCCGAAGCCCATCATCGTACTCATCGCCTGCTTGCCGTGCGCGCCCGCGCGCTTGAAGAGCGCGTCCAGATTGAAGGCCACGCGCGGGATGTAGCCGAAGTCTTCCAAGAGCGTGAAGAGCGGGAAGAAAATCGCCATCGGCGGGAGCATCACGCTGATCACCCAGGCGGTAGACAGGTAGACCCCGTCCACCAGCAAGCCCCGGAGCCACCCCGGGAACCCGGCGGCGTCCGCCAGCCCGCGCAGCCACGGGTGGCCGCTTTCCACGAGCACCCCCGCCAGCCATTGCGACGGCACATTCGCGCCCGCGATGGTGAGCCAGAACATAAACGCGAACAGCAAGAGCATCACCGGCAGGCCCCAAACTCGGCTGGTGACAATCCGATCCAGCGTGCGGTCGAACGTCGGACGCGCGGGCCGGTCGGGCCGCGAGACGGAGCGCTCCGCAATGCGGCCGGCGTCGGCGTACAGCGACTCCACGAGGTGCTCGTGGATGTCACCGGGGATGCCCTCGCGCAGGCGACGAGCCTGGGCGAGGATCTCCTCGACGGCGGGAGCCGGAGCGGGCGCGGGGGACGAAGGGTTCATCGGGCAGGCAGGGAGGATTCGCGGAGGACGCCTTCGGTGCCGCGGGCGGCGCGTTCCGCCAAGGCGGAGAGCTCCCCGCGTCGGAGGGCCTCAGCCACCCGCTCGTCGCCCCCCAGCAGGCGCATCGCGATCCAGCGCGCGTTGGGCAGGCCGGGGTAGGCCTGTTCGATCCGCGTGGTCAGATCCGCGAGCGCCGACCGGATGGCGGGCGGTTCTTGGCTCAGGCGGTAACCAAAACCGCTGACCTTCCGCGCCGCCATCTCAGCGATCGCAGCGAGCAGCTCGGGCAGTCCGCGCCCGAAGCGGGCAGAAGTGGGAATCACCGGGACACCCAGGTCGCGCGCCAACTGGCGCTCGTCCACCTGGATGCCGTGGCGCTTCGCCTCGTCGACTAGGTTCAGGCAGACCACCGCCCGCTCCGTGATCTCCAGCACCTGTAGCACGAGGTTCAAGTTTCGCTCCAGGCGGGTCGCGTCCGCCACGACCACGGTGACGTCGGGGCGGCCGAAGAGGATGAAGTCGCGGGCGATCTCCTCATCGGGGCTGGTGGAAAGCAGCGAATACGTGCCCGGCAGGTCCACCAACTGGAAGCGGCGGTCCGCATAGGCAAAACCGCCCTCGGCGCGGGCTACGGTCTTGCCCGGCCAGTTGCCGGTGTGCTGGCGGAGCCCGGTGAGAGCGTTGAAGACGGTGCTCTTCCCGGTGTTGGGGTTGCCCGCGAGAGCGACGACGTGGTCCCAGGGGCCAGGCTGCAGGCCCAGCTTGTGCAGCCGGGCCGCGCGGTAAACGTCACAGTCGGCGCAGGCCACGGCGGCCGGGGCGGGGTTTGGCGTCGTGCTCAAGGGGTACCTCCCGGCAAGGGGGTCACGCGCACGTAGCGGGCCTGTTCGCGGCGCAGCGCCACGAGGCTGCCGCGGACCTGATAGGCGGTCGGGTCGCCCCCGGGACCAGTAAGCGCGCTCTCCACCAGCGAACCGGGCACAAAGCCGAGATCGAGCAACCGGCGGCGTTCGGCCCCACGGCAGGCCCCGGTGAGCCCGAGCAGCCGGGCTCGGCCGCCGGCGGGCAACTCGTGCAGGAAGCGCTCCCCGCGAAGGGCGGCGGCGGTCACGCCGGGGAGGGGCTGCACCGAGAGCTGGCGCGCCATCCCGGGGCTGAGGGAGTATTCGGCGCCGTCCGCCCACAGGTGGACCTTCGCGTCATCGCGGGCGACGATGTAGGCGCGCATCCCGGGGCGCAGGCCGAGGCGGAGTAGGTGGGCATACACCGTCTCGGGCTCGTCTTCGATGTGATGGATCTGGAACGGCTGTTCCGGCGGGAACTCCATCAACGGGGCGCCGGTCTCGGCGGCCAAAGCATCGCCCGAGGCCGGAATCCGGTCCCCGTGTGGATCGTAGAGCGGGTGCCCCAGCTTGGCGGCAAGGGCGGCCGTCTCGGCGGGGGTCAGGCGGTGCTCCGCCCGCTCCGCCAGCCGGTGCCAGCGCGCCTCCGGTTCGCCGGTGCGCTCCGCGAGATAGCTTTCCCAGAGCCGGTGCGAACGTACCACGTGCAAGGCGATCTCGCGGCCGGCGGGCCGCAGCCGCAGCCGGGCACCTTCCACTCCGGCCAGCCCCCCGCGCTCTAACTCCGCCACGATCGCGGCGGCGGCGCCATCCCCCACCCGCAGGGCCCCCGCGAGGCTCAACAGCGAGGCCGCCGTGCCCTCCGCCTCGCACTTCAGCAGATGCTTCAGGGCGTCCTCCCGCAGTTCCCGCTCCCGCCGCTCCCGCTGACGCTGCCACCACGCCAGCAGCCCCCAGCGTGGCCACACAATCAGCATCGCCAGGCCGAGGAGCAGAAGCGCCCACAGCGCGGGCTTCACGACCACCTCCCGAGGACGAACGGCAGTGGGTTGGCTGAAACCATAGCGACCATCCAAAGCGTTTATTTTGATTTGTCAAAATCTATCCTTGGCAGGTTCAAATCCGCGTGCCTACGCTCGGCTTATGGCGACGATCGCGGTGGAGAACTACCTAAAGCACGCCCTGCTGCTGGCGGAGCGCTCCCCGGACGGCTTGGTCCCAATGGGGGAACTGGCGACCGCCCTCGAGGTGGTGCCGGGGACGGCCACGACGATGGTCAAGGCCCTAGCGGACTCCGGCCTCGTCGTCCACGAGCCCCGGCGCGGGCTGCGCCTCACCACCGCGGGCCGCCGGGTCGCGCTCAATGTGCTGCGCAAGCACCGGCTGGTCGAAACCTTCCTCGTCAACGTCCTCAAGATGGACTGGGCGCAGGTGCACGCGGAGGCGGAGCAATTGGAGCACGCGATCTCGGATGCGGTGCTCGATCGGCTGGACGCGCTGCTCGGCTATCCGGCGACCGATCCGCACGGCGATCCGATTCCCAGCGTCGAAGGCACCCTGAACTCGGCCGTGTACGCGACCTTGGCTACCTGCGCGACGGAAGTCGCCCTGCGCGTGGTGCGGGTGACGGACCAGTCGGCGGATTTCCTGACCTTTGCGGAGGCGCACGGCCTGCGTCCGGGCGCGGTCGCCCAGGTCGTGGACCGCAACCTGCCCGCAGGGCTGGTCACCTTGCGGCGCCCCCGGGGCAAGCCCTTCGCCCTAAGCCTAGCCGCCGCGGGACGCATCTGGGTGGCTCCAGCCGAGGCCGGTTGAGCCGGTGCGTGATCACCATTCCCAGTTAAAGCGTAGGGTGTGGATCCAATCCGGGGCCCGGCGGTTCAGCCCGCGCTGGATTTGATAGTCGATCTCGAGCCCACCCCAAGGCCGCAGCAAGGCCCCCGCGCCGAGCGTGCCCTCGCGGGCGGACCAGGTGCCGGACTCCGCGTCTAGGGTGACTTCGGCGTAGGCGGAGAGCAGCCGGAACAAATCTCGGCGGACATACGCGGCGCCGCTCCAACGGTGGCGACGGCCGTCCGCGCTTGAGGCGGAGTCCCAATGGAGCATCGCTCCGGTGACGATCCCCGCGGGGCCCTCGCTCGCCCAAGGCAAAATGAGTCCACCGTCAATGCGCTCGCTGCCGAGCCCAGCGGTCGAGGTGGGCAGGCGCACGTAGGGGATCAGGGCAAGCGCCGCGGCCCCGGAGTCTAGGCGCCAGAAGGTCCATTTGGTGCGGAGGCTCACGTCCCCGAACCCAGCGTCCGAGTCGCGGCGGCCGCCGAGAGAGAGCGACTGGCGCAGGAAGAGATCCACGCCCACCTGCAGGTCGAGCGCGCGGGTGAGACCGGTCGTGAGCAGGGTTGAGCCGACCGCAAGCGCGTCGACCGTCCCGCCGTCGGCCTCGGCGTGCCCGACGGTGAAGCGCACCCCGTCCACTTCCAGCAGCACGCGGCCGGGCGCCACGGTGTGCGGGCTCTCGGTGACCTGGGCGTGCAGCGGGTGACTCGCTAGGCCGAGCGCGCAGGAAAGCAGCAGGGAGTACAGGGGGCGGCGCGTCATCGGGCGGGAACTTTCCGGCGACGAGTGCAGCCGGCGAGGAGAAAATGGGGCGGCGGTGAGCCACTTCCCCCTTGCGCGCGCGGTGGGGTGGGGGCCAGATTCCGCGCGATGTCGCAGGGTTTCGCCCGCCTCGTGTTTGCCTTCACGGCCCTCTTCTTCGGGGCGTTTTTTCTCTGGCCGGTGCTGCAGATCCTGAGGGGTGGCTTCGTGGATGCGGACGGCCGTTTCACCCTCGCCTACCTCGGGGCGATCCTCGCGGATCCGCACCACGTCGGGGCCTTGGGCAACTCACTGCTGCTGGCGGCGACCACCACGTGCCTGGCCCTCGGCCTCGCCCTGCCCCTGGCGTGGGTGAGCGACCGGTTCCTTTTCCCGGGCAAGGCCCTGCTGGGGGCGTTGATCTTGGTCCCAATGATTTTGCCGCCGTTCGTCGGCGCGATCGGGATCAAGCAGATCTTCGGTCAGTACGGGGCGCTGAATTCCCTGCTTCAGGTGGTAGGCTGGCTGGAGCCCGGGGCAACGATCGATTGGTTTGCGCGCCACCAGTTCTGGGGGATCGCGGTGGTGCAGGCCTTGTCCCTCTACCCCATCATCTACCTGAACGCGGTCGCTGCGCTGGCGAATGTGGATCCCGCGATGGAGGAGGCGGCGCAGAATCTGGGCTGCACGGGCTTCCGGCGATTCCGGCGGATCACCCTACCGCTGATCCGCCCCGGCTTGTTCGCGGGGGGCACCATTGTATTCATCTGGGCGTTCACTGAACTGGGCACGCCGCTGGTGTTCGACTATGACCGCGTCACCAGCGTGCAAATTTATCATGGCCTGAAGGACATCGGGATGAATCCCCTGCCCTTCGCG
>Ga0078894_10002836_pt1 | contig 13130 bp, 11 predicted proteins | sample LauGreSu1BDMLBSD_2_FD_67506 | JGI IMG/M metagenome (GOLD analysis project Ga0078894, IMG submission 67506) | Freshwater lake microbial communities from Lake Michigan, USA - Su13.BD.MLB.SD (version 4) (version 4) | ecosystem: Environmental > Aquatic > Freshwater > Lake | place: Lake Michigan...
GCCTGCCTGAGTTCATCGAGGCACGCAAGCAGAACTGGGAGTCCTTGCGCCGAGGGCTCGCTGCCCACGATGACGTGCTCGAATTTGCCCTGCCTACCCATGCCACTGCCTGGGATCCGGAAATTGGGTTCTCCTGGGATTCCAGCGGTTGTCGTACTGATTGCAGTTGGTTCGGCTTCAAAATCGCAGTGAAGCCAGGGGCGGCTTTCAGCCGCACTGAGCTGGCGCAGGAGCTGGACCGCAACCTGATTGGCAACCGCATGCTGTTCGGCGGCAACCTCTTGCGTCAGCCGGCCTTTGTGCAGCTTCGCTATGATAATCCAGCAGCCCTGCGGGTGGTAGGCGAGATGGTGGGGTCTGACGAGATCATGGCCAGCACCTTATTCCTCGGTACCTATCCAGGGTTAACGGAGCAGATGATGGGTCTTGAGGTTGAAGTGATCAAAGCTTTTGCGATGAACCAGCGAGAGTTATCTTCTGTAACTCCTGGTCGTGGCCAATGAAAGCATCCGACTTTGTTGCCCGCTATCTTGAGGCGAGAGGGGTCACTCACGTCTTCGAGCTTGTGGGTGGGATGATCACGCATCTGCTTGATTCAATCAGCGATTCGAGCCAGATCGCCATTATTAGCTGTCATCATGAGCAGGCCGCCGCATTCGCTGCTGAGGGCCACGCCAGGATCAGTGGGATTCCTGGTATCGCAATGGCCACAAGCGGACCTGGGGCGACCAATCTGTTGACGGCGATTGGCAGTTGTTATTTTGATTCCATCCCAGCAGTTTTCATAACGGGACAAGTTAACACCCACGAGCTCAAGGGAACACGTGGTGTGAGGCAGCTCGGTTTTCAGGAAACAGAGATTGTTCCCATGGCTAAGCCGATTTGCAAGTCTGCCGTACAGGTTCAGCAAGCAGCTGATCTCCCTCTTGTCTTGGAAGAGGCGTTTCGACTTGCTCTTGATGGACGCCAGGGTCCTTGTCTCGTTGATCTGCCGATGAATGTCCAGGCTGAGCTGATCGATGATGCTCAGGCTGGAGAAGCTCTTCACCTTGCTCGCCAGGATGCCCGAAAAGACCATTCTGAGTGTTCTCAACAGTTGCAGCCTCAGGCTGGTGAAGAGCTGCTCAGGCAGGATCTCCTTTCCCTGTTGAAAGCGATTGATCAGGCTGAACGCCCTCTGCTTTTGATGGGTGGAGGCTGTGCATCACCTACGAATAGGCAGGTTGCTCGTCAGATTGCCAGCCTGTTGGCCGTGCCCGTTGTTCATTCTCTTATGGGGATTGATGTTTTGTCGGCATCTCATCCTTTCAGGATTGGGTTCATCGGGTCTTATGGAAACCGCTGGGCAAACAAAGCTTTGGGCGCCTCAGACCTTCTGATAGTTCTAGGTAGCCGTCTCGACATCCGGCAGACAGGCTCTGATTTGCAGAGCTTCTGTGAGGGTAAGCAAATCTGGCAGATTGATATTGACGCTGCGGAAATTGGCTTGCGCGTACAGCCCCAACGTCATCTTTGCTGTTCGATTCGTTCCGCTGCCTTGCAACTTTCCCACCTTGTGTCATCCGCCAAGCCACGTCATTCTGCGTGGTTTCAGCAAATTTACGCTTTGCGCGTGCAGTTTCCAGCTACACGCGAGTATACGGTTGAACCGGGTGAGGTTAACCCCATTGAACTGTTACAAACTCTGTCGCGACTTGCTCCTAGCCCCTGCAATTATGTCACTGACGTTGGCCAGCATCAAATGTGGGCTGCTCAAAGTCTGGCCTTTGCTGATGGAGATCGTTTTCTCACGTCAGGTGGTATGGGAGCGATGGGGTTCGGACTTCCGGCTGCAATAGGGGCCGCTTTTGTTAATACTGGTGTGAGCACAGTCCTGATCAGTGGCGATGGTAGTTTCCAGCTCAATATCCAAGAACTTGAGACCTTGAAGCGTAATAATCTAAACATCAAGATTGTTTTGTTCAACAATCACTGCCATGGCATGGTACGCCAATTCCAAGAATCCTATTTCCACGGCAAACTCCAATCAACCGTTGAGGGTTACAGTGCACCTGACTTTGTTGCCGTCTGTAAGGCCTACTCACTCCCTGCGCGCCGTCTTGAATCCCAAAGCTCCTGTGAAGAGGCTTTGAACTGGCTTTTTCATATTTCTGGACCATGTTTTCTAGAAGTGCCCCTATCGGTACGAAGTAAGGTCTATCCAAAGCTCGCTTTTGGCCGGCGATTCGGTGAAATGGAGCCGGAGGCTTCTCCTGTAGCAATGGAGTCCACTTGATCGGGTTTTTCGCCTATGTTTGACTCATCATCTGGAACCATTGTTGTCACCGGCGCAAGCGGTTGGGTCGGGCGAACAGTTTTAGAGCATCTTGCAAGGCTTTTGCCGAAGGAAGAGTTTCAGTTCCGTTTGCGCGCCTTCAGTAGCCAGGGTGGCTTCATCCGTCTTGTAGATGGACAAACCATTGAGACTCAACCACTGTCTGCTCTGCCATCATTGGCGTATACAGAAGGCTTTTCGTTTCTTCTGCATGCTGCTTTTTTGACGCCTGATCGCTTTACAGCTCTAGGTCTTGATAGCTATACAGCCATCAATCGTTCCATCACAAAACTCGTTGAATCCGCCGTTTCCTCCACTCCTGCTGTTCGTGTAGTTCACTTTTCATCTGGTGCTGCAGCGTGTATAGAGTCCAACCAGTTCTTGAGTTCTGCCTCCACACAGCTTTATGGTGCGCTTAAGCTGGAGGAGGAGAAGCGGCTGCAAGCGATAGCATCCACCCTTGTACTTCGCATTTATGCATTGAGTGGACGCCATATCCGCGAACCGCGACGTTATGCACTTGGTGACTTTATTGCCCAAGCTTTGCTGGAAAATTCACTGCAGGTCCAAAGCCGAAGCCCCGTTGTCCGCGGTTACGTCCATGCCGGTTGCCTTGCTGAGTTAGCGATAAAATGGCTGTTCAGTGACCTAGTTCCACCTGTCAAGGCTGTCAATGCCGTTACACATGAGGTTAATTTAATAGATCTGGCACGCACCGTTGCAGCAGTTTTTGGTGGTCTTAGCGTTGAAGTGCGTGATCAGTCCACCCATGATTCAAGTATTTATACTGCCAGACCAGACCGAATGCAGACTATGCTAAAACTTCTCCACGTCGGTGTTCCGACTCTCGAACACCAAATCCGTGACACTGCCCTGGCTGATTTTCGTTCGTAACTGAGCTAGCCATCTTTTCCCATCAACTTATTCTGCTAACTGCATTACGCCGACCTATCTCTATCGCGACTTATCAAGGCTATAATGTACCCTTGAGCCTTACAGATAGGCAGTTTAAACTGCAACAAGTTGCTCCTTTTCTCTTGGGCCCGCAAATACATCGTGTATTCTCAATCCTTCAGTAAGGTGAAGGTGAGATCCTCCTCTTTGTTGATGAGTGGCGTATTTTGCTGTGCTTGCTTGAGTGTCAGCCACAGTGATGCTCAGTCTATGGGTCATGCCCCTAGGCGACAGGCTGCCTTCTTGTGTCAGCAGTCCAGTTGATTGCTATAAGCAGGATGCTGCTTCTAATAAGGCATTAGGAAGAGATCTCATCCCCCGAAATCCTGAGTTTCTCATTGCTAGGGTCTTGATTCTATGCAAACTAAGTATGTACCTAAGTCTTTCGGTAGGCAATATCTAAGTTCGCGTTTTTTCATGCGTGCTCATGTCAATTGGCTTTGTGTAGTAGCCATGTGAAATAGCTCTATCAGCCATTCCGCTGGCTAAGAATTGTTGTATTCCTTAATTCTGTTTGGATAAACTAATATTACGCCTCGCTTCCTACAAATCGGAATTCATTTGGTTTGGCCTAGCTCAAGTAGTTACGCTGATTGCCCCACTGGCATTCATTAGGCTTTATTCCAATAAATTGGAACCCGAGGTATTTGGCGAACTTTCTCTTTGGCTGGCAATCTGCGTTGGCGTGTCTCTCATTACATATTCTCCCAACTGTGCTTCGGCTGTAAAATTCATCTCTGAAAGTTCCGATAGTGAGCTGTCTATAAAAGCATACGTAGATGCGCTATACCGAATCAACCAAAAGCATACTGGTTTTGCCGCGTTTATTCTTCTCGTCATCGGCCTTTTTCTTTTTTTGCTTCATAAAGAGCCCGGCAGTCTTGTGTCTGCTAGTGCTTCAATTGCATATTTTGCCGCCCAGTCTTCATTCACGCTTAGATATAGCATAGCCAACGCACTTCGCCATCGTAAATTGGCATTCATTATTGCTGCTATAGAGCTAATTCCTAGGTATATATTGTCAGCATTCTGTATAAGTATTTTGAGCGGCTCAGTGCTGGTGGCCTTTGCAGCCATAGCAATCTGGTCACCATTCTCATTACAGCTGTTTCGCCTTATATCTAGCCGCAAATATACCCTTGCGAACACTCATCGACAAGACTCTATTAATGTAGTTGTCCCGAGTACAAGGATTGATGAGGCCTCCTTGAAAATCAAGACCTATTCGCGCCCTCTTAAATACTCTGGAATTGCTGGGTTTATTCAGTCTCTCTCCGACTCGTTTGTCCTGCTATTTTTTCACGGGCCAACTGCAGTTGCAGCCTTTGGCATTCTGCTTAAGGCAGTTTATACCCCACTTTCTTATGGAATTGCCCAATTAATTTCGTTTACAGAGCCTCTTGTATTCAGTAAATATGCCAAGCGTGCACAATCTAGCTCAATAGGCCTCTTAAGCATAAAGCCTTCTGTAATTTATGTGATCACTCTTTTTACGATAGTCAGCTTATTGCTTGGCATTCATTTGCTTGGCTTTAAGTTTATAGAAACAGTCTCTGAGCGGAAATTTGCATCTATCTTGTACAGTTCAGCTCCTTATATTGGAATCTCAGCGCTTCTCTTTTGCTTTTCTCAATTCCAAGCTCTTGTCATCACTGCTGTAAGGGGGCCTCGCATTTGCCTAGCTCCTCGTCTCTTCTATTCATCAGTACTAATTGGTCTAAATATTGTCCTGGGTCAATACTATTCGGTTCTCGGATTAGCTATCTCTTATCTTGTGGCGAGCATACTCTTTTTTGTTCTCATCCAATTAGTCTACTTGCGCACTCTTGACAAACTCTAGGAAGACAAGCATCACGAATGCTAATCCTCTACCGACTACCCATCCAACTAATATCCTTTTAACATCTTTTGCAACGCTGGTTAAGTCTAACGCTCCGCACCAATTCCGTAGACACACTGCAACTCTTAGCGCTTAGCTTAAATGATACCTTCTTTCATGCCAACACTAATGTGGTATGGCTTTCTCTTGCCAGCTTATCTATATCATATCAGGAAGAAGTCCTTTTTTAATGCCTGTATAGCGGTCTTCATACTATTAGTCGTAAGCGGTCGCATTCCAGCCCCTGCACTCCCTAATGGCCTAGAGCTATGGATGATATATGCTACCTTTATTGGGCCTTTCCTGTTTCTTTCTAATCTTCGCCGTCAAGCGAAGATGACTAAATATAATTCTCGAGGACGCTCCCTCATATACTTTCTTGGCTTAGTCTTTAACATATTAGTCATTGCCTTCGGTTGCATTTCTTATGCAACTATCCGTGATTACAACCAAGGTTACTTCATACTGCTACTGGCCTGCCAGGCCGTTGTCTTAGCTTTACTCACTTTTCCGGAAAATGACAAATATAGCCTCAAGAGAGATATATGCTCTTGTCTTGTCGTAGCCGTCTCCTCTATTTGTACCCTAGCACTTGTTTTACAAATTCTTATCTTTTGTGGTCTAGCAGCATGTCCAAATTTTTATCCTTATCACCCCGAGGGAGATATACATTGTGTGACAACCCCTATTGGAGACATATATCGGCTTTCCATTGGGAGCAATATCAATGAGTTCTCCATGTATATTCTTTGTTCTTTCCTTCTCTTGCTAGATAAAAGAAGCACTACCGAAGCCCCCAAACGTGTACATGTTTATATCCCATTTTCTTCTCGGAGCTTCAGTGTAATCTTTCCTACAAGGAAGCCAATCCTGATTTTTCTGCTGATATGCGGCTTTTTAGCTCTTTCAAGAGCATTAATGCTAGGGCTTTGTCTGTTCCTATTCATTGCATTATGTCGCTCAGTTCTTAATATTAGCCTTGGTGGGCCGCTCAAGGAACACATGTTGAATAGGATTTTTAAAGTAAGCCGTTCACATATCAAGTTTTTAATATTTGGCCTTGCATTGCTCATTCTTTTGATCCCGTTCCTTGCGTCATCCGAGTTTACTGAGCTATTCTCATCTCGATTTTCTTTCCTTTGGGACTTTCAATCTATACTTGAAGGATCAAGCTCTCAAGAACGAATTCACCAATTTAATGATTATCTTCCTGTACTTGAAAAACTTTCTATCATGCCGGTACTTGCGCTTGGCGAAGGAACCATCCTCCATAACACCTTCATCCAATTGTTATTGGAATATGGCTCCATAGTAGCAATAATAGGATTGTTGATTCTGGTATATGCCCTTCTTTTCTCGCCTTTGCTTGTTGCGCCGCTTTTAGTATATCTTCTCTCTCATCATGTTCTTTATAATCCATTTCTTTGGATCTATCTTTTTGCTGTTACTACACGTAATGTAGCTCAGGCTCATCCCGTTGTCACCACTTTGGATAATAAACTACTATCCACCGGCAATGCTGGCATGCAGCAAGCTGCGCTTAAAATAATGATCTCGCCCTCATTTAAAGAGAAACCATGCTAATCTCTATACAAAACCCTTATTCAGGCAAGATTGCCCTATATTATAATCGCTACGATGCCGTCACTATAGCAGCGTACCGTCAGTTTCGATGCCCGTCTTCAAATAACACAAGCCACCATCTCTTCCCGTTGATTGAATTCTTTCGATTTCTTGAGACTTCTGGATATACTATTTCACTCGAAAGACGCATCTCTCCATCTGACATCTCATTCGTACGGGTTATCTGCTCTCATGATCTATCAAGAAGGGCTATTACGGCATTAAAAAACATGCAGTCTAGGCGCTTTCCGGTCTATTCTGCGCTGCTCTTAAGCGAGCACCCTTTGTATCAGAAGCGGCTCTTTACTCCAGCAGCGATCGATTTGTTTTCTGATGTCTTTACTTCTATGAAAATATCTTTTAGACGCACAATACCCATCCTAAGTCCTTACATATTCAGCGAAATACCCTGCTCTCAGCATCTACAATCGCGCCACAATAATCAAGTGATTGACACCACTCTTATTTCTTCAAATTTGCCGAACAAGCCAGGTACCACCTATGGCTTTAGGCGTCATATGATTAATATCTTGTCTGAGGCGGATACTTTATTGTTTATGTTCTATGGCAGAGGATGGAGGCTGTCCGACTATTCAGGTAATCTTCGCTTGTTAGCCAAGTACTCTGTTTCCAATCTTACGCATCATACCAGGCTTACAGCTAGAGCCACCTCAAAGTATGGGGGAGAAATCCAAGACAAATCGCTTCTTCTGTCCGCCAAGAGCTGTGTCTCTATCGAGAACTCTATATCTCCAATAGGGTATATGACTGAAAAGCTGATAGAGCCTCTTGTCTTCGGGTCAGTTCCTATATATATGGGGGCAATAGGCTCCTCCGAAATCTTTCAAATACTCCCTGCTTCTTCGTCCCGATTCCTCCAAAATAATGATGCGGCGTCCCTACTAAGATCCTGCCTTGAAGTCTCTGAAATGAGTCTCCGCGAATCGCGAAAACTTGCCGAATCTATTCGGACCACCATCAATGCCTATCTAGAGACCTGCCACTTCCCTACAGGCTTATGGAAGATCGCTCAAAATATTTCCGATCGCCTTATTTAGAATGTATACACTCTGCCTTGCTGTTATAAGTCATGATAGGCCTCATCTTCTCCGCCATATGCTTGACTCCCTGCGGCATACAGCTGATAACCCGCATATTCGTGTCATAGTAAGTGATAATAGCACTACGCTTGCGGACGAAGTAAAAAATGTTTGCGCGAAGTACTCTTTCGTTAAGTTAATAGCCAGCCCTGGAGTTACGCAATTTAAAAACTACGAACAGGCCCTAGTCGAATCAAATTCAAAATACATTTCTTTCTTGCATGATGATGACTTCCTTGTTCTAACTAAAGTTATGCTTGAAGATACTCTCTCCTGCCTATTCTCTGCCGACTGGCCGACTCTTTTTCGTAGCCGTAGTATCTCGTTCTCTTCCAGCTTGCCTTCTTTTCTTTTCGCTCATCAAGGAGAGCTGCCCAAGCCTTACTCACTTGGCGCATTCCCATTCTCTCTTCCTGCCTTTCCCTGCTGGGTTTATCCTTGTATACCTGAGCTCAATGATGTGATTGCACAAAATCTAGGACTTCGCCCATTCGGGAAGTATTCAGACATCTCTTTTGTGGAGGAGATGCTCCACAGGAATCATTACGAAGTCTGTATTCTACCCTACTACTATTTCCACGTCCAGCATTCTGAGTCTGATTCTGCCTCTACTGACTATGCTGCAAGGCTTAGGCTTCTCTGGCATACTTGCCGTCATGTACCTCCCGTCAAGCTGGGTCCATTTCTAGTGAATACTCTGCGCCATGCACTGGCTCTCTGTTGCCAAGTAGTAATTAATTCTATGAGGGCTTAGTGTTTACATCCCGTTTGGCTTCCCAGCCCATCTTTCTTAGCATTCTTTGCTCCCCGCATGGTGGTATAGCTACTTATGTTTTAGGCCTCTTGGAGGCGCAAAGTTCGCATGGATCTGCTATTGCGCTTGCTTATACTTGTGGTCGAGCTGACCCTGCTTTCACATTCAAGGTTGGCTCTCTTGCTAGCCTTACCTCGCGTACAATACTTCATCTGCAAACTCACAAGCTGCCCACTTTTAAATCTATTTCCGACTTGGTTACTCTCTTGATCTTTTGTCGAGAGCATACGTCTGCAAGAGATGTCGTACTGATTGCCCATGGCACAAGCTCTGCGGGATTGGCTTTGGTGGTTTCGCTTCTCTTCAAGCGTTGTCGCTTCTTTTACATTCCACACGGAGGTGTGTCTCATCTCTACAATTCGAAAAACCCGCTCCTCCGTCTTTGTGTATTTCTTTATGACAAGCTCTTGTCGTCCTTAGGTGCACGTTTTCTCTGTGAAAGCAGATATACCTATGATCTCTATAGTTCGCTGAGTTCTAGTAATCCATATCTTTTTGTTGAGCCTTATGGCTATGTCTACTCTCTCCCGCAAGATCTTCTGTTGCAAATTGGCGCTAAGCGCCTTTCCTCGAGCCGATCTCATGCTCTTGGATTGTCTTCTCCGGTTCATGAAGACCCGTTCACTATCATCTATCTAGGCACTTGGCGCGTTATTAAGGGCGCAGTCCATCTTCTTCGAGTCTTAGAGCTGATGGGGCCACAGCATGCAACGCTGCCAAACGGAAGGCCTATTCGTTTTATGCTCTATACTGATCTCGCCTGTTCTTGTAAGTTCTCCCTCTCCGAGGATGGTCCTAAGGTTTCTTTCCATCCTTGGTCTTCGGATGTGCCGAGTGTGCTTCGTTCTGCTGATGCTCAGATTATTCCATCTAGAGGGGAGTCATTTGGCTATGCAGCCATTGAGGCTTTAGCGGCCCGTGTTCCTATTATTCATACCAATGTAGGTGGTCTAAAAGAGATTCTGTCTGGAACTTTTATGCCAATACTGTCGGTCGACTTTACTGCTTCCGATCTATACCGTGCCATATTAAATATTTCATCGAATTCTTTCGATCAGCTACTCGGTCCATCTGACCCTCTTCAGGGAATTGTGGATCGGTCTTTTTGGGCCCAGCATCCCGATTTTCTCTCGTCCTCTTGGTCTTGACAGTTTTTTCCCACAACTTATTGACGCGTTTTGTGCGTGTTGATGGGGCTGATATTTCTCGCCTCCAGCGCCTGCTCGATCCTCTCATAGTAACTCTACTCTTCCTTTGTTTTAACCATCATTCTCTTCCTCACGCTAGTTCAGCGCGGCTGCCTCCCTGGCTCTTTGTGGCTCTCTGTGTAGTATCGCTGCTCCCACACTTTGGTATCTACCGTAGTTATAGATCTTGCAGTCTCTTCATCCTCGCCCGCCGAGTGGCTTTCGGATGGCTTGTTGTGCTAGCAGCATTGTTGATGATCGGTTATGCCACAAAATCCACCGAGAGCTTCTCCCGGCTCGGCACCTCCCTGTGGGCGCTCTCGTCCTTGTTTCTTTTGCTCGCAAACCACGTTGGCCTGCGTAAACTATTGCGCCACTATCGCAGCCTAGGAGTTAACAACCGCACAGTACTTTATTGGGGCTTGCCTGAGTCGGCCGCAGCTTTTGCTGCACAGGTTCATGACAACTCTTGGATGGGCCTGAAGCTGGTGGCCTGGTTTGGCCCAGAGCCCCTCTGCGCACGTTCATCAGCTCACTGGCTTCCGCCGTTTGGTGGTCAGCTACGCGAGATGCAGCTCTGGCTTCAGAGCCACTCTGTTGATCGCATTGTGTTCAGCCACGTATCACGCGAGGGCTTGCAGATGTCTGATTTGCTTAGGATCTTCGGAGATACTGCCGTCCCAGTTGTTTATGCACCTGATTGGGCCCTGCCCTCTATGCACTTTACTGTCGATCAGGTCGGCCAGCAGCCTTGCATTGACCTCTGGGGTAGTCGTCAACTCCTCACTGACCGCCAGCTCAAACGCAGTTTCGATCTATTTCTTGCGTGCACTGGATTGTTTATTCTTGCTCCGCTGCTCCTTCTTATCGCTCTAGTTGTTAAGCTGTCTAGTCCCGGTCCTATACTTTTTCGTCAGGAGCGCTATGGCCTTGATTGCAAACGTTTTTTTGTTTACAAGTTCCGCAGCATGCGAGTGGTCGAGGCGGGTGATCAGTTTGGCCTTAAGCAAGCCACGCGCAATGATCCGCGTGTGACCCCCGTCGGTTCAGTGCTTCGCCAATGGAGTCTGGATGAACTGCCCCAACTGATTAATGTGGTTAAGGGAGAGATGAGTTTAGTAGGTCCGCGCCCCCATGCAGTCGACCATAATGAGTATTATCGCAAGCATGTGGCTGGTTACATGCAGCGCCACGCATTTAAGCCAGGTATCACAGGCCTTGCCCAGGTTGAGGGCCTGCGTGGTGAAACCACCAGCCTAGAATCCATGGCTGCCCGCATTGACGCAGACCTCCGCTACCAACGCAGTTGGTCCCTCAAGCTCGACATCAAGATTCTCATCAAAACGTTCCTTCGCTTACGCTCTCCCAACGCTTATTGATGCGAAAGTCTCTACTTTTGCACTGGCGAATCGACTACTGCATGACGATTTTTCCAGGTTCGTCACCAGAGAAACTCAATCACGCCTAACTGAGGTGAGCACCAGTCCTAAGCTGAGTCCTTCCTCGACTGGATATGGTCGTACGAGTAGGGAGGCGGTTAGCGCTTGTATCTTTCCGATTTCAGTAACAACGTCTCGTAGGGCTACTAGCAGAATACGGCCAGTTTGAAACGTCGATCTTGTCTGTTCGGGTTGGGTGTTTAGGGCATTGCGCTGATGTGTTTTGGGCATCTGTTATTCAAGTCTTGTCGGTAGTCTTCGAGACTTGGTAGATCCGTTATTGGCTCTCTCTCTCTCTCTTGTGCCCCCGGGTTTTAAGATAGTTTTCACCCTTCTGATCAGTTCACTGATGTTGGTGAGCTTTGCTGGACAGTCTCGGTCCCGAGCATCGCTAACTCCTGCCGGTTGCAACAATGACCCCGCTAAGTATTAACACTATTGGAAGTTCGGCCTCCCAACTGGCTTTGTGAGTTTGCATGGGTTTCCCAGATTTCGTGGACACCGATCAAGGGTTCACCTGGGTGGGTGTACGGGCAGTGGTGAACGCCTGCACGTAGTCGATTGGACGCACGTAGCCGATCGTTGAATGACGCCGCTCGCGGTTTTAGTAACGCGATCCAGAAGCCCAGATCGCGCCCTAGCTGTTGGGGCGAAATCAGACCCTCGCGACCGTCATCGAGATTAAGTTCCAGTTTCAGGGTCGAAAAGAATCTCTCCACCACCGCGTTGTCCCGGCAGCAGCCCTTGGCGGGCATACTGCAGGTGATCTTCTCCTTGTGGAGCTGTTCCCTGTAGTCGTTGGCCCGCTACTGTCTGCCCTGTTCTGTTTTGATTAGCAGCTGATCGGGTTCCACCTTACGATCGCTGAGAGCTCGGCCAAGAGCCTTGATCACCAGGGCGGTGTCCATGCGCGTTTCCAGCTTCCAGCCGACCGCGTGTCGGCCAAACCGATCGATCCAGACCGCCTGATACCACTATCCGGATGTCGTGCGGATGTAGGTGATGTCGCTTGCCCATCAACGGTTCGGAGCCGGGGGCTGGAAGTCCTGCTGCAGAAGGTTCTCCACCACCCCAGCGGTGCCTCTCCCGCTCTTGGAGCAGGGCCTTAACGCTTTGCGGCTCCCGGCCCTGTGGTGACCCTGTTTCCTGAGCAGGCCGACGCGCTGTAGACTTACCGTATAAGCCCTGCAGCACGCAGCTTTTGATGGATGCGCGGTGATCCGTAGAATTGGGGGTGGTCCTCGAACACTGCCTTGATCTGAGCATTGATCACCGAGTGCTCAGGCGCTCGATTTCCCGGCGCTTACCGCTGCCGCCAGGCATACAAGACGCTGCGGGCCACGACCACCTGCTGGCCTGGCTACCGAGTGCCGACCTGTCTGTGTGCTGATATCAATCAGGCGAAACCTCTCGGCGGCAGCTGCTCTTTCACAAAGTGCGCTGTCGCCAGCCCGAAAAAATCCTTCTCTCTCCTGAGTTACCGGTCTGTTTGCGGAAGCGGTTGAGCTCGGAGCGCTCGTCGCTGGCTAGGACACTCTAGCCACAGGGTCCGGCCAAGCAAGTGTCAATGTTGGCTTGTCGCACCCAGCTGGTCAGTCCGGTGGTGGAAAGCTCAAGCCGCTTTGCGACGGCATTGCAGGAGAGACTCTCCTGCAAGCAATGCTCCAATGACTCTGCCTTCTGCTGTGCCGTGAAATGCCGCCGGGTTCTAGGTGTTGTGTCTCACCACGTTCGTCAGCCGAGCAGCTCAGCGAGCCGCTGCTGAGGTGAGCGCCAGCCCAAGGCTGAGTGCTTCCTGAGGCGGTTATAGATCCCCAAGT
>Ga0078894_10002838_pt1 | contig 13126 bp, 10 predicted proteins | sample LauGreSu1BDMLBSD_2_FD_67506 | JGI IMG/M metagenome (GOLD analysis project Ga0078894, IMG submission 67506) | Freshwater lake microbial communities from Lake Michigan, USA - Su13.BD.MLB.SD (version 4) (version 4) | ecosystem: Environmental > Aquatic > Freshwater > Lake | place: Lake Michigan...
GTCGCGTAAAAGAATTTGAATCAAAAGAACTGGAATTACATACAGAAAAAGAAAAAAACTTTAAATCTAAAGGCGTAGACGCAAAATTACTTAAACAGGTTGAGTCCCAAATTCAAAATCTGCAAACACAAATGCGCGAATTGGAACAATACGATACACTAATTAATGATTATTTAAAAGACAAGCGCGAGTTATTTGATGTACTTCCCAGTTTAATTGAAAAGAAAGAACAATTTGTAAAATCTAATACAGAAATTATGTCTGCTGTTGAAGATGCTAAACGCAAGCATAACCTTCAGGAGATGGAATTAAATAAGCAAAAACGAGCATTTGATGAGGAATTGATAGAATTTAATAACGGAATAACTTTTTACACATCTAATTTCAGAGAATCACCCGTATATCACAAATTTGCAGATATCATCGAACGCGCTGAACCAAAACGTACACAATATAAAATTTCGGATTTGTGCACCCAGTTACTAAAAAATGACTCGCATTACAACGAGGAATTTGGTGCGTTTCAGCGTTATATCAATGAGTTTTCGGGTAAATTCAGACTTGAAAATCACTTTAATTTTGTTATTCGCAATGATGCCAGCGCTGGAGAATACGACCGATTTGCTCAAAATCTTCGAAATTTTATACACGAAAATAAAATCGAATTGTCAGTTGCTGAAACGGCCACACAAATCAGTCTGGTTACCGACAGTATTGCGGGCAAAGTAAAAGAACTTAGTGGACAAAAAGATAAAATTCAGCATATTATTTCATTAATTGCTGAAGACTTTAAAAAAGCTGAATTTGAAGAAAGCAAGCTGATTGAGTTTATTAAAATTCGTTTAGATGAATCGGATAATAAAGTGTACAAATTACTTAAACGTATACAAGAATTTAGAGAAGAAAACGGCTTGATATACAATGAAGGACTCTTTAATACCGATTATGCAACCGCCGGTAAACGCGAAATTAGCAGTAAAGCAGTTAAATTGTTAGAGCAATTGCGCAGTGCCATAAACGAACAAGAGCAAGAAGAAATACGATTACAGGATTTGTTTGAATTAAAATTCAATATTAAAGAAGGCATGAACGAAACAGGCTGGACGCATCGTATTGAAAGTATTGGAAGTACCGGTACCGACATTTTAGTAAAAGCCATTATATACATTACTTTATTGCATGTGTTTATAAAAGAATCTTCACATCGCAGCAGTAAAGACTTTAAAGTACATTGCATTATTGATGAAGTGGGACAGATATCGGCACATTACTTGCGTGAATTGTTGCGATTTGCAAAAAACCGAAATATTATGATGATTAATGGTTTACCAAATAAATCAGGACTTGAAAGCCACTATAAATACACCTATCAATTTAGACGTGAAGAAGATCAGAATGTTCGTATATTTCCTAGCATAGTTACAGAGGTTGAAGCTTAATTTAAATCCATCTAATTAATTTTGGTTATATTTTTTATTACTAACTGTATAAAAAATAGAAATTAAACTAATTGTTACCCTTTAGGAGGCATTTTAAAGAATTAACAATTCCGCCCATTACAACCGTTGTAGTATTTATTACTTCAAATACTTCATTTAAAAAATTAAATAAGGTAATATATATAGATTAATACAAAAGCCTAGTGATTTATTAAATTATAATAACCACCTTTAATTTAATACGGACTTTGTTTTCTAATAATAGATTTAAACCAGGATGGAAAAAAGCGTTTTATAACTAATATCCACCCTTCTTTACCACCCACAAAAAAATCTGTTTTACCCAATTTCATTTGCTTTATTATATATACCGCACAGGCTTCAGCAGACATAGCATTTTGATGACTTGGATCCATTTTGCGATGCGGGTTTCCATCGGGTCCTATGGCATGTACCGAAACTTGTGTTTTTATTTTTCCGGGATAAACAATATGTATTTTAATACCGTAGCGCTCGGTTTCAAGACGCAACGATTCAAAATAGCCAAATAAAGCATGTTTTGCTGCTGCATATGTACTACGCAAATAAAAACCAAACTTACCGGCTATGCTACTTATTACTACTATTTGTCCTTTACCCTGCTTTTGCATAAGGGGCAAAACGGCTTTGGCCATTGCAACCTGGGCAAAATAATTTATTTGCATAAGCCTTCGTTCAACTTCCTCTGTTGTTTCAAGTGCATTTGATCGCTGGCTTATACCGCCGTTTAAAAATAAAATATCAAGTCTACCAAATCGGTGTAATATTACATTTAAAAAATCGCTGTAAGAATGACGTTCATTTAAATCAAAATCCAATATTAATACCCGGTTTAAATCGTATTGAAGGTCGTCTATAATATGTTGCAATGCCGTTTTAGATCGTGATGACACTACCAGATTAAATCCCTTTAAAGCATATTGCTTTACAAGTGCTGCACCAATACCTGAAGATGCGCCGGTTATCCAAACCACAGGTGTTTTATGAGGGTGTACCATATAGTTTACATATAATTTTGATAAATACTTAGATACTTTAATGCTGCTGCATTCCATGAAAATTGTGCAGCATGTGCTATACGCTGTTGAATGTTTAAAGGCATGTGCATTGTTTGTAACGATGCATTTACCAGCTCTGCCATTTCAGGAGACTTTAACGTATTCCAAACATATGCATGTGAACCTGCAATTTCGGGAAGAGAAGCTACATTACTTATAAATACAGGTTTACCAATACTCATGGCCTCAATAACAGGCAATCCAAATCCTTCGGCTACGGATGGAAATACCAAGGCCTCACAATTTTGATAAAGCCAAAGCCGCTGTGATTCTGAAACTTCACCAAGTATAAATACCCGCGATTGCAGTTTTAATTGAACAATTTGCTTGGCCAATAATGTTGCGTACGTTGAATGTGCTGTGCCTGCCAAGCACAATGCTAAATCGGGTATATACTGCATCATATCAATTAACAAATGAACTTGCTTGCGTTCAGTAAGCGTTCCCATAAACAGCAAAAAAGGAGCTTGTGTATTTATATGCACCTTAGCGGTATTTGTTTTTTGCTGTAAAGCATTGCCATTATAAATTACATGCACCGGCTTATATTTTAAATTAACATGGGCTCGTAATTGTGATGCCGTAAACTCCGATACAGCAGTTATGCAATCGGCACGGTTTATTTTACGCTGTAAATGATGCAATTTTAATTTACTTCTAAACGGTGAATATTTATATAAAAAATTTAAATCGTGAACGGTTAAAACTACCGGTACAGATTTTTTACGTGGAAAAAATACTGTATCCTGATGCGTTGCATGAAACACCTTTTGATGTTGCAAGGGTACACCCCAGTACCTATGTTGTGGTTTTAAAACTGTGGTGGCAAATGACCAGGAATTTATCCATTGTGTTGGTTTGTTTATACCCACCCTAATATCATGCTCATGCATTTGATGAAATGCATCTAAAAGATGAAAACAAAATTGACCTAATCCACTATATAGGTTGTTTAGCTTATAGGCTTCAAAAAATATTTTAGAGTGTTTTGTCAAGTGTTTGGTTTTGAAGCTTATACCATATTTTATGTTTTTGATAAGCAGCCCATGCAGAAATACAAGCAATATGAAATCCGGACCTGCCATCTATAAAACCTGCTTTTAAAATAAACCCTTTAAGCCATTTTAAACCACTGGATAAAAATCTGGAAATCCAATACGTTCGTTGCTTTTGTTTGATTTTGGCATCAATCATTAAGTTCGTAAAACGCAGGGCCTGCGTTTTGTGTTCTTCAAGAGTATAATATGTATAATGTAAACAATTACCTTTAAGCAATTGTGTTTTAATTTCAGTATTTAAATCTGAAACCAAAACTTCATGAATGGTGCCATGCCATTTGGTATGCCGTTTGTTATACATACGATGTTTAATATCCGGATTCCAGTCACCAAATGCAATTGCCTTTCCGCAATATATTATTTTACGCTTTATTGTAGCATTTATTGGAGCATGCTGTTTCCATTGTTTTATAGATTCTGCCAATTCTACACTTAAAGCTTCATCAGCATCAATAGATAAAATCCAATCGTGTGTTGATTTTAAAACGGCTGCATTTTTACTTTCGGCATAGCCTTTCCACGTATCTTGAAAAAAATGTACATCAAATGATTTACAAATTTGTGGAGTTGCATCGGTACTAAATGAATCCCAAACAATTATTTCATCAACAACACCTTGAAGTGATTTAATACATCGAGCAATATTTCGTTCTTCATTAAAAGTAATTATAACTGCAGAAATTGCTGTCATGGTTCAAAAATACCGAAATAAATTCGCTTAAATTAGCTTCCGTGAAACGGCTCATACATATATTTACAGAATCACCCTGGATTTATACCTGCCTTATACTATGTTGTATTATAGCATACAAAGTTGCCTATTTTAGTGCAATCAGTTGGGATGATCCCGAATTGGTTTTTAATAACAAAGATGTTGTACACGGGCAACTCATAGAATTTTGGGTGTCTTCGTACCAGGGCATGTATATGCCCTTAACCATGCACCTATACCGCATACAGTATTTAGTATTTCAAAATTGGGCGGGAGGATACCACCTTACATCATGGTCTTTACATGTACTAAATGCTTTTTTAATTTACAACATCTTTAATCGTTTTGACACCCTAAAACACTATCGCGGTCTGTTAATGTTTGTTTTTGCTATTCACCCGCTGCAATTCGAAAATGCCATTTGGATTGGTGAAATGAAAACACTGTTGGCTACAAGCTTTTTACTTTCTGCGATTTTACAAATAATTACATTCTATAAAAATAAATCTAAAACAAGCTTGGCTATAAGTATTTTACTTGTGGCTTGCTCTTTTTTAAGCAAACCTATAGCTATTACACTTCCAATATTATTACTATTGGTTTTACCCTTTAGTACATTTAAAGATTTAAAGTGGAAGATTTTAATTTTCAGTTTAACCTTATTATCAATTGTTTTTTCAATTATTACATACAGGCTGCAAGTTTATGATCATTTTATTAATTCTTCGCATATACAAATATGGTGGAGCACCATCGGACACTCCGGCTGGGCAATATTACATTATCTGTTACAGTTTTTTTGGCCCTTTTCTCTGTCCATTTTATATCCCTATCCGCAACTAACCATTCCCATGGTTATAACAGGTATTTGCTGTTGGTTATTACTTTTAAGCCTTCTGGTATTTTTAAAAATAAAACAAAAAAATATGTTACTAATGGGCATAGGAGTTTTTATTATACCGCTGCTACCCGTTTTACAATTTATTCCGTTTGGTGAGGCTTTATATGCTGACCGGTATATGTATTTAAGCATACTTGGCATTTGTATAATTTGTATAGAACTTTTAAAAGCATTTAAACCTGTTACATATGTTGTATTTTTTATGATTGGTTTAATCAGCACCTTAGGTGCCTTAAATTACTTGCCACACTGGAAAACCGAAACAGCTTTATACGAATACGCTTTACAATTTGATACTGACTCGTATGTCTTATTAAACAGCTTAGGCGTTGAATATACACGACAAGGAGAATCAAAAAAAGCGCTGGTTTGCTTTACAAAAGCCCAACGCAATAATCCTAAAAATTATAAAGCCTATTACAATTGTGGTTTGCTGTATTTAAAACTTCAAAACGCCACGATTGCCATTGATCATTTTAACCGCAGCCTTACGCTTTACCCATATGCAAAAGCCTATACTGCAAGAGGCTCTGCCTATCTGCAATTGGGAGACTGGCCAAAAGCCATCTCGGATTTTAAACAGGCATTAAAACTTGATTCCACGCAACATAAAGCGTGGATATTGCTTGCAGACTGCAGTCAGCAATTTAATTTATTGCCGCAGGCCATAACGCAATACAATAAAGCCATAAAACTATACCCCTTTGATGCAGAATCGTTTTTTAAACGCGGTATATGTTATGGAAAACAAAACCAACTTCAAAACGCCCTATTGGATTTTAATTCGGCTATCCGCTTAAATCCAAACAACGGTGCCTATTTTTATTGGATTGGTATAACCAAAATTGCATTAAAATATGATCCCTGTGCTGATTTTAAACAGGCTATGGATTTAAATTATCAGGCTGCAATAACATTGCATTTAAAATATTGTAAGTAAAGCGTATTTTTAAGCATGCGCATTAGCCTAATTCAAAGTGCATTGGTTTGGGAACAACCATCAGCAAATTACATGCATTTTGAAAATATCATTTGTCAGTTAAAATTCAAAACCGATCTTGTAATATTACCCGAATTATTTAATAGCGGATTTAGCATGCGAACCGAGTGTTTTGCTGAGCAAGAACAAGGCTTTGGTCTTAACTGGCTAAAGCGCTTGGCATCTCAAAACCATGTGGTTATTATGGGAAGTTTGGCAATTAAAACAGCATTGGGCATTAAAAACCGTTTACACATCGTTTTACCGGATGAAACTTGCTTTTTTTATGATAAAAAGCACCTGTTTCGAATGGGACATGAACATTTACATTACAGTCCCGGAAGTTTACAAACCGTTTTTACGTTTATGGATTTTCAGATCATGGGCTTAATTTGTTATGATTTGCGGTTTCCGGTGTGGTCACGAAATCATTTAAAAAAAGATGCTTTTAAATATGATGTTTTGGTTTACGTAGCCAATTGGCCTGAGCGCAGGCATTATGCCTGGAAACATTTACTTATTGCCCGTGCAATAGAAAACCAAGCCTACGTCATTGGGGTAAACCGAATTGGCACGGATGGCAATAACATTGCTCATGCCGGCGAATCCATGCTAATTGATCCCAACGGACAAATACTATTAAACTGCGGTTTACATAACGCAACTGTTATGACTGCAACACTTGATAAAAGTACGTTACAAATACTTCGAAATGAGTTTCCGGTGGGGAAAGATGCAGATGCCTTTACGCTTGATAACCCAAATTAACTTAACGAATAAAAATGGGAGTTCAATAAAATTACAATACCAAATAAAATTGTATTGTATTCCTTTAAAAAACATTAAACACTCTACTTTATAACTACTGGCTGTTTTTTTATATATGAATTCAACATTATTTTTAATTACTATAAAACCAGATTAATTATTTTTTTAGGTACTATAATACTACGTTTGGGTGTTTTACCTTGCAAAAGAGCAATAACCCCTTCGTGATTTAAAATAAACGATTCAATTTCAGCACTGTTCCATGTGGCAGGCAGTTCCAGCTGAAGTTTAACTTTTCCATTTATTGAAACCGGATACTTAAATACGTCTTCTTTTATAAATTCCGGATTATATTTTGGAAAAACAGCCCTGCAAATACTTTCATTATGACCCAGGTATTGCCATAATTCTTCACAAATATGGGGCGCCATGGGTGATACTAAAATTAACAGCGGCTCCAAAATTTCGCGTGCATTGCATTTTAAATCTTGAAGTTCATTAACCGTTATCATAAACTGACTTACACAGGTATTAAACGACAAACGTTCATAATCTTCAGTTATCTTTCGAATACATTTATGTAAAATTTTATTTTCAACAGATGTTGCTGCAGTATCAGAAATTTGAAATTCACCGTGTGGAAAAAACAAGCGCCACAATTTTTTTAAAAACCCCGATACCCCGCTAATACCACTGGTATTCCATGGCTTACTTTGTTCAAGAGGTCCTAAAAACATTTCATACATACGCAGGGTGTCTGCTCCGTAACGTTCACAAATGGCATCCGGATTTACAACATTATGCCAGCGCTTTGACATTTTTTCAACCGTTGTTTCAGCAATTAGTTTTCCCTGCTCAAGTTCAAATGCAACATTTTTAAAATCGTCACGCCATGCACTGAGTGCCTTTGTATTTACAATATTATGTTCTGCTAAATTTACATCAATATGTATTTTAGTTGTTTCACGATGCGCTGCTAAACCGGCAGAAATAATATGCTGTGTTTTCACATCCCGGTGAATCATTACAGAGGTGCCCTGTATCATACCTTGATTTACCAATTTTTTTATTGGCTCTGCAAAAGGAATTAAACCCAAATCATACAGCACCATGCTCCAAAACCTTACATAAAGTAAATGACCGGTAGCATGTTCGCTTCCGCCAATATATAAATCTATGGCATTCCAATACTCAAGTGCTTTAGTATCTGCAAAAGCTTCTGCATTATTAGGATCCATATACCTTAAGTAATACCAGCTACTACCGGCCCAGCCTGGCATGGTTGTATACTCGTAATTACAGTTTTGATTATAGCGCCATGTGGTAGCCCGTGCCAATGGGGGATCTCCGTTTTCGGTAGGTAAAAACTGATCAATTTCGGGTAGCACCAAGGGTAATTCCGATTCTGGTAAGGCCTTGGGGTATCCAGATTCATAATACATAGGGATGGGTTCGCCCCAATAACGCTGTCTACCAAAAACTGCATCACGTAGTTTATAATTTACCATGCCCGTACCACAATTACGGGATACAATTTCAGCTATTGATTTTACAATTGCTGCTTCCACCGTAAGTCCATTTAAAAAATCAGAGTGTTTTAATACACCGTTACGAGATTCGTTAACTTGATTTTCGTTGTCTGCAGACTCTATAACAGACACTATGGGTAAATTAAAAAACTGTGCAAATCTAAAATCTCTTGCATCATGAGCAGGTACACCCATTATTGCACCGCTTCCGTATCCGGCAAGCACATAATCTGCACAATAAACTGGTATTAAGACACCATTAAATGGATGAATGGCGTATACTCCCATAAATTGGCCGCTTACCGTTTTAACATCTGCCTGGCGTTCGCGTTCACTTTTCATTTTAGCCGTTTTACAATAGTCTGCAAGGGCAGATTTAAAATTAGTGTCGGTGATGTTTGCTATACCTTCATGTTCAGGTGCCACTGCAATAAAACTAACGCCAAAAATGGTATCGGGCCGGGTTGTAAATACCTCAATTTCGGATGTAGAATTAGCCATTTTAAATTTTATACTGCACCCTTCACTTCGTCCAATCCAATTACGCTGCGATTCTTTTAAAGATGCACTCCAATCCAGCTGTTGTAAACCATCTAATAACCGCTGGGCGTAGGCCGTAATCCGCAAACTCCATTGTTTCATAAGCTTACGTTCAACAGGATATCCCCCGCGCTCACTTAAGCCGTCTTTTACTTCGTCATTAGCAAGTACAGTGCCCAAAACTGCACACCAGTTAACATATGCGTCACCCAAATATGCAAGTCTGTAATGCATTAGTATACTGTTTTTTTCAAGCTCAGAATACTGTTGCCATTGTTCTGCACTAAAAACCACATGCTGGGCCTGTTCAGAATGTTTTAAAACCGAGTCAGTATTTTTTTTAAAACCCCATTTTGAAAACTGCTTTTCAAGCTGATCGATGGGTTCTGCACGTTGCGTTTTATAATTAAACCAAGAATTATAAAGCTTTAAAAAAATCCACTGGGTCCAACGGTAATACTGCGGATCTGAGGTGCGCACTTCTCTTGACCAATCGTACGAAAATCCCATTTTATCCAGTTGTTCACGATAGCGAGCAATATTTTGCTCGGTGGTGCGTGCTGGATGTTGTCCGGTTTGTATGGCATATTGTTCTGCAGGTAAACCAAAAGAATCAAATCCCATGGGATGCAAAACGTTAAATCCCTGCAAACGTTTATAGCGGGCAACAATATCTGAAGCAATATAACCTAAGGGATGTCCCACATGCAAGCCGGAGCCCGATGGATAGGGAAACATGTCTAATACATAATATTTAGGCTTACTGTAATCTTCAGTGGTTTTATAAATTTGATGCGTTTTCCAATAGGCCTGCCATTTTTCTTCAATGCTTTTAAAATGATATTCCATGTTGCTGCAAAAGTACTATTATAATAAGTTATGTGTAAAAATTCAAATGAATTAAGGTTAAACCCTACAACTCTGTATATGGATTCCAAAACACATTTTCAAAATGGTAAATTTGATGGTTAGTTATAATATGCCCTTCCGCTTCAAGGAGTTTTTGCATGGTATCGGGGGTTTTAAAATGATGCCTGCCGGTAAGTAACCCCTTACGATTAACAACCCGATGCGCGGGTACCCGGGGTATTACAGTATGTGCGGCATTCATGGCATAGCCAACCATTCGGGCGCTTCCTGCTGCACCTAGTGCTTTTGCTATAGCCCCGTAGGTTGTTACTTTTCCTATTGGTATGCAGCGTACAACATCATAAACTGCATTAAAAAAATCTATCCGCTGCATGAACAGACAAATAAAAACAATTCAAGTATCTTTGCAAAATGTCAGAAAAACGGGTTCGTGTACGATTTGCCCCAAGTCCTACAGGAGGATTGCATATGGGCGGCGTTCGCACAGCATTATTTAATTATTTATTTGCCAAACGTTATAATGGTGACTTTATTTTACGAATTGAGGACACCGATCAATCGCGCTTTGTAGAAGGTGCCGAAAACTACATTATAAATGCCTTAACCTGGTGTGGCATTACACCTAATGAAGGTGTTGGCTTTGGTGATGGACCGCATGCACCCTACCGCCAAAGTGAACGTAAAGCAACCGGTATTTACAAACGGTATGCCGATCAGCTGTTGGCCTCTGGACATGCTTATTATGCTTTTGATACGCCTGAAGAGTTAGATGCCATGCGCAAACGCTTGGAAGCCGCTAAGGTAGCTTCACCTCAATACAATGCTCTTACACGGCAAAACATGCGAAATAGTTTAACATTGCCCGAAGAAGAGGTAAAACGCCTAATAGATAGTGGTGAAAAATATGTAATACGATTAAAAGTACCCCGTCAGGAAGAAATACGTTTTCAAGATTTAATTCGCGGCTGGGTGGTTGTTCATTCCTCACAAATTGATGATAAAGTACTTCTTAAAAGTGATGGGATGCCCACTTACCATTTAGCTCATATTGTGGACGATTTAGAAATGCAGATTTCTCACGCTGTTCGTGGTGAAGAATGGCTACCCAGTGCACCGGCACATATTTTAATTTACAACTATTTGGGGCGAAGTGCAGACATGCCTAAACTGGCGCATCTTCCCTTAATATTAAATCCCGATGGAAATGGTAAAATTTCAAAACGTGAAGCCCGATTTCCTGTTTTTCCTTTAAGCTGGAAAGATCCCCGCGAAACCGAACCGTATATTGGATATTGTGAAAGCGGATACTATCCTGAAGCCTTTATAAATATATTGGCGCTTTTAGGTTGGAATCCCGGCGATCAGCATGAACTTATGAGTTTAATGGAAATGACCGAACGCTTTGATTTTGATCGCGTACATAAAAGTGGTGCTAAATTTGATCCGGAAAAAGCCAAATGGTTTAATCAACAGTACTTACGCATGCAAAGTGACACTGCTCTTGCCAAAGCCTTTGAACCCATTGTTAAAGAAAAGGGTATTCACTGCACACTTGATTTTTTAACAGCATATTGCCGTTTGGTTAAAGAAAAAGCAAGTTTTGTTAATGAATTTTGGGATTTGGGATCATTCTTGTTTATTGCACCTGATAGCTATGACGAACAAATTATCTCTAAAAAATGGAACACAGAAGATCGCCCTGCATGGAAAGGTTTTAGTGAAGCTTTAAATACAACAGACCCGTTTACACCCGATGCCATTCAAAATGCATTTAAATTGCGATCAGCAAGCGGTCCTAAATTGGATATGCAGCTATTACGGGTACTAATAACGGGCCGCTCAGGAGGTCCACAACTTTTTGAAGTTATGGCATTAATTGGACGTACTGAATGTCAAAAACGAATCGACGCGGCGCTGCTTCGGTTGAATTAAAACCAGTGCCAACGATCTTGCAGTGTTTCTGCATAAATACAAAGTATAATAAAATGTAACGCAGAATTCCAAAACGCCTCTCGTTTAGAAAGTGCTATATATTCGCCTACACAAAAACACAGTAAAAATAAATTGTAGGCCAACCAGTTAAAAGGCGAATTTGGAGTACTAAAACACAGTATTGTGCTCCAAATAATCATTAAAATTAAGGCTTGATGAAATGTGTGCTGCTTTGCATATACCCCCGACTTTGTTTTAAAAACAAAACCAAATGACAAAATGGAAATACATAAAAGTAGTATTTGAGTATACAATAAGGGTGACGTAAAATCAAAACGTTGAGGCCAAAAAAAATTACCGTTAAAAAAATTAAATAAAAGAAATTGCTCATTTAATATCCATTTTGTAGTAATATATATTACCAAAGGCATAAAATAGCCAAAGGCCACAGCCACCCACTCTCTAATTTTAATGGCACGCAATTGGTTTAGTATTATTAAAAAAAATAGTAACATGCCCAATCCCTTTTGACTGATTAATACGTCTATACCCAAAAAAAATCCGGCATCAAATAAACGGCGTTCTTGTTTATCTTTTCGATATGTGTTAAAAAGTAATCGAAGTGCCCATAAAAGCAAAATCTGGTGGATTATGTTAAAATCCAATCCGGTTTGATTCATAGCTAAGGGCTGTAAAATAACATACAGGGTAAATGGTATAAAATTTTGTTTTTTAATAAGATCGTCATGTGCTGTAAACAAAAACAAAATAAACGTGGCTGTTAAAAACAACACCGTATTTAATATTTTTACAACACCCGTATTCCAATTATAATTAATGTTAAGGGGCGTAAAATTAAACTGGGCATTACACGAAACGCAGTAAAATATAGTCAAGGATGCCAGACTAAACACTAAAATATATACTGTTGAAGTTCTAAACCCTGATTTTAATGCCTGAAGCATACTGTTTTTTTACTATATTTGCGTACAAACCTTATACAATACAAATAAACTCAAAAAAACACATAAATGAATGCTTTCATGGTAACCTGGACAGATATTTTCAATGCTATAGGAGATTTTTCACTTTGGACTTTTAAAGGTATGCGATCACTTGGATTTGGACCTGATATTGTTTTTTCAGCTTTAGTTATTTTTGCAATAGGTTTTTGGACGTATAGACTAATGGTTTATAAAAAGGAAGCGCAACGCAACGGCACACTAGAATAAAAACAAGTGTTTATATAACACAACTAATTAATATTCTCGGCTTATTACGTGGTAATTTACGCAATTACC
>Ga0078894_10002840_pt1 | contig 13119 bp, 9 predicted proteins | sample LauGreSu1BDMLBSD_2_FD_67506 | JGI IMG/M metagenome (GOLD analysis project Ga0078894, IMG submission 67506) | Freshwater lake microbial communities from Lake Michigan, USA - Su13.BD.MLB.SD (version 4) (version 4) | ecosystem: Environmental > Aquatic > Freshwater > Lake | place: Lake Michigan, USA...
GATCTAACGTGCAAAACATCAATTTTCAAGGTCAAGAGCGATATCCGGGTAATAGCCGCCTAGAGCGAAATTTCTTTGGCGTCTTGCCTTATTTCAATATTCAGTTCAATTCCTCCCCTATGAATCGATTGAGATTGACATACAATACCAATATGAATGTACCGTCTATAACTCAGATACAGCCTGTGCTCGATCTATCCAATCCAGTATCTATCTATAGAGGTAATGAAAATCTAACGAATGAATACAGTCACAATCTATTCTTTCATTATATGAAACCAAATATAGTGAAGGGAACATTTCTAATTTTTGTATCTAATCTAAACTATACATCGAATAGAATATCGAGCTACAGCTATACCGCTGTCAATGATACAACCATAGACAATATAGGGCTCAGAAGAGGAATCACCTATAATAAAAATGTAAATATGGATCATGCCTTTACGGGTTTCTTATTTGCCAACTATACGCTACCTATTAAGCCTTTGAAATCTAATTTTAGTATAAATGGAAATTATACCTATTCTCAGAATCCATCAACCATTAATCTAAGGGAGAATATGACCCGCTCCAATATGTTCTCTATAGGATCTATGCTATCGAGTAATGTGAGTCCTGATGTAGATTTTTCTCTGAGTTATAATCCCAAATACTTTATAAATACATTCAGTCTAGAAGGCTTGCCAAATAATAACTATTGGATACATACGGTAGCTAATAATATACGTCTTACTTTATTCAAAAACTTCGTTTGGAGTTATGACTTTACCTACAACTACAATAGCCAAATAGATGCCGCTATTAATCAACATGTATTTCTCATGGGGTCAAGTCTTGCATTTAAGTTTTTAAAAAATAGACAACTAGAAGCTAAAATCAGTGTCTTCGACCTTCTGAATCAAAATCAAAATATCAGCAGAACCATCACTAATAATGCTATAATAGATTCGAGAGTCAATGCTATGAATAGATATGGAATGTTTACCCTGACCTATAGCATAAAGAAATTTCAAGGCTCTGACCCAGATAAAAAAGCAGGAGGATTTATGCAAATGATGACACCAAAAAGCGACTAAATGAAGCGCAATAAAGAAGTCATTAAAGTATCAGATAGCTTTGATCAATGGTTAGACAAAAACCATTATAAGGAAAAGTCTATCAATTTTAAAATAGCGGAAAACTGGAAGGAAATAGCAGGTAATACGATTCATAACCATACAGAACGAATTGATGTGCGGATTCCAAAAATTTTTTTGAAAGTTAATAATTCGTCTTTAAAAGAAATGCTCTACCATGATAGTCGCCTGCTCATAGATAAGATAAATCAATATTTGGGGCAAAATTGTGTCAAAGAGATTATCTTTACCTAATCTTTATACTATTAATTAATGGTCTTAATGATTCATACAAAGATTTTATTTTTTTAATGAGATTTAAGCGTAACTTTTTTCTATTAAGTCTTTGTTTTTACTCCATGTCACTATGGACACAGACCTATGTGCATATAGTCACCGATAGAGATAATATATACAAAATAGCACGTATCTATGGCGTCACACCACAGCAGATACTAAAAATCAACAAGATGGACACTTCCAATCTAAGACTCATGGAGCATTCTATCTTGATAGTCCCAGATAAAAACTACCAGGTCAATGGATCTGCTGGGAGAATGATTAAGAACCTACAGCATAGAATAGTAAAAGGAGAATCCTTGTATTCCATCGCCCGAAAATATGGTGTGACCGTATATGATATCCTAATGATAAATCCACACTTAAGCAGAGGAGCGCCTCTTCCTGCAGATGAAGATATCAATATTCAGGTGACAACCAATGCAGAATCACAATATAGCCGTCAAATCATCTATCTCAATGGTGATCTCCATAAATATAATCTAATAGAAGTAAGAGATACCGCGGAATACGAGCTAGTCAAAGAGTTTAACTCTACCTTAGATGACAGAATAGCCTCTATCTATGATGCGCAAAAAGTCGAAGTGGCCTTTGATTCTTTTCCCTATCCTGAAAACGATAAAGACATGATGACCAGACTGATATACCACCTGGTAAAAAATGGCGCGGATAGTACTGTAAATAAGCAACTATGGCTAGACTCTCTTTATGAGGAGGTATTCTATGTAGGCTCAGAGCTCAATGAAAAGAAAATAAATGCAGATGCGGTATTTCTCTCTCGTGCCCTTAATATTCTAGCTAAATTGAATAATGCACACCCAAAAAATGATTTACTATTCGGCATACGCAGTGCGCTCTATTACTGGTTAGAAAATTATTCGAAAGCTTCAATTATTTCAGACGAAGCCTTAGGTCTCAATCCTAACTGTGAACCTGCTATCATAGTGAGAGCGGCTCTGGGTCAGACGGATAATCATATTTCCTATGCTAGAGAGCTATATAAAAAAATGGAGAGTATGAGACCCAATAGAGATTTTATTACGTATAATTTAGCTTCGCTCCATTATTCTGACAATGATTTTACACCTGCCATAGAGCTCTATAGTCAGCTAGTGAAAAAGGAACACCGATTAGCTCCAGAAATTAACTTTAGAATCGGACACTCTTATGTGCTCATAGGGAATGATGATGTAGGCTGTGAATATATTCGAGCCTCCGAAAAACAGCGGTTTCATAGAGCCTTATCTACACGATCTAGAATGTGCAAGTAAAGACCACAAACAGCATATGCTTTATATCTGCGCAAGATGAAATTTTAGTACTTTTCTTTAAAAGGGAGAGACTAAACATTTCTCTAAACCCATTTCTAATCCAATCCTCTTCCTGTCTTCAAGATTTTACCCTGAGACTGCAGATCTCGCATAATTCTATCCATGATACCATTAACGAAGTCTTTGCTCTTGACTGAGCAGAATAGTTTAGTGAGGTCTATATATTCATTGACCGTCACCTTGAGCGGTATGGTAGCAAAATGTATCATTTCACTCATGGCCATTTTGATTATTGTCATGTCTAGTATAGGTATACGTTCCGCTTCCCAGCCTTTGAGCTTGGGCTTGATGATTTGCATATATTCGAGATGCTGCTCCAAAGTTACTTTGATCAGATCATAGGCAAAGTTTTTCAACTCTTTGGTCTCCTCTAGACCGTATGATATCTCGAGGGGTCTGCTCTCTATGATAGCCTTGATAGACCTCTTTAGCGTAAAGTGAACGAGGTCTGCATCTTCCTCTATATTGGCATAATAAGATTCTATATAATCTAATAGGTCTTCATTACTAAAAAGAATTTTTTTGAAAAATACATTGTATAGATTGTACTCTGTTTGTATTTTTCTAGATAGAATAAATTCTTTGTATTCCTGTGTTTTCAGCAGTTCTGTAAACATTTTTTTTACATATTCAGTCTGAATATACTGCTCTAGTTTATATTTCTTAAGTAGTTTGTGAAATTGTGCATTGTTTTGGAGATAGAGATATAGATCTGCATCTAAGAGGCTTGTATTGATATTTTTTTCTTCGTCTGTCAGTAAATACATCTGACTTTGCTGCACAGAATACTCCTCTACATATTTAAATGTGAGGTAGAAGTAATTGAGAAATATGAGATTGATTTCTACGACATCTTGAATACTTCTATCATACACATTCTTCGCCTCTTCTGTATTGGTATCATTGAGCAATAGCTGACTATAGATGGCTTGTAAGACCTTAATTCGGATACTTCTTCTGCTTATCATAGTTGATTAATTAGCCATTGATTTTGATTTGGCTTGTTTTATTCGGTCTTTCGCTATAGCCATAGCAGCTAGTTGTGGATTGATATGATCTTTTTCTGATTTGTCAAATATCTCTATTACCTTGTTGTAAATTGGCTCTATAAAATGCATAGTTTTTTCCTTACTATACTCCCCTATCGCTTCTATATAGCAGTTAATGACTCCGCCAGCGTTGATAAGAAAATCTGGAGCATATAAGATGCCTCGCTGCATGATGGCATCGCCATCTACTACCTCATCTTTCAGCTGATTATTAGCTGCACCGCAGACCACCTTGCATTTCAATAATGGGATAGAATTACCATTGAGCGTAGCTCCGAGCGCACATGGAGAATATACGTCTACATCAGAGGTAGCTATATCATTTGGTGCCACCACCTGAATAGCAGAATATTTACTAGTAACTAATTCTAGATTAGCTTGATTTATATCGGCTATAGACACGATAGCTTGTTCACTCATCAGATGATCGATCAAAAACTGACCTACATGGCCAGTGCCCTGCACCGCTACTTTCACACCACTCAAAGAATCATTCCCAGTTAATTTTTTCCATGATGCTTTCATCGAAACGTATACACCGTATGCCGTAAATGGACTAGGATCTCCACTACCACCAAGGTGAAATGGCTTTCCTGCCACGTGCTTGGTTTCTTTAGATATATATTCAATCTCTTTGGTAGAAGTACCTACATCTTCAGCAGTGATATATCGGCCGCCTAGACTATTTACAAATTCACCGTATTTTCTCCAATACCTCTCATCTCGTTTTACATTATCATCGGCTATTATGACAGCCTTACCTCCACCTAGATTTATGCCGCTGATAGAAGATTTAAAGGTCATCCCTCTGGATAGTCTCAGGACATCCTGCAGCGCGTCAGCTTCATTACTGTATTTCCATACACGCGTACCGCCCAATGAAGGACCTAAAACAGTATTATGAATAGCGATAATAGCTCTAAGGCCTGTCTCTTTGTCAAAGCAATGCACTATCTGCTCATGCTCCATCTCATCGAGAATAGAAAAAAGATTTGATGTTAACTCCATTTGTTATTTGAATTATGATTTTTGATTATTATTTAATCTATTAATTTGCATACTGAACTAATTGCTTTGCCCTACTTCATGGTTTATTATAAATATGAAATCAATAATTTAGCATTACTTTCATTAGAGTATGATTCTAAAAGTACTTTTCGTCTTTCCTCTATTCTTTCCGGACTTTTTTGTTCACCCCATACCTCATTGATTTTGGCTAATATTTCATCTGGTGTATTCGCTATTCTGCATAGTAAATTAAGACCTGAATTCATCACCATCTTATCATTTGCTATTACAAATCTGCCCTTGTAAAGCGCATTGATTAGTTTATGCTTGAGCCCTGTAGCTTGAAAGGTAAAAAGAACGTTACATTGTGCATTTTCAATGAGCTCATCCATTTCTTTTTGAGGTACATTGGCTTTTAATTTTATATTGGGATAGGTCTTTATGAGTTCTATTAAACTAGATTTTGGTTCTTTGCCAGCTATTATGACATCCTTATCCATTTTTGAAAATACTGATTTAATAAGATAAACTGCTGCTTGGTGATTTTCTACTACATCTAGACTTCCATGATATAGAATGTAGTCCCCTACTCCAGATTTTACCTTCACCTCTTCATTGAGATGAAATGGCGGGATAAAAATAGATTGCTCACAATACTGTTCCATATAATCAGCGTCGGCCTGATTGACGCTAAAAATAGTCTGCGCTTTATTGAGGTATTTTTCAAATAGTTTGAGCTTCTTACTCTCTACATTGAAATGAATCTTATGTATGAAGTTCTTATCCGCTTCACTGAGATTTTTATAATAATCTGCTTCAATATTATGCATCCAGACTACTTTGTTTCTATCTTTCAATTGCGGATGTGCTAGGTAAAAACAAGTATGAAGTCCTTCGAAAATAATCGTATCATTATCTTCTAATAGATTGGATAGCAAATCGTCAGAGGAACGAGAACTAATGATATATGGAATGACACTAAAAAATACTTTATATACTTTTTTTCTAGGATAATATATCACACGCTCACAGTATTCATTGAGCACAGTTTGCTCATCTTTAGCCTTGTATTGAAAGCAATGCAGAGTTATTCTATAGCCTAACTTATGAAGAGATTTTATTTTGTAAAAAACATCTATAATACCACCGTAGATGGGTGGGTATGGTATATCAAAAGATATGATATGTATATGCTTAGACATTTTTATAGATAGAACACAGTTTTTCTTCTTGGTTTTCCCATGTGAGAAAAGATGCTGCAATATCACCATTTTTCAGCAAATCGAGGTAGTTATTTTCATCTGAAATCACCCGATCAAGAGCTGATAAATATTCTTCTTCGTCAAGCGCATTGATTAAAATAGCGCAGTTATACTCTCCCTGAATTCGCTGATATTCAGCGAAATTCATGGTTATAGGAATCACCCCCGCCTGTATGTAATCAAAAAACTTATTTGCCAAAGAGTAATAATAATTTAACCCCTTATTTTCTAAAAGATTAAGTCCGAAGCGAGCTCTTTGGGTATAAATTTTTAACTCGTCAGGTGTCAGCTTTCCTTTGAATTCTACTCGTTCATTGACTCCACATTGGGTCGCCCAATTTTCCAAATATAGCCTATGATAACCATCACCAATAATGACTAATATATAACCTTCTAATTTTCTCATAGCCTGAATAGCAAGCTCTAAACCTCGACCCACATTTAGATCGCCTTGATATACTATTATATCTTCTTTTTGTATAGCAATCTTCCTATTTAATGAAAATGGGTAGTTATAAATTACATCTGCCTTTAGATTATATTCTCGGTTAAATAAAATAGCTAGCTGATTGGATACCGTATACATTGATCGACATTGCGGAATTGCCCTCTTCTCGACCCACTTCCATATAGATTTTTCAAACCTTCGGTCAGCTAATTCTGGCACTTCTGTAAAATACTCATGCGCATCATAAATCACCGGGATCATTTTTAATCTTCCAATAATTATGTTGGGTAGTATCGTGTCTAAATCTACAGCACAGAATATAGTTGCTTTCTGTTTCCATAAATAAAAAAGCAATCGAAGATTATACTCAAGATAAAAAAACTTACCCTTAGTAAACCATAATTTAAATCGATATGAATTAAAATCTCTACCTTCTAGCTGATCGGGATGGCTATCCTTCTTAAGTCTCCCTATAATATGTACCTCAAATCCGCATCGAATTAGACTTCGAGCGGTCTTAAGCATACGCTGGTCATAGACTATATCATTGGTGACAGAAATGACAATTTTTTGCTTCAATTTATTTCGTAGGTTTTAATGTAGGTCTCTATTTTTTGGAAAAAATCTATCGTTTCATTCTCTGCCATTTTTGTTTGAATAGGCAATACAAGAATTGCGACCTTCGCTTTATCCAATTTATCCTTAAAATCTTTCATTTTTACGGCATCTTTCTCCGTAGTTAGTATTTGAGTAATTCCATTTTCTTGACAATAGATCAACCATTTGTTCAAATCAGCTTCGGTATATTGATAATGGTCTCTGTACTCATATTTCTTCTTAATAATGGTCCTCTCCTGGAGCATTTGATAAAAGGTATAAGGATTGGCGATAGCAGAGACTACAAGCACTTTGGGATTTAAAAATGCTTCGTCATCAGTTAAATTATCTTTTATGCCCATGCTAGATAAAGAAGTGTGAAAAACAGGTGCTTGACTATATCGAAGTATAGCCTCATCTGCTCTAGTCGTATCTTCAGTGAGTGATTTCAGCTTAGACACTACTATAATATCTACTTGAGAAGCTCTAGACTTTAGATCTCGCAATCTGCCAGCAGGCAATAAGTAATCAACACAAAATATGTGATTAATATCCGTCAATAACACCTGGAGCCCTCCTGCCAGTGATCTATGCTGCAAGCTGTCGTCTAATAATACAATTTTTCTGTCCGGATCTATGGTATTTATATGGCGAATGCCGGCTACCCGATCATTAGAGACGAAAACATGAACCTTCGGCAGTCGTTTTTTCAGCATAAGAGGTTCATCTCCTACCTCATCTACAAGACTAGTTATTCTGACCTCTTGGATACCTCGACTTTTTCCTCCATAACCTCTACTTAATATATAAACGTTATGCCTCTCACTCAGATACTCCGCTATAAAAATAGTCATAGGCGTCTTCCCTGTGCCACCTAAACTCAAATTTCCTATCCTAATAATAGGCTGATCAAAAGAGTTAGAACATAAAAGACCCCTATCGTATAGCAAATGTCTAATCCAGAGAATCAAACCATATAACCATGATAGAGGTCTTAAAAGAAGAGAAAGAATTCTCATTCTGTGTTTAATATCAATTCAATACCATATTGTACTGATTCATTTTTTGTTGTACTTTTGCAGCCATGGCAGTGTCACCAGTTCTGGTAAGTATTTCCTGCATACCATTGAGTGAACTTAAGTAAAGTCTCAATTCTTCCTGGGCTACCTTCGCCTTCTTAGCATTATTAGGTCCGGTTATCCAGTCCAGATTAGCTGTACAATTCTTATATAAATCCTCCGAAATTAATTTTATATACTTCTGATTCTTAGCTATAGTCGCAGCTTGGAGTGCAGGCAGATCCACATAGTTAATTGGCATTTTGCCAGGTGGGATGTTTGTGTAGAGATGATTCAGTAGTTTATCTACTCTATCAGGTTTATTATTTACAGCATAGTACATAGCTAAATTAGCAATTGCAGGTTTCATTCCTCCATTAAAACTAATTAGAGTGTGCTCATCTAGTAAAATATCATTTTCTTTGATTTTTCCAAAATCATATTTGAATACTAGATTGTAGATTCTTTCTGCATCCATTGCTTCTAGTCCATTGATATCAGTTGCTCCTGTAGGTGAGAACATGACGAGCATTCCTTGACTCATCAGATAGTTCTTCAGCCCTAAACCCGCCACAGACGGGTTAGAAGAAGCAAAACAAATTGGTCTTTCGTATAAATTATTGACTATAACATCTAACTGTAAGATAGAGCCTCTTGACATGCTAGAAGGCAATTGCAAATATACTCTAGTAGGAATCGCAGCTAACTTATCCTTAGGAACTAAAAATCCAGTTTGGGCTGCTTTGACTGGGTCTATATCAATATACACATTCGTCGTAGGCAGATAATTTTCTGCTGGATAATTAGGATTATACTGCACTTTGGCATTAGGGTCGTCACTCATCATAAAGGCTATAACATCTTTAAGAGCCATAGTATCCGCGGATATAGCTGATTGATTCAATCTGAAATAAGAGCGTTTATCTCCTTTTATTTTATCCTGAGGCATAGATAGTTTGACGGCTTTGCTTTCGTTCATTGGCAGTCTTAACTGGCTGATATATGCGTCTCCCTCTATCAGACTGGTATTAATTACCCTGACATCAGGTCGGATATTCTCAATTTCTTGCGCATACCAAAGAGGATAAGTATCATTATCTCCATAGCAGAATAAAATCGCATTAGGAGGACATGCCTCTAACATGTTTTTAGCAAAAGCCAGGGTAGTAGATCTATTTCCTCTATCATGATCATCCCATCCTTGTGACCCCATAAGAACTGGAGCAGCTAATCCAATACATAGCGCTACGGCCATAGATATACTCGAAGACAACTTGTCTTTTAGGATATTGTAAATAAACATAATCCCGAAAGGCAACCAGAACATCAAAGCCCAGTATGACGGGGCATATACATAATCCCGCTCTCTAGGCTCTACTGGAGGCTCATTGTGGAATATAACCTGCATAATACCCGTAGCAAAAACCAGTAATAAAATAATAGAAAATATTTTTTTATCGGTCTTATAACTGTAGAAAAGCCCTAAAATACACAGCAAAAAAGGTATCATATAAAATACATTGTGCGATCGAGTAGTGTTAGCCTCTGCAGGTTTGTTTGATTGGTCTAGATTTGCATTACCCCAGACGTCTCCTACCAATTTATCTATCATACCTATTCCCGATGTCCATCGGCCATAGTCATTGGTAGCTCTTCCTTGATGATCATCAACTCTGCCTGCCGTATTCCACATCATATATCTGAAATACATAAAACCTATCTGATACTTAATCATATAGAGAACGTTATCTACAAAGCTAACTTTGTCTTTCACAACATATTGCTGCTGACCACTCGTTCCATTCATTTGCTGAGCTGTCTGCTCAGCCTGCTCGGCTTGACCACGTTCAAAGGTCTGAACCGAATTACCTGTAGCTCTGTCAATTATTTCAGACTTAGGATCTATCCATGCTCTATAAAAGCTCTTCTTATCGTCTCCTTCATGCCCAACCCTAGGGAAGAATTTTTTTACTCTCGAAGGATATTTATATTGCTTATTAGTTCCTACTAGTTCATATTTCTTCGTCACATTATTCTTAACGTAAATGTCACTTTTATCCTCTACTGCTTCTACTTCCTGCACATCATAATAGTGTGGACCGAAAAGTAAAGGTCTATCTCCATATTGCTCTCTATCTATATATGACTTCAGCGTAATAAAATTATCTGGTACATTCATGTTAATTGGCAAATTAGCGTTTGCGCGAATAACTACCATGAAATAACTGGTGTAACCCATCAATAAAAACGCAAAAAATAAGACAACTGTATTTAGAGGAATTTTAGTAACATTTTCACTCCAAAAAGGGAAACTTCTTCTACCATCTGTCAATCTAATAAAATAATAGAAAATAAAAATAATTATTAAAATTCCAACAATAGTACCTGTATAAAATGGGGTTTCAAATGAATTAACAAACAATAAATCCATTTTGCCTAGAAAAGAGGACGTCATACTAAGAACTACCTTCATGACTACCTGGATCAAGACAACAGATATTACGAACGATATGAACGCACCTAGTAGAGTCGGTTTGAATCTTTTGTAATAAAATATGAGCGCAATAATAGGAAAAACTAAAAGTGAAAGCAAGTGAACACCAATGCTCATTCCTGTGCAAAGCGCAATTAATAATAACCAATAATCTGCTTTTGGACTATCGTCTTCATTCCACTTTAGTATAGCCCATACGTTGAAGGCCATAAAGAAAACTGAAAAGGCATATACCTCTCCTTCCAATGCATTAAACCACATAGAATCTAGAAATGTAGCTCCCAATGCACCAATAAATGAGCCGTAGAGTATCAGATTAGATTTAATAGAAGTCATTTCCTCCCCCTTTTTCAAGAAAGCCTGCTTCAAGAGCATAACTGCTGACCAAAAGAAAAACAGAGTGCAGAATGCCGTAGATAATGCACTAAGGAAATTTATAGATTGAGCTACTTTAGTGATATCACCGAATGAAAATAGAGAGAATATTTTTCCTACAAGCATAAAAAATGGAGCTCCTGGTGGATGGGCTACTTGAAGTTTATAGGTACAACTCAAAAATTCACCACAGTCCCAAAGACTTCCTGTCTTCTCCATAGTCAATGTATAAGTAGCTAGGGCTATAAAAAAGACTAGCCATCCTAATATTTTATTTAACTTATTAAATTGATTCATTTAGCTTAATAATTTATGAGCAATGGACAAAAATATAAAAATGAATGTTTCTACACCTATATTTAAACTAAAATATTCATTTTAAATCCAATATAATAAGAATTTATTATTATTTTTACAGTATAAAGTCTAAACTATGCCTATAGTATCAAGTAAAGGACTGGCTGCTTACACAGGCACCTTCGGTCCCAAAGAAGTTAAACATCTCCTTAGAAGAATTAAATTCGGCATCAATAGGCAGGATTTGATCACTTATAATGGAATGAACTTAAATCAAGTATTGAGTTCTATACTTGTTTTGACACCTGAACCAGCTCCACCTCTCAATCATTATGAGAGTATAATCAATCCAGCCTATAAAGAAGCCAGTATTCCTCTGGGAACTACCTGGGTCAATACAGCACCTCAGTTTCCTGAAATTAATTTTCAAAAAGTAAACTCTTTTAGAAGCTGGCTAGCGATTAATTATTATAAAGACAATAGTATCACAGAAAAAATGGCACTTTTTCTGCATAGCTTTATACCAATCTCTCACGATGTGAATGACCCACGTCATTTGTACAGAAACTATAAAATGCTTCGAGCGAATGCGTTAGGAAATTTTAAGACTATAATTAAGTCCAGCCTTCTTGATAGTGGTATATTAAAATATCTCAATGGGGATGTCAATCAGAAGAATGCCCCGGATGAGAATTTAGCGCGTGAACTTCAAGAATTATTCACCTTGGGGAAAGGATTTACACCTATATACAATGAATCAGATGTAAAGGAAGCTGCAAAAGTTTTGACAGGCTATACCATTGACAGAACCACGGGGCTCGTCATATTTAACCCGAATCGGCATGATACCACGAATAAAACGTTTTCTTCCTACTATAGCAATACAGTCATAACGGGAAAAACGGGGACTGCTGGTCAAGACGAGTTAGATGATTTGGTCAATATGATTTTTCTGAAAGATGACGTTGCCTTGCATTTTTGCAGAAAATTATATGGATTTTTCGTTTACTACGAGATAGATAGTACCGTAGAAGCAAATATAATTGTGCCTTTAGCCAATGTAATGCGAAGCAACAACTATGCAATTCTTCCAGTAGTTCAAGCATTGTTCGCTTCAGAACATTTCTTTGATTTAGACAATTATGGTAGTCATATAAAGTCACCCGTTGACTTTATATTTGGGCAGTTTAAAGAAATGGAAATTCCCCTGCCAGGAAGTACAGATATTCTTCAACAATATGAAGTGCATGCTGAGCTTTTTGTAGCAACCACCGTTTTAAAACAATCTCCATATGACCCACCTAATGTCTCTGGATGGGAAGCCTATTATCAGAAACCACTTCTTCATGAAAATTGGATAACGACGGATAGTATAGCCTATCGTAACAAATTTAGCGTTTACTACTTAATTGGATACAATAAAAGAGGATATAAAATCCAAGCAGATGTAATAAACTTTACAAAAGGATTTTCTAATCCTTCTGACCCCAATTTGCTGATAGATGACGTACTAAATTTTCTCCATACGATTCCTTCCAATGCAGATTTAAAAACCTATTTAAAAACTATATTACTCTACGGTCAAGCTCAGGATTATTACTGGACCAATGCATGGAATGACCATATAGCTAGTCCTACAGATACTGCGAAAAAGAAGCTTGTAACGGATTTATTATTCCTTTTTTATAAATATATTTTAGAATTAGCTGAATATCAATTGAATTAAAAAATTAGAGATATGAAATGAGTATAAAAGACAGTCATTTTTATTCCAAAAGCAAA
>Ga0078894_10002842_pt1 | contig 13115 bp, 15 predicted proteins | sample LauGreSu1BDMLBSD_2_FD_67506 | JGI IMG/M metagenome (GOLD analysis project Ga0078894, IMG submission 67506) | Freshwater lake microbial communities from Lake Michigan, USA - Su13.BD.MLB.SD (version 4) (version 4) | ecosystem: Environmental > Aquatic > Freshwater > Lake | place: Lake Michigan...
AATCGAACCCTCGTCGTAAGCTTGGAAGGCTTCTGCTCTACCATTGAGCTACACCCGCACGCGACGACAACTCCAGTTGGCTGCTACCCGGCCGAGGACACCTCGCTTGTCAGTCTCTAGCCGTCAGCCTCTAGCCGTCAGCCTCTAGCCGCCAACATCCAGCCGCCAACATTGCACCGCAGCCGTATCCTGAACCGCTGCTCACCTGAACCGCTGAAATCATTCCTGGTGGAGGAGGTTGGATTCGAACCAACGTAGGCGTAAGCCAACAGATTTACAGTCTGCCCCCTTTAGCCACTCGGGCACCCCTCCAGGGAACCTTGAATTGTCGCCAATTCCGTGACGGCTGTCAAATTGAGCCCAAAGCAGGACGACGCCCGGGCTTGAATGGTTAATTGACCGACCGGTCGGTCGACTAATATACTTGTCGCCTTCTGATCGACCGACCGACGACGGAGTCACGATGTACACCCAGTCGATGGACCTATCCCGTGAACCCGCCGCCGTGGCGGGCAACGATGCCGAGCAAGCGTTCGAGGCGCGCATCGCGGCTGACCGAAAGGTCGAGCCGCAGGACTGGATGCCCGATGCTTATCGGCGAACGCTCGTGCGGCAGATTTCGCAGCACGCGCACTCGGAAATCGTGGGCATGCTGCCGGAGGGCAACTGGGTCACGCGCGCCCCCAGCCTGAAACGCAAAGCCATTCTGCTTGCCAAGATTCAGGATGAGGGCGGCCACGGGCTCTACCTCTACGCGGCGGCCGAAACACTGGGCACGCCGAGGGCGCAAATGCAGCAGGCCCTGCTAGACGGCCGGGCGAAATACTCCAGCATTTTCAATTACCCCACGCTCACCTGGGCCGATGTCGGCGTCATCGGGTGGCTGGTGGATGGCGCGGCGATCATGAACCAGATCCCGCTTTGCCGCTGCTCATACGGACCGTATGCGCGGGCAATGATCCGCATCTGCAAGGAAGAGTCTTTTCACCAGCGGCAGGGTTTCGAGTCGCTCCTTTCCATGATGCGCGGTACCGAGTCGCAGCGCGCCATGGTTCAGGACGCAGTGAACCGCTGGTGGTGGCCGGTGGTGATGATGTTCGGGCCCAGCGATGCCGACTCGATTCACTCGGCACAGACCATGAAATGGGGCATCAAGCGCATTTCGAACGACGATCTGCGTCAGAAATTCATCGATGCCACCGTCCCGCAGGCGGAGTTGCTGGGCATCACGCTGCCCGACCCCGATCTGCGCTGGAACGCCGACCGCGGCCACTACGACCACGGCCCGATCAACTGGGATGAATTCTGGCAGGTGGTGGGCGGTGACGGGCCCTGCAATCGCGAGCGGATCGCGGCGCGGCAGAGTGCCCATGACAAGGGCGCCTGGGTTCGCGAGGCCGCGGCCGCACATGCTGCCAGGCGCGCGGCACGCAGCCGGGCTGAGGCCGCCTGAGCGGACGTTGAAAGGAAAAAATCTGATGAACGGTAACGCTGCTTCGCCTGCCGACTGGCCGCTCTGGGAAGTGTTCGTCCGCAGCCGCCAGGGGCTTGATCACCGCCACTGCGGCAGCCTTCACGCGGCCGACGCCCGCATGGCGCTCGAGATGGCGCGCGATGTCTACACCCGCCGGATGGAAGGCGTGAGCCTCTGGGTGGTGCCCTCCCAGGCCATCATCGCGTCGCAGCCGGAAGACCAGGGCATTGACTTCGACCCCATGTCCGACAAGATCTATCGTCATCCCACCTTTTACGAGCTGCCCGATGAAGTGCGCCACATGTGAGCAAGGCGCGAAGCGTGCGCCGCGGCCTGCGGGCGGCTGCGCTGCGGGAGGGGCACGATGAGCACCCCGGGCGCCACCGATCAGGCAAGCGTCGAGCAGCTCCTCAGACTCGGTGACAGCGCGCTCGTGCATGGCCAACGCCTGTCCGAGTGGTGCGGCCACGGGCCGGCCCTCGAGGAAGACATCGCGCTCGCCAACATCGCGCTCGACTGCGTGGGCGAGGCGCGTCTGCTGCTCGCGCTTGCCGGCGCGCGCGAGGGCCAGGGCCGCGACGAGGATGCGCTCGCCTACCTCCGCGACGAAGCGGCGTTTCGGAACTACACGCTTCTCGAGCTGCCCAACGGGAATGGCCCGCACGACGACTACGCGATCACCGTGGTGCGCGGCTTTCTGCATGCCGCGCTCCAGGTTCACCTGTGGCCGGCGCTTGCCGCTTGCGCTGATCGCGAGCTGGCGGCGATCGCCGCGCGCTCGATCAATGAAGCGCGCGCCCATCTGCGCCATTTCGGGCAATGGGTGGTGCGACTGGGCGACGGCACCGACCTGTCGCACGAACGAATGGTGAGCGCGCTCGAACGCCTGTTTCCCTACACCAACGAATTCTGGAGCGCCGACCCGGTGGAAGCGGCGCTCGCAGCCGCCAGCCGTGGCGTGGTGGTGGCGCACCTCAAGCCCGCATGGGATCAGACCGTCAACCCCGTGTTGAACGAAGCCGGTCTTTCCCGCCCAGCCGACAGCCGGTTCGTGTCCACCGGCAAGCTCGGGCGCCACAGCGAACACCTGAGCCCAATGCTTGCCGAGATGCAGGCGCTTGCGCGCGCACACCCCGGAGCGCGCTGGTGAGCCTCACGGCAAACGAACGCCTGGTCCGGGCGCGAGACGCCGCCGCCCAGGTCTGCGACCCGGAGATCCCCTCGCTCTCGCTCGAGGATCTTGGCATTCTGCGCGAGGTGCAGATTGAAGCCGAGCAGGTGGTGGTGACACTTGCCCCCACCTACACCGCCTGCCCGGCCACCGAGGCAATCTGCGATGACGTAGGGGCTGCGCTCGAGGCCGCGGGCGTCGCGCCCTTCACGGTCCGGGTATCGCTCACACCCGCCTGGAGCAGCGACTGGATCACCACGACAGGGCGAAGAAAACTCCTTGAAGCAGGCATCGCTCCGCCCCCCTGTCTCGCTTCCCGCGCGGGCGAACCCCCCTCTCTTTCCGCCCCCCTCCGGTTCATGCGGCGCGAACCCGGGCGCGCGCCTGCGGCCGACTGGCTGACGCACGCCGACGCCTCCCCCGAGTGCCCGCGCTGTCAGTCAACGCAGACCGAGCTGCTCTCCGAATACGGCTCGACCGCCTGCAAATCGCTCTATCGCTGCCGGACCTGCGCCGAGCCGTTCGACTATTTCAAGCCGTACTGATCACGGACCCCGCCATGGCCCGACCCACCCTGCACCGATTGACGATCACCGAGGTGCGCGCTGAAGCGGCCGACGCGATGAGCGTGCGCTTCGCGATCCCCGCCTCGCTCCTCGAGGCTTTTGCCTTCACTGCGGGGCAGTTCCTCACACTCGAGGCCACGGTCGGCGGCGAGGTGCTCCGCCGCTCATACTCGATTTGCTCGTCGCCTTCGGAATACCGCTCAAGCGCCACCCTGCGGGTCGGTATCCGACGTGTGGTGGGTGGACGATTCTCCAACTGGGCCCATGACCATCTGCGTGCAGGCAGCGAAGTCGCCGTGCTCACGCCAGATGGCCGCTTCGGTATCGAGCTCACCGCGACCACCCGTCGCCACTACCTCGGCATTGCCGGCGGCTCGGGTATCACACCGATGCTGTCGCTCATCAAGACCGCGCTTGAGTGCGAACCCGAAAGCCGCTTCACACTGGTCTACGGAAACCGTACGGTGTCCTCGATCATGTTCCTGGAGGAAATCGAGGGCCTGAAGAACCGCTGGATGGAACGGCTGTCGATCTTCCATGTGCTCTCGGAGGAAACCACCGACATCGAGTTGTTGACGGGGCTTCTTGATCGCACCCGGATTGCGCGGCTGTGCGGCAAGGCCATCCACGTGCCCGGAATCGATTGCGCGTTCGTCTGCGGGCCTGCACCCATGATGGAAGCGGCTGAAGATGCGCTCATTCACGCGGGACTCGATCGCGGCCGAATCCGGATCGAGCGCTTCGGCAGCCCCGACGCGCCCGCGGCCGCACACGTGTCGGCTCGCGCAAACGCGCCGCGCGCGAGCGCTTCCGACGCACCCGGCGCGCGCGTCACGGTCATCATCGACGGAAAAGCGCGGCCGATCACCGTGCCCTTCGAGGGCGCAAGCATTCTCGATACCGCCATGGCGGCCGGGATCGGCCTTCCCTATGCCTGCAAGGCGGGCGTCTGCTGCACCTGCCGCGCGCGCGTGCTTGAGGGCGAGGTGACCATGGACAAGCAGTATTCGCTCGAGCAGCACGAACTCGATGCGGGGTTTGTGCTCAGCTGTCAGTCACACCCGGTGACCCCCGAGGTGCGGCTGAGTTTCGACGAACGCTGATGGCCCGCCCACGCGCCGCCGATTACGACGCCCAGCGCGAGCGCATTCTCGCGCGCGCGGTCGAAGCGTTTGCGCGAACCGGCTATGCAGCAGCTTCCATGTCGATGCTCGCGGCCGCCTGCCAGGTCTCAAAGGCCACGCTTTATCACTACTACCCGGGCAAGCAGGCGCTGCTCTTCGAGGCACTCGATCGCTACACCCGCCGCCTTGCCGCCATCGCGGCACGGGCAACTTCAGGCAGCGCCGACAGTCCGCGTGACGTCCTGCGGGCCACCCTGCGCGCACTCATGGCCGAGTACCGCCATTCGCACGCGTACCACGCTGCGCTCCTCCATGACCTGCGTTTTCTGTCACCCACACAGGCCGAGCAGGTCCGCGCGCAGCAGCGCGCCATGGTGGCCGCCCTGGGGGCGCTGATCGAGCGCGCGGCACCCGGCTCCACCGTATCGGCCGAACGCAGCGTCATCACCATGGCGCTTCTCGGTATGATCAACTTCACTTTCGCCTGGCTCAGGCCCGATGGCCCGGTCAGCCACGAACGGTTCGCCGATCTCGCCGCAAGCCTCTGGCTTGATGGCCTGGACGGGCTTGCCGGTCAACCGACTTCTCCGGAGACTCCCTCAGATGAGCAAACAATTCGCCTCGAAAGCTGACCTCTCGGCCAAGCAGATCTCGTTCACGCGGCTGTCCGACAATGCCTATGCCTACACCGCAGAGGGTGATCCAAACTCGGGGGTGATCATTGGCGACGAATCGGTGATGGTGATCGACACCACCGCCACGCCGGTGATGGCCCGCGACCTGATCGCCCGCATCCGCGAAGTCACCGACAAGCCCATTCGCCATGTGGTGCTGTCGCACTACCATGCGGTCCGCGTCCTGGGCGCATCGGCCTATTTCGCCGAGGGTGCGACCGAAATCATTGCCTCGCGCGGAACCTGGAATCTGATCGTCGAGCGGGGCGAGGCCGACATGAAGTCGGAGATCGAGCGTTTTCCCAGACTCTTTCAGGCGGTTGAATCGGTACCCGGACTCACCTGGCCCACGCTGGTGTTTGAGCGCGAGCTCACGCTTCATCTGGGCAAGCTCGAGGTCAAGCTCATGCACATCGGCGCCGGCCACACCCGCGGCGACACGATCGCCTGGATTCCCTCGCAGAAAATCTGCTTCTCGGGCGATCTGGTCGAGTACAACGCCGGGGTCTACACGGGCGATGCCCAACTCGAAGAGTGGCCCGACACGCTGGAACGGCTGCGCGCGCTCGGACCCGAGCAGCTGGTGCCTGGCCGGGGCCCAGTGCTTCAGGGCATAGCCGCCTGCAACGCGGGCATTGACTACACGAAAAAATGGGTGGGCGATCTCTACGCCACTGCGCAGGCCGGCGTGGCAGCCGGGAAGTCACTCAAGCAGGTGTTCGATGACACAAGGAAGGTCATGGACCCGGTGTTCGGCAACGTCTTCATCTATGAGCACTGCCTGCCGTTTGATGTGTCGCGGGCGTTTGATGAGGCAAGCGGCATCAGGCATCCCCGCATCTGGACCGCCGAGCGCGACGTCGAGATGTGGCGCGCGCTGCAGAGCTGAGCGACTGCGCCTAGCGGGTGGCCGCAGCAAGCGCCTGGTCGATGTCCCACAGGATGTCCTCCAGGCTCTCGAGCCCTACCGAGATGCGCACCAGCTCGGGCGTGACACCGGCGGCCAGCATCTGCTCGGCCTCAAGCTGCCGGTGTGTGGTGCTGGCTGGATGGCTCACCAGGGTACGGGTATCGCCGATATTGACCAGGTGGCTCATGAGCTGCGCGCTTTCGATGAAACGCACGCCCGCCTCGGCTCCGCCCCGGATGCCAAACGCAAGCAGCCCCGAGGCGCCCCGCATCTGGCGTTTGCCAAGCGCATGCTGCGGATGGCTGGGCAGACCGGGATAGTTCACGAAGGTCACCCGCGGGTCATCCATCAGAAATCTTGCGACGGCGAGCGCGTTGTCGCAGTGCCGCTGCATGCGTAGCGGCAGCGTCTCGATGCCCTGCAGGATCTGCCAGGCGCTCGCCGGTGCGAGGGCAGCGCCGTACACGCGCAGTGTCTCCATGCGGGCTCGCATGGTGAAGCCAAAGTCGCCAAAGGTTTCATACCAGCGCACGCCGTGATAGCCCGCCGAGGGCTCGGTCATACCGGGAAAGCGGCCGTTGTCCCAGGGGAATTTTCCGGACTCGACCACCACGCCCGCGAGCGTGGTGCCGTGGCCGCCCAGGTATTTGGTGGCGCTGTGCACCACGATATCGGCGCCATGGGCGATGGGATTGCAGAGCGCAGGACTGGGCACCGTGTTGTCAACCACCAGTGGAATACCGTGCGCGTGCGCAATATCGGCAAGCGCCGCGAGGTCGGCGATAGCGAGGCTGGGGTTACCCAGGCTTTCCACAAAGAGCGCGCGCGTCTCCGGCCGGATGGCTGCGGCAAAGCTCTCTGGCCGGGTGACATCGGCAAAAGCGGTGGTGATTCCGAATTTCCTGAGACTGACCGACAACATGGTGACGCTGCCGCCATAGAGCGCGCCTGCTGCGACCACATGATCGCCCGATTGCAGAATCGTCATGAGCGCCATCGCTTCGGCAGCCATGCCGCTTGCGCTCGCAATGGCGGCGCGGCCGCCCTCAAGCGCTGCCACCCGCTCCTCTAGCACCGCCACCGTGGGATTGGAGAGCCGCGAGTAGACGTTGCCGAAGGTCTGCAGATTGAAGAGGCTTGCCGCATGGTCGGCCGAATCGAATACAAACGAGGTGCTCTGGTGAATGGGAACGGCTCGCGCGCCCGTGACCGCGTCGGGGATCTGCCCGGCATGCACACACAGGGTTTCGAGCCCGAACCGCCGATCTGCCATGGGAATGTCCTCTTGCCGCGCAGGTCAGCGAACAGCGAGCCGAGGGCGTCGGGCGCTGATCACGCCGGTGTTGACACCCACCCAGTTGAGGCCGCCAAAAATGCGGGCGTGTTCGATCTTCACGCAGCGGTCAAACACCGAGGCGAGCCCCGCCTCGCGCGCGAGGCGATCCGCCGCCGGGTTGGCCACGCCGAGCTGCTGCCAGAGCACCTTCGCCCCGATCTTCACCGCCTGCTCGGCAATGGGCGGCAGGTCGTCTGCGCGCCGGAAGACGTCGACGATATCGACCGGCACGGGGATCGCTTCCAGCGACGGGTAGCAGCGTTCGCCCAGAATCTGGGGATACTTCGGATTGACTGGAAGGATTCGGTAGCCATGCTCCTGCATGTATTTGGCAGCAAAAAAACTCGGTCGAAACCAGTCGGCCGACAGTCCCACCACGGCAATGGTGGTTGAACGGGCGAGGATCTGGCGCAGCGTCTCGATATCGTTGCCGTCGGTCATCACGATGGGGCCGGGTGTCGGATCGGCCGCGTCAAGGTCCGGCCGGTCTGTCAAATGTAGCAGCACTGACTTGCGGTACGGGCCTGGGTAGCGATAATCGGAGGTTCCGGCGCGGCTCGCGCCCTCTGCCGCTGCACCAGGGAGCACCCGATGGCCAGCGATCCCCCTTTCCCGCATGTCGATCCGATGGGTGGGTTATTCGATTTCAAGGCGATGTTCGACGCGATGGAGGTAGCGCGCCGCAACTGGTCGGCGATGCCTGTCCCGTCGTCATTGACCCCAACTATCGACCCGGCTGAACTCGACAAGCGAATTGCCGACCTGAAGACTGTCGAGCAGTGGCTGGTTCTCAACCTGAATCTGCTGCGCGGCTCGATTCAGGCGCTCGAACTGCAGCGCGCAGCGCTCGCCTCGTTGCAAAGCTTCGGCGAAGCGGCGCGCGCCGCTGCCGAAGCGGCCACACAGGCGGGCAGCAGCGCGCGCGAGGCCGATCGCCCGGCCACCTCATCAGCGCCCCCGGGTGGCGCCAGCGAGGCGCAACAAACCACATCGCGAGGCACGCGCGACCATGCGGAGGCGCCCGCCTCGCACAGGGCTCACACTCGCGCCACCGCTGCGCCGCCTGCCGGCGCAGCAGTCCCCGCCTGGACGGCCGGTATCGACCCGGCCACCTGGTGGCAGACGCTTCAGTCACAGTTCCAGCAGGTGGCCGAATCGGCCCTGTCCGGTATCGCCCCCGCCGCAACCGATTCGGCCGCCACACCGCCCGATACCCATGCGAGCGCCCGCGGTCCGTCCGCAGACCCCGCCGCACCGCCACGCACAACCCGCCGAAAGGCGCGGCGCGCGGCCAAGCCCGCGCCAGGGGCAACCGCCGCCGCGCGCCGTGTGCGCGAGGCGCGCTAGATCGCGCCGCGCGAGCCACCAGTGACCCGATTCGTCTGCGGCCATGCAAGCCATCCCGACTGGCGGATGGCTACCGAGCTTGCGCTCAGCCAGCTCGGCCGAGAGCACGACTCGCGGCCGAACCCCCTCCTGGGGCTGGTCTATGCAAGCACGCCCTTCGCGAGCCACTTCTCCGACATCCAGGAACTGCTCGAGCGCCGGCTGCCGCAGGTTCAGTGGAGCGGGGCCTGCGTACCGGGCCTCTGCGCGGAAACCGCCGAGTATGTCGGTGAGCCGGCGATCGCGATTCTGATCGGCCAGCTGCCCGCAGGCAGCGTGCAGGCATTTGGCGCCGCCTGGCAGGACGCGCGCGGCGAAGCCGAGCGGCTGGCCACGCCGGGATCAAGCCTGCTGCTGCACGCCGACCCCTATGCGGAGGACATGAGCAAGCGCCTGCGCAGCCTGAGCGAGGCCGCGGCCCCCGGTCTGGTGTTCGGCGGTGTCGTGGAGCCGTTCGGTACCGTCCCCCGCACCGGCGAGCAGGCTGCCGGCCCGCGTGCCTTGTCGGGCGTATGGTTCGGGCCCGAGGTGACGCTGCTGTCGCGCGTCACGCACGGTTGTTCGCCAATCGGCCGCGAGCGCACGGTCTCCGACTGTCGAGGACAGGCCATCCTTGCGCTGGATGACCGACCCGCGCTTGATGTCATGTTCGAGGACCTCGGTATCGGCTTGGCCGAGCGCAGCGCCCGTGATCCACAACATCTGCTGCGGCTCCTGCGCGATGCGCCGTCCGCGCGTGGGCTGCAGGTCGGGCTCGCGGCAAGCGACCGGCCGCGAGCCATCGGCTTCGGCGCGCACCGGATCAGCGATCTTCTCGGCATCGATCCGGTGAGCCGTGCGATTGCGGTGGGTGGCGGCGCCCAGACTGGCGATCGCGCGGTGTTCTGCCGGCGCGACGCCGCCGCCGCACGCGCCGATCTGATCCGGATCTGCACCGAGCTTCGCGAAGACCTCGAAGCAAGCGGACAGACCGCGCGAGGGGCGCACTATGTCAGTTGCGTGGCACGCGGCCAGCATCTGTTCGGCGCAAACGGCGCCGAGCTGGCACTGATCCGTCACAACTTGGGTGAACTCCCGCTCGCGGGGTTCTTCGCCCACGGCGAAATCGCCGACGGCCGGCTGCACGGCTACACGGGCGTGCTCACGCTTTTCGTGTGAGCACCCACGGCGCGGCTGCGGCCGCGCGCTGATCAGACCTTCTTGAAAACGTTGAGCTGCAAACGCTCGCGCTCGATGGCCGCGGCTACCGCCGGCGCTTTCGCCACGCGCTGCATGTAGGCGTAATAGGCGGGCAGCGATTCGGGGTCGATGCCGCCCAGGCCCCCCCAGCGAAGCGCCGTGAGCGCATACGCATCAAGCACCGACAGTTGATCGCCCAGCCAATAGGGGCCGGTCTGCGCGGCCACCTGGCTGTCGATGCGCTTCAGAATGTCGTGATACCGATCGCGCCCCACCCGCTTGACTTCCGCCTGACAGGCCTCGCCTTCAGCGAACTTGTGGGGCATGAAGACATGGGTGAAGGTGGGGTGGGCGGTGTTGTTGAACCATGCGAGTGTGGCGAGCGCCTGCGCGCGGGCCCAGGGCTCGGCAGGCAGCAGGCCGAGCGCCGGATGCTTGCGGTCGAGAAAATCGCACATGGCAACAATCTGGGTGAGCACCTTGCCATCGACCACCAGCACTGGCACCTGCCCCTCGGGGTTGATCGCGAGATAGTCGGGGGCACGATGCTCGGCGCGGTGCAGCTTGATCAGCCGGGGCTCGAACGCCTGGCCGGTGGCCTCGCGAATCATTTCCAGGGCCACATGGGGCACAAACGAACATGCGCCCGGCGCGTAATAGAGTTCAATCATGAGAGGTCTCCGGTGATGTCGCTGGTCTGACGGGTTGGGATGATCGATAGCGGTCAGTTGCCATGCACCCCGGCCGCCTCGGCCTGTCGATCGGCATGGTAGGACGAGCGCACCAGCGGGCCGACTGCCGCGTGCACAAAGCCCATTTCCTGGGCACGCTCGGCAAGCATGGCAAACCCATCCGGGTGCACATACCGGCGCACTGGCAGATGAGCGTTGGAGGGAGCGAGGTACTGACCGATGGTGATCATGTCGACCTGATGCGCACGCAGATCGCGCATCACTTCGATGATTTCATCGTCGGTTTCGCCCAGGCCCAGCATGAGGCCCGACTTGGTGGGGACACCCGGCACGCGCGCTCGGAACTCGGACAGCAGCCGCAGCGAATGCTGATAGTCGGATCCGGGGCGCGCTTCTCGGTAGAGGCGCGGCACGGTCTCCAGGTTGTGGTTCATCACATCGGGCGGGGCCGCTTCCAGGATTGCCAGCGCCCGCTCGAGCCGGCCACGAAAATCGGGTACCAGCACCTCGATCCGGGTGCGCGGTGAGGCCTCGCGCACGCGCCGGATGCAATCGACAAAATGGGCTGCGCCACCGTCGCGAAGATCGTCACGATCGACGCTGGTGATGACCACGTAGTCCAGGCCCAATGCCGCAATGGTGCGCGCAAGATTGGCGGGCTCGTCGGCATCCAGGGGATCGGGCCGGCCGTGACCGACATCGCAGAACGGGCAGCGCCGGGTGCATTTGTCGCCCATGATCATGAAGGTGGCTGTGCCTTTGCCGAAGCACTCGCCGATATTCGGGCAGCTTGCCTCCTCGCAAACCGTATGCAGACGGTGCTCGCGGAGAATGCGCTTGATGTCGTGAAACCGGCTGCCAGGGCTTGCCGCGCGCACCCGGATCCAGTCGGGTTTGCGAAGCACTTCTTCGGCCGGTACCACCTTGATGGGGATGCGCGAGGTCTTGGCGCCTGCCTTCTGCTTGGCGCTCGGGTCGTAAGAGGCTGAGGGCGTGTCGGACAGGTCGGAAGCGCTCATGTTGATCGGCACACCAGACGGCGCGCGCCTTTCTGCTCGAAAAGGAATACCAGCAGTCTAGCGGAGTTGGTCATGGCGCAGATGGGCGACCAGCCGCTCACCCAACCGTGCGGCCACCGCCTCGGGCGATACCGACACGCCCAGGCTCGCAAGATCCACCGAGCGCAATCCCGGGTAACCGCAGGGGTTGATGCGATCGAACGGCTCGAGGTCCATGCGCACATTCAACGCGAGCCCATGGAGGCTGCAGCCCCGCATGATGCGTACGCCCAGCGCGGCGATCTTTGCCCAGCCCGCGAAGGGTCCGGCCCCGCCCTCGAGCGCGACAAACACGCCGGGCGCGCCCGCGATGCGGCGCCCGTCCACCGACCATGCCTCAAGCGTCTGGATGATCGCCTGCTCATAGCGATAGACCAGCTCCTTCACGCCGATACCCAGCCTGCGCAGGTCGATCAGCGGATAGGCGATCACCTGTCCGGGCCCGTGATAGGTCACCTGACCACCGCGTTCGGTCGCGACCACTGCAATCTCGCCCGGCGCGAGCAGATGATCGGGCCGCGCAGCAAGACCCATGGTGAACACCGGCGGATGTTCAACCAGCCAGATCTCGTCGGGCGTGGCGGCGTCGCGCGCGCGGGTGAAGTCGCGCATCGCCGCGAGTGTGCCGGCATACCCGGTGCGTGCAAATGGCCTGAGCAGCGGCTCGATGATTGTGCTCTACAGAACGATCCGGACCATGGGGTGCGAGGACAACTCGCGGTAGAGCGCCTGGAGTTGCTCCCGCGATTGCGCACGGACCGTGAGCGTGACGCTCAGCCATGCCCCCCGCGAGGACGCACGCAGTTCGATCGACGCCGGGTTGAAGTCCGGTACGCGTGCGCTCACCAGCGCGGCAATGGTCTGAGCAAACTCGTCGGTGCGCCGACCCATCACCTTGATCGGAAAATCCACTGGAAACTCAAGCAGATTTCCGATCCGTTCCCAGACCTCGGCATCACTCATGACCGGGGCTCAGGCCTCGCGGGTGGCCGCCTGATACGCCTCGATCAGCCGCTGATACACCGGGCCCGGGCGCCCGTTGCCCACGGGTGCGCCATCCACCTGCGTGATCGGCAGAATTTCGCGGGTGGCGGAGGTGAGCATCAGCTCATCGGCCAGGAGCACCTCCTCGCGCGGAACACGTCGCAGCTCGTAGTCGAGCCCGCAGCGCGCGCAGAGCTCGGCGAGCAGCCCCACCCGGATGCCTTCCAGGACCAGGTGGTTGACGGGTGAGCCGAGGACACGGCCATTTCGCACGACCCAGATGTTGCTCGAGGATCCTTCGGTGAGGATGCCGTCGCGGAACATCATGCACTCGGCGGCGCCCGCATCAACCGCAGCCTGCTTGGCCAGTACGTTGCCAAGGAGCGATACCGATTTGATGTCGCAATGCAGCCAGCGCTCATCGTCGGCAGTGATGACGGCCAGGCCCTGTTCGCGCAGTGCCGCAGCCGGCGCCACGAATTCACTGGTCATCGCGAACACCGTGGGCTGGATGCCCTTTGGAAACGCGTGATCGCGGCGCGCGACGCCACGGGTGATCTG
>Ga0078894_10002843_pt1 | contig 13112 bp, 5 predicted proteins | sample LauGreSu1BDMLBSD_2_FD_67506 | JGI IMG/M metagenome (GOLD analysis project Ga0078894, IMG submission 67506) | Freshwater lake microbial communities from Lake Michigan, USA - Su13.BD.MLB.SD (version 4) (version 4) | ecosystem: Environmental > Aquatic > Freshwater > Lake | place: Lake Michigan, USA...
GGCAAGAGCAGCGGCAGAGGCAGCGGCAAGAGCAGCAGCAGAGGCAGCGGCAAGAGCAGCGGCAGAAGCTGCTCGCCCCAGAGTCTTTAAAAGAACATTTGAAACAGATCCAAATTGTTGCGGTGGAGGCGGTGGAGGTCCATCTGAACTTGTGTGCCCAGAAGGTTCTTTTGTCAATGAATTTTTCGGAGGCGCTGGATCATTAATTGATAGAATTGGTGTAAGATGTAGTAATGGCCAATCATTAGGTACACGTGGTGGTGGAGGTGGTGGTGGATATAGTATAAAATCAGATTCTGGATTTAAAGCACTTAGAGTTAAATCAGGGAGTTATGTAGATAATATTCAATTTATCGGTAGCGATTACACTATCAAAGGCCAAATTGGAGGTCGTGGTGGTGGTGGTCCACACAACCTCGACTGTCAAGACGATGGAAAGGTCATGGGTCTCAAATTAAAATCAGGTTCAATCATTGACAGAATTCAGGTTGTCTGTGGTAAAGTACAAGTGGTATGATAACTTTAAAAATAGAAGCACCCCTCGTGAAGAACTTCTAGTTAACTAATCTGTAGGTACTTCAGAATGGCCTCTGGGAACCCTACAACTCAGGCCTTGTTGAACTCGATGCGTGTTACAAATCAAGTTCAAGAAGTGGGTGTCGTAAACCCTCCAAATATGGCGAATGTCCCTGCGAGTCTGCTTCAGGCAGCATCACCCCAGAACTTCAATTTGCCTATAAACACGAGGGTAGATAAAACACTTTCCGACAGAAATGAGGCTCAATGTCGCTCATATGAAGGTATAGGTGGACTTCGAAGACTCGCTCGTGAGACAGCCGGTCGCTCAATGCTTGACACTGGCTGTGGATGGATCTACAAGCCATCTGCCGGTATAAATCCTGAAGTAAGCATAGCTTCGTTAGGCAATAGTAAAGGCCCTCTCATACGTACCCTCCAAGGAGGAGAACGCTGGTATTGGGACATTGAAAAGGCGGAGAAGGATATTTCTGTTGCTCAGTGTCAAAAGGCCGGTAAGTGTAGTCAATTGGCCCTCCTTGGTCGCAATGCCGAATTCTGTGGATACTGTAAAAGTAGTGGATCGATGATTCCTGTTGAGAATGGTACAGCAAGATACCGTGAGGATCCTAATCTCATCTGTGCGCCTGCTGATATTGTCACAGCCGGCCGTGGAAGTTGCGGTGCAGACGGATTCCAGAACATGACGAGTGGATTTGGTGGCAGCCGTTATGAAGGATTCACCGCAGGGGTAACACTAGACGACTTGGGAAGTTGTAAACCTCCTCTAACACGTGATTGTGTCATCAACTCTGCTCGGGCTGCCGGTTGCGCTCATACCGGCACGTTAATTACTGCGCTCCAGGCTGCGCCTAGTGGTAGAGACTATGACACAGTATTGAGAGAAAAGCCATCCTTCTTGGCCTACAATCAAGCGGCAAATCCAGGACTCACACAAGCTATGTTAAAGGATGGTTCGACTGCTTTGACGACTGCCCTTGATGACTTTGGGAAACTCGTTACTAATATGCAATCTGCGAATCCAAAGCTAGCCCAGGCAAGTCGGGATCTCTGCCTAGTAAGTGGTGAGTATGATCCCTACAACTTCTGCGCTGAAATGATGAATCCCAATATGCAAATTACCCAGACGAACTTTCCTTGTGTGGTGCGAGAGTGGGGGAACCAAGGTGGCACAGAAAAGGGCACTGAATATCCTACCTTGGCGAAATGGCAAGGAAAATCAGTGAAGAGTTTCTTGGATTTTGTCAGTCAAATTAAAAGTGGTTTAACATCTACGAATAAAAAGTTAAATGCTGATGCTATCATGTCCTTCGTTGGTCTGCCCTCGTATGCTGAAGCAGGAGTAATTTTACCGAAGAGTGATCAACTTCGGGGCGCTGAGACTGTCTGGATTTGCTTCGATCTTCATAACCCTCAATTGGTTCCTCCCATCATTGCTCGGTGTGATCAACGGATGGCGGCAAATGGAGAAGTAGTTCCGTTGTTCCCTAACCTACAGACACTCATGTCAAAATGGAACACCCGAAACTACAATATAGCACTGATAAGCGCATTTGAATATCGGCCAAAGAATACCCAGCAGGTTTTCTTCCAAGTTACTACAGACGATGGATTTATGATCGGACTAAATCAGAATCCTTTTGAGAATACTGGATACAGATCATTTGACTGGGGAAGTTGGAGACAACAAGCAGCTACACTTTATACCAGTGGCCAGTACACCATGTGGGGTGAAGCTGATAATCAAAAGAATGTCATTGTAATGAAGTGGTTTAATCTAGACGGCCCTGGTACTTTTGACTGGAAAATGAGTGTAACAGAAGGAACTACTACAAAGATTATCAATCCAGCGGCATCCTTCGCTGACCGCATGGATTTTTATTTGACTCAGGAACCCTCTGCTCCGTGGTTACAGTACGAGGTATGCTCACGGCCAAATTTGGGTGCAGGAAGTCAGACCGGATTCTTCGAAAAACGCTGGAATGGTCAAGTTTCCTTGGCCGCTGGGAATACGCCCCAGTACTCCTTTGACAATCAGTCAGCGAATCTCATTTATCAGAGCGATGCTCAGAGAACCCAGGATGTTCCTGGTAAAAAACCCTACATGAGTTTTGTATCAAACAGTGCGTGGATTACAACATCTAGATTTTCCTTCACTTGCTTCAAGACTTTAACACTGCTCATACGGCCTGTCGCTAACCTAGCCAACCAAGCAGAAGTCAATGTGTTTGGTCATGGACTCTTTGGAGCAAATATAAGATTTGGATGGTCCATTCGACTCAAGAACAATAATGGACAGTATACGTATAACTTTGGTACTGGGGTGACTTGGGAACAGGTTCCTGCGTTTGTGAATGAATGGAATTTGCTTGTTATTCAGTATCTAAATAATGATAGTGGCCTTGGTGCTATCAATATCTCTGCCGAGAAGCTTTCTTCTCTTCAAACGGATGACCAAATGAGTAGATTTTTGGATCGTTTGAAGTCGAAACAATCAACATACGCTCAAAGATATCTTGTTGGTAGCGCATTTGCTGATCATAATAGTTCTGGTCACATAAATCTTGGAGGTAGTGGAAGCTCAACCTTATACAAAAATACATCGCCAATCCAGAGTTTTACGGGGGATCTCGCATGGATGCATGGATTCAATTATTATTTCAACAGTCTTGAGCTATTCAAGGCAGAAGTCAAGCAAACTTGGTTGAGCCGCTGGCCTCGGGGGATGGAATGAGTTTATCAGCATTAAAGTACTCTTGAGGGTTAGTGTTAAAGGGAATGCCTTTGATGTCTTTGATGTCTTGGATACCGCCCATTTATGTCTTGTGTAATCCTCAGTATGAAGTTGCGAGATACAACTTTTTACTGAGTCATTTTGAGAAGAGGAGAATTCCATTGGATCGTGTAAAGTTCATTCATGGACCTTGGGGGTCTGAATTGAAACCGGCCGATATACTTCCATTCTGGCAGCCATTCAAGGAACGGTTTGGAAACAAAACAGCACTTTCGTTCAAGGCAGATAACTTGTCAAAAGGAGAACTCAGTTTACTTCTTGGATTTCGTAGATTGATTGAGCAGGCGCTGGATGATGGTTCGGATACGATTCTCGTGTTTGAGTCTGACATTATCTTACGGGAAGACTTCTTGACTCGGCTGGAGACTGTGTTAAAGGGGGTTTCTTGTAGTGAGTGGGCTGACTGGGATTATGTGAGCCTCGGAGAGGGAGTTGGGACTCGGCCAAAGGGGTGTGAGTGGAGATCGTACTTTGCCGAGGTGGCCTTATACCAGCCAGACCATCAGTTTGTCTTTCGATGCTGTGATTCGATGTTGCTTCGGCGGAAATTCCTGGAGAAACTCGCAGTGACCTTCGGGCCAGTGCGAGAATGTCTTGATTGGGAATTGAATTTACAGATGATGGTTCACAGAGGGAAGAGTGTGTGGGTAGACCCTCCCTTGTGCGAGCCGGCAAGTGGTCGCAATCGGACAGCCACTTCCTTGCCTAGTTAGGAGTCAAGGCCAAGGCCTTCAAAAGAGAACCACCTCGGATGTGGGAAGACCCTCGGCATCGGCAACAGTTGTTCCAATCTGGCGGGTTCTATACATATCCCCTCTAGCATAGATCTTGTAGAACAGGGGTTTCACTTGACCCTTCTGGAGGTCGGGGACGGCAATGTACTGAGTGCCCTCAAAGCGAATCACACGGGCCTTGATTGTAGGAGGGCCCCTCGCATGCGGTTTTGCTTGCGCCGCTGCTGGTGCTGCCGCCGGTGCTTGTGCGGCTGCCGGTGCTGCTCCTACATCGAAAGCGACTGCTTCCGCTTCTGCTTCTGCTCCTGCCCCTGCTTCGGCTTCTGCCTCCTCTACAGGCATACGACCCTCAGGGAAGGCCACACTCGTCTCCGCAATATCATTCTTCAGAATCGGGTGATAGGCGTACTGCTCAGGCCGCCCAGGGAAGGCAACACACGCAATTCCTTCCTCTTCATTTTCATATTGATTGATCTTGCAATCCACGGCACTGGATTTCATGACATTTTGAATATTGACCAGCAACTTCTTCTTGCGATCACTCAACTCCTGGATGTATTCATCGGAGGTCATAACATAGTCTTTTACACCAGCCGGCACAGGGAATCCCATCTCAGCGGCTTCTTCTGGCTTCAGACCATCTCCATTCAAAATGGTCTGGTCGATACGAGGGAAGCCGCCTGTTCCATCAGGGCGTACCAAGGCCTGGGGGTCAAAGGTAGAGCAGTAGGTGAACACTTCAACCGTGCGCTCATTCATAGCAGGATCTTCATTGTAGTCGAGGTCAATGTGAGAGCAGATACGCACAGCACGTCCCTTCACCTGGTCTGTGCGCACGTGATTCCAGTAAGGCTCCATGATGTGGACTCGGCGCACATTTCTCAAGGAGAGACCCTCGGCACCGGCAGAGGTGATGGCGAAGACACGACAGAGTTCACCGTGGAGATTTCCCTTGAATCCAGACTCAACCAATACCTTTGACATCGACTCAGGAAGTTCAGGGTACTTGCCTACACCAGACTCGTCCTCACTGTAGCGAGCATTGAACACACGAAGACTGATATTGCGAATCTTGGTCTTCTGGGAAATCGCTTTTGCCAGGCGGCGTTCTCCTGCTTTTGCGGCTGCCGGTTGTGCCGCCGGCCCGTCGAGGTCACCACCCGTGAAAGTCAAGTATCTGTAGACCTTCTTTCCTTTCTTGAAGCTGGCAATGGTCTTCTCGGAGAAGCGCATGGATCCGTCGGCCTCCACCTCGATCTGAATGGGTTCGAACTCGTTGATATCGAGGATGGTCTTGAAGATGCCAATCCCTTCCATCTCTAAGAACTGACTGTATACCAAGCTGCTTCCAGGAGCCTCCAAGATCTTCTCGAGGATTGTGGCGAACTTGGGACTGTACTTGAAGAGGCGATTGGGATCCATAGGGGCCTTTGAGGCATATTCTTGGATTGTGTTCTTGCCAGGAGGATACAGGCGGAGTTTAGGAGTGGCAAAGTTCACAAGGCACTTCTTGGCTCTTCTTGTTGCCGCACTGTATTCTTCACCAGGGAGGAGGCCGGCCTTGCAGTCCTCGGCCTCCTTGGCTCTTTGCTGACGAAGGCGATTGGCAGCGGAGAGTGTCTTCTTGGGACCTGGGGCCGCTCCTTCGGCAGCAGGGGCTCCTGCGGGAACAGGAAGAGCAGGAGCAGGAGCAGGAGCAGCCGCTGCCGCTATCATGCCTTCAGCAACAGGCGGCAATTCTCCAATGAGAACCTGATCCTCTCCCTCAGCTTCCTTGCCTTCTGCCTCATCCTCCTCCCCTGCCTCTGCCTTCGCCCCAGCATCAATGGCATCGTCTTCGCCCTCTGCCTGTTCCTTCGCCTCATCAAAATCCTCCCCTTCTTTATCTGGAATCACCATGGTTGGCACCGCTGCCTTCTCTTCAACTCCATCTCCTGCTCCACCATCGGCAAAGTCCTTGTCAGTCCCCAACTCTGCCACCGCATCTTGTTGATTTCTTGGCCGAGGGCGAGCGATTCCCTCTGGGAAACTGAAGTTACAGGCTTGACGACTGAACATACGATAACTATTCGACTGCTTCATCTTGGCCAATTCATAGATATCGGCCCACAGGTTCGCAGCCTTTCCTGTAAATCCCAGTTGTCCTCCACTCGGCTTTTTCTTCTTCTCCTGTTCCTTCTTCAACTCTTCTCCACGAACCCTCTGGTACTCGGCCTGGGCGTAAGGTGTAAAAGGGATGCGCACGACCTCATCCTTTGTCACCAGCGGCATCAATTCCTTCTTGCTTCCACGGTAGTACGAGATCAGTCCTTGAAGACGTTTGCGCAGAACCATTCCATTCTTGATCCGTTTGCCGTCTTCTGAGATGAAGGCTTCTCTGAACTCCTTCGAGATAGGGGGAAGCAAAGGATAGGCCTTGAACTCAGCGGGTCTCACCAACTTCATCCCTTTTTCACTCACCTTCTGGACAATCTCGGCAGTCAACTCTTGGATCGATGGCGTAGGATCGGAATCAGGAGGTAATCTCTGAACACCAAGGACTCCATCTTCACCTACAGCCTTCACCATACCCTGGGGCAGGACTGTGAAAAAGACACCTAGGTTGAGTCCCTCCATCTTCACTTCCTCGAAATCCACGTGGGGATGGTCTCTCAAGATCTTCTCGACGGCGGCCTTGTTGACATCTGAAGCGGGTGTTAGAGTGAAGCTCGTGGAGTCAATGTATCCAGCGAGCATATTGATGAGAATGGCAATCTCCTCTGGCACATTGATCAGCGGTGTTCCTGAGAGTCCAATAATCTTCGAATTCTTCGCACCTACCAACATGCGGTACAGGAGATATCCACGTTTGTAGTTGGTCAAGTGGGGCCGACGAGGATCTGTCACTTTCTTACAGAGAGCAGGCTCCCAGTGGCCAGGGGCAATGGGCTCAAAGGGGATTTTGCGTTGAGCACCCTGTAACACAGATAGGTAGGGTTCAATGGTTCCCTGCATCATACGGACTAAATTGTGGATTTCATCAATCACAATCACAGCGTTGTCGAAGAAGTAGTTTCCATCCTCATCTGGCGCAGCACAGGCAATCTGCTTGAGTTTCGTGGGAGTGATACCATTGTAGTTGATGAAACGGATGCGTTGCGTGATTTGGTGGAGAATTTGCTGGGTGATTTCTTGGCGCTCAATTCCATTGATTTCATCACTGCTGAAGTTGGGGGGCTTCGTGAAATCAGGCAGCCATATGTGGTTCTTATCTTTGAGGAAATCGGCGGCGATTCCGAGGAATTCACGGGCAAAGAGGCGATGTACAGGTTTGGTGTCAGAGAGGTCTAGCTTGGTCCAGTGATTGTTGAAACGGAAATGACGGAACCCGCAGAAGGTGACCTCACGGATGAAGTTGTCTCTCAGGGAGGCTGGGGTCATGATGATGATCTTCTTCTTGCTGACGCTGAACAAGGCCTCTGCTGCGGCAATGGCGGAGCAGGTCTTACCACTGCCGAGACCGTGGTAGACAAGGAGGCCACGGTAAGGGGTGGCCTGGCGCACGTACTCACGGACGAATTTCTGGTATTCGTACATCTCGATTTCCTGGGCAGCGGCGGCTCCTTGTTTCTTACAGGCATCAAAGTCAGGCTCTTTGCCAAACTCGGGAATCTTGATGAATTCATTGAACACCTTGAGAATCTGCTTCTGGAAGCCGAGGCGAGTCTGGAGGGGATAGACAGGGGCCTCTTCCTGATCCTTGTAAGGGTTGGCGGTGTCGACTGCTGAGAGGTTCTCGGCGAAGGCCTTGAGGACAGGATCCCCTTCGAGCCTTGAGAGACCCCGCTTTCTGCGAGGGAGTTCGTCTGTCACAGCTGCTGCTTGTGCTGCTGCTGGTGCCACTGCTTTTACTGTGGCCCGCTTGGCTTTTGGAGGAGCAGGTACCGCTGGTGCCGCTGACGCTACCGCTGGTGCCGCTGACGCTACCGCTGGTGCCGCAGCCGCTACCTCTTTTTGTTCGACGACCTCATCTGGGACCCGTGTAAGAAGGGATAAGTCGCCAGTCTGCTCCTTCGCAGCCTCAAATTGCGCCCGTTCCGAGTTGGTAGCAAGGGTGACTTTGGGCGCATTTTCGCCCATATTCAAAAAAAATTCAAAGTCTTCTTCCTGATCCACAGCGGAAGCCATCCTTCTAATCAGGGGCTCTTGAAATTAAGCCTCATCTTCTGCCTCTAGAGCAGCCAATGCCAGGCGTGAAGCTTCCTGTTCTGCCACCTTCTTGTTACGAGCAGTTGATTTTGCCAGAATAGCTCCTTCTTTGCGAGGATCAATCACACCCATCGTAAAGGTGCGATCATGGGGAGGACCCACAACCTCCACTTCCTTGTATCTCGGCGGCTGGTGGAACTTCGCCTGGAAGAGCCTCAGGAGTTGATCCTTGAAATTGTTATCATCGGTAATAAGTTCCACGAAATTCACATGACGCTGGATGACTGTAACAAGGAACTTCTTTACAATAGTGAAGCCATAACCGGGACGTTCAGGTGTTTCGAAATTCTTGTAGAGTGCGTAAATCCATGCTTCAAACATGCTGCCGAGGAGGCGAAGGTTCCCTCGACCCCCTGCGCAGACCTCTTCCACATGGCGACTCACGACAATCCAGGGTTCCATGCCAATCTTCTTGGCAAGCATACCAAGCATCTTATTGTTCACAATTCGTGTACGTAAGCGAGTCAGGAAGCCTTCACCTTTCCCGGCATACCTTTCATACAAGTATAGTGCGACTACACATCCTAGAAGACTATCACCAGCAAACTCACACTCCTCATTGTCAGCCTCTTGGAGAGGGAGACAATTAGGAGGTCGCTCGGCCAGAACCTGTTCCTGGCCATCGACGGCCTCAGCGGCCCATTCATCTGTGCGATCCACGTAGGACTTGTGAACAGAGGCCTGGCGGAAGAGATTGGGATTAGGGGGAACCTCTTTTACACCGTACTTGCTGAGAATTGAGATGATAGTGGAATCGTCGATGATCTTGTTGCGAGGATTCCAGGGGTTGAAGACCTTGATAGCAGAGTCTTGCTGCTTCTCAGACATTGTGTAAAAGGGTTGTGACTGGGCGGGGAAAGGGACAGATGGGAAAATCAACTTTAAAGTTAGAATGTCGGACCGAAATGGATCTGAATCAGATGACAATACTGGGTCCACTGTGTCGAATGGCTCAAGTGGCTCTTGGAATTCAGGGGGGTCAGGAATCACCACAGAGTCGAGTGGTTCTGGGAGCTCCAGCAGTTCCAGTGATTCGAGCGGCTCTGGAAGTTCCAGCAGTTCCAGTGGTTCTGGGAGCTCCAGCAGTTCCAGCAGTTCTGGAAGCTCAAGCAGTTCCAGCAGTTCTGGGAGCTCCAGCAGTTCCAGCAGTTCTGGAAGCTCAAGCAGTTCCAGCACTTCTGGAAGCTCAAGCAGTTCCAGTGGGTCAAGCAGTTCTGGGAGCTCCAGCAGTTCCAGTGGCTCTGGAGGTGAGAGTGTAAAAGGGGAAAATGGTGAGTCTGAAGCTGGAGACTCTACCTCTGGATCTCAGGGAAGTGTTTCAACTGCGAGAAGAAACGTTGCAAATGTCGCTGCCGCTGCCAATGCCGCCGCCGCTGTCGCTGCCGCAAACGAAGTGCCAGTTGTTCCTCCTGTCCCTGGAGAAGCAGAAACACAGTCAGAAACACAGTCCCCAAATCCATCAGGCATCAAGGAGCGGATGGATGAACTCACTTTAACAGACCGCCTCACCCGCATCGGCTCAGGATTCGACAAGGAAGAGAAGGACAAGTGGTGGAACAGCAAAGGCCGCAAGTTCAAGATCGGCCTCATTCGCAACAAGGACCTCGACCAGCAAATCACCATTTTCACAGAACACTTCGACTTCTCCAAGAAAGGCAAGGCACTTCTTACAAGAACTACCTTCGAACAATCCTGTCCCTATATTCCCCCTGAGAACGAACAATTCCCAATGAGTGAAGACGAACAGCCCAAGAGTGAGCAGGCCGCCGGATTCGACACCTTCGACGATGTAGTCCCAGCCTACGCAGAGGAAAACCCAATGATGAAGAATGCCTCAGAGTTCGACCGCCTCTATCTCGGTTGGCTCGACAACATCGCAATCCCAGAGGCCAAGAAGAAGATCATCCGCAATGTACAGCACAGTCTCTTCCGTTTCATTTTCGGTAAGGCCAAGATCGCCAACATTAACAAATTCTACACGAAAATGCGCATCGCCTATACAGACCTCGATCCCCAAGAGAAGATTCCCTGTAGCACACCCCTCGACTATATTCGTACACATTTCCATGAATCACTCAACTATAGACGCAGCCTCTTGCTCTGCGAGATGATGATTGAGAAACAGAAGATTGGTGAAAATAACCTGTACATGAATAATCTTAAGATCCTCTTTGAAGGTCTAACAGACCTCATTCTCCTCGCCCGCAGCGAGTATTCCAACTGTATTCAATATGGAGAAGACGCATCCATGAAAGAGGATGATGATGACGAGTATGATGAACTCACAGATGAACAGTACAGTCGTCTTCTCAAAGTCTTTCGCCGCTTCGTCCACGACAAGAAACACGGCAACCCCTTTTACACACTCCCCCAACTTCGCAAAGAGTTCTCAAAGAAGGCCAATTTAACAACAGACTCTTCTCAGTTCTTGTATGACCAGATTCTGAATCTGCTAGAGTGGATCACAGCTACAGACTCTCCTGAGTACAAGGAGCTCCAAGGCGAACTGGAAGCCATGAGACTGGAGTTAGAGAAGAAGACTCGCACAATTGAAGAACTTGAAGAGATTATAATACTTTTATCTACAATTCTCAGTACTTCAGTCCGTATCTATAAGATCAAACTTGAGATCTCTGAACTAAGACTCGAGATTGAACAGTGTAAAAAGGATGCTGCCAAGCAGGCGCAAGTCAAAGGACTTGAAGCCAAAGTCCAGACTCTTGAACAAGACTTGGAGACAGCCCAGATTCAATACCAAGAAGGAGTGGAGAATCTGAAGAGTCCCAACATGAAGGCGAAGGATTCTGAGATCGAGGAGTTAGAAGAGATTATCATTGCTCTCTCGTCCTTTATTGCCAGTACAAGCAAAGTTCACAAGATGGAGAGATCTCTTCAGGAAATTAAGACTCTCTTAAGTAAATGTACAAGCCAACTTCAGACACTTACAACTCTAAGAACACGCTTGAAGAATATGGGAATTGGTACTGGACCCCTCAAGGAGATTCTTGCTGCCGCTGATCAAAGTATTCAAGAACAGGTAAGTGATCAAGAAAGAACCATTCAAATGTTGATATCAGAGTTGGCATCCAAGGACGAGGAGGTGGCTGAGTTAGAGGAGATTGTTATTGGACTTACCTCTTACACAGGATCCGTGGTGAAGATGAAAGATCTTGAGAGAAGTATTGAGAGTTTGAAGAATACACTTGAAGTATGTAACAAGAGATACATAGCTGTGAGGGAAGCCCAGGCGAAACTGGATGCCATGTTGTCTCGTGCGACTCAGTCGGGCGAATCAAATGAAGTGGTGAAAGAGGCGATTGCCGCTGCTTCTTTGATTGCTGATGATAGGTATGTAGAGGCGGAGGCTGAACTAACAGAGGCGATTCACTTACTAGGAGAGAAGGATTCAGAGGTGGCTGAGTTAGAGGAGATCATCATTGGACTCACCTCTTACACTGGGGCCATGGTGAAGATGAAGAATCTTGAGAGAGATTTAGATTCCTTAAGAGAGGGTCTGAGAAATTGCTTGGATGCCTACAATGGTGTAAAAGGGGTTGATTTGAAGTTGGAGGCCGTGAAGGCAAAAGCAAAGGCAGCTGGATCTGCTGCTGCTGGCCAGGAAGCCGAGTCTCTGGTGAATCAGGCCATCGCCGCCACAGAAGAAATCGCCGCAGCCAAGATCGAGGAACTCGAAGAAGAACTCCTGGAAGCCCTTCAGGTAGTGGCGGATCAAGAAGATGAAATAGCCGACCTGAAAGACATAGTAATCCTTTTAACATCGTACACAGCGTTTGCTGCCAGAATCCAGGCAATGAGCAAGGACCTCGAAGGACTGCGGATGGCCCTTGAGGAGTGTGGTCGTCGGAAGCGGGAGACAGAGGAGGCGGAGGAACGCCTGGAACAGATAAGCCGGGAAGTCGGACCGGATGGAAAAGTCACGGTGGAAGCGGCTGTACAAATTGCGGAGTCCCAGACCAAGGAGTTAGAGGAGGAGATCTTGAACTTGGTGAAGGACTTGGCGAGCAGAGATTCAGAGATAGGGGAGTTAGAGGAGATTGTTGTGGCTCTTAGTGCCGCCTTTTCATCGGGGAGCCGGGTTGGGAAAGTGGCCCTCAGCCTCGAGCAACTGCGTGCGCTTTTACTCGTTTGTCAGGAGAAGCAGCGAGCCTTGGAAGAGATCCAGGGGCAGCTGCGGGAAGTACAGGAGCGGGCGGCAGCGGACAAGCAGTCGGCGATTGCGGCAGTCCAGGCCGTGGCTGACCGTCGCCTGCGGGATTGCCACGAGGAGCTGGCGGCCCTGAAGGAGGCGATGGGGTTGGAAGGATCTAGGGTCCAGGAGTTAGAGGGTGAGGTTCGGTCAGCTGCGAATGCCGCCAGGGCCAAGGCAAATGCCCAGCGGAATGAGGCCATTGCGGCGGTTCGTTTGGAGGTAGAGGCAGCGATTGCGGCGGCCAAGACGGCCCAGGAGGCGGCGGTGGCAGCGGCGACGGCAGCGGCGGCCCAGGCTCGGGCAGAGGCAGAGGCGGCGGCCACGGTGGCACAGGAGACACAGGCAGAGGCGGCCCAGGCTCGGGCAGAGGCCGAGTCAGCTGCTGCCGCTGTACAGAGAAATCGGGCAGACCAAGTGGCGGCCATGGAGTTGCGAATCGCCGAGGCAGAGAGGGAGGCGGCAGAGGCTCGAGCTGCTACGGGTGCTGCTGCGGCGGCTGCCCAGACCAGAGAGGCAGAGTTACAGGGGCAAATTGAGGAAGCGGAGCGGGCTCTCGCCTCGGCAGCTGCTGAGGGTCAGGAAAGAGGGC
>Ga0078894_10002845_pt1 | contig 13102 bp, 12 predicted proteins | sample LauGreSu1BDMLBSD_2_FD_67506 | JGI IMG/M metagenome (GOLD analysis project Ga0078894, IMG submission 67506) | Freshwater lake microbial communities from Lake Michigan, USA - Su13.BD.MLB.SD (version 4) (version 4) | ecosystem: Environmental > Aquatic > Freshwater > Lake | place: Lake Michigan...
TACGCCGAGCTGCCCGATCTCTACCGGGGGGCGTTGGCCTTTGTGTTCCCCAGCCTCTGGGAGGGGTTCGGGCTTCCGGTGCTGGAGGCGATGGCCTGCGGTACGCCGGTGATCACCAGTACGGGCTCGGGCACCGAGGAGGTGGCGGGTGATGCGGCCCTGCTGGTGGATCCTGCCCAAACCGCTTGTCTTAGCCAGGCACTGTGCGCCCTGCTCGATCAACCGAGCCTGCGAGACCAATGGCGCCGGCAGGGGCTTCTGCGTGCGGCTCAGTTCAGCTGGGCGGCCACGGCGGCGTCCACGCGGGCAATGCTGGCAAGGCTCAGCGGAGCACCCTGATGCCCAACGTGAGAGTTCTCTGCTGCGATCCAGAAGGTTCAAGTCGGCGAGGCGGTCTGAGTATTGCCTTGCACAGCCTTGAGAAGTCGTTGCAATCACAGGCGGTGGAGCTCTGGCTGCTGGAACGTCAGCCGAGCAGTTACGTGGCCCGTTGCCCGGGCTATCCCACACAACAGGCACAAAGTCTTGAACTCCTGCTGCCATTGCTCCACCCAGATCTTCTGTTTGCTGTGGGCTGGCACACCTGGAGTGAAGAGGCGGTTGGGGTGGCTCGCCACCAAGGCATTGCCACGGTGTTTTGGAGCCATGGCGTGGGGTGCCTTAACTGGTATTCGGCCAGGCCGTTGCTGGGCGCCTTGCGCTGGTTTTGGCGCGCCCCTCGCCTCCTTTCGGTGGCCATGGCCCTCCAGCAGGTGGATCATCTCGTGGTGGCTTATTCGCGTACCGCCGTACTCGATCCCCGCAGTGTGGATGAGGCATTGGCCAGGCGTTGGCTGGCTAGGGCTGTCACCGTGATTCGCAATCCCGTGAATACCCAATTCTGGAAGCCTGCGGATCCTCCCCATCGGAGTTCCTCCATGGTGGTGTCGGTGGGTCGCTTGGAGTGGCAGAAGGGCCATGCCTCGGCTTTACGGATTGTGTTGGCGGCAAGGGCCAAGCATCTGCGCTTGAGCTGTGTGGCTCCAGGGTTCAACGCCTATGGCCAGCAGCTGCAGCGTCGTGCCGCTCGCTCTGTCCAGGCGCATCGTTTGCTGCTCAGCCTCGGCATGACTGCCGAACAGCGCTTGGAGCAGCTCCAGCGCGCACTCTGTTTGCTGAGCTGGTCGGAAACCGAATATCAGAGCTTGGCCATGTTGGAAGCCCTCGCCTGTGGCTGCCCGGTGATCGCCAGGCCGCGCGGTTGGCTGCTGCATGGCCCCATCCCTGGTGTGCTGGTCACCAACAGCGAGCGCCAGGCCAGTATCTGGGTGGACGCGCTGGCGGCCGATTCAGCCTGGGCAGCGCGGCTGGGCCAGGAGGGCCGTGCCTACGTTGAGTGCTGCCACGCCTTGCCAGTTGTGAGCAAACAGTGGCTCGCATTATTTAACCATATTATCAAATCATACTGATGTCCCGGTTGGTTTTGCTGCCTCAGGGTGGCCTCGGTAATCAGCTGATCCAGTACGGCTACGCCCAGAGCCTGGCCACCCGCAGTAGTGCTGTTGTGCAGGTGAATCCGGTGTTGATGGGGGCCTCCTGGGCCCGATTGCGGGGCGTTAGTTTCCGCCCCCTCTCCCCTTGGCTGGCTGGCTACTGGCCACTGATGCACGGGCGTCCACGTCGCGGCTTGGATTTGGTGCTGTCCAAGGCTTGTCGGCTGCAGGGGCGTCTGCTTGGAGAAGCCTGCAACGATGAGGATCTGGTGGCTGCCCTGGCCAGCGCTCCCTTGCATCGGCGCTTCTGGATGCTGGGCTATTACCAAAGGCGGCAGGCGTTCTCTGCCGATGCGCTGCCGCTCTGGCGCCATGTGGCTTCCAGGCTGTTGGTCATGCCTGGCCTGAGCCCTCAACCAGAAGGCGAGGTGGCGTTGCATGTTCGTTTGGGCGACTACCTGCTTCCCCAGAACCAGCGCCTCTTCGCACTGCTGACTGTGCAGGATCTTGTGGCCAGGGCCCTGAGCTGGCGCCATCAACTGGGCGGGCGTTGTCCCATCAGCCTTTTTACAGATAGCCCGGCTTTGCTTGCTGCTCAGCTGGAGCAGTTCTGCACCACCCGTCAACGCGCTCAGCTCCAGATTCAATCGCGTGCCAGTGCAGAAGCCGACTTCCTGGCCTTGATCCAGTATCGTCACATTGTGGCAAGCAACTCCACCTTTTCCCTCTGTGCGGGGCAGCTTTCCTGGTTGCTATGGGGCGATTCCTCTGGCCCGTCTCTACTCTTGCCGCCACGTTGGTATGTTGATGAGGCCCTGGATATTCAACAGCGGCACGAGTTGGAGAGCTGCCTGTTCACAACCACAGCGCTCGCTTAAAGCGGTAGAAAGCTGCGCTGTAGCCATAGTGGCCATCGCCACCTCGGCAGGTCGTTGAAGTGGTCGCGGGCCAACTGATGGCCACCCTGGCAACGTGCTGAGCGGCTCGCTGAGCGGCTGCCCGGCGTCAATCGGTACAGCGTGCCGCAGTGGCCGCTGTGACGGAAGGTTTGTCCTGCCCGGCTGAGCCGCAGCCAGAGGTCGAAATCCTCCCAGCGGTGATCTGGATCAAAGCCGGCCGCCCCAAGCACGTCTGTGGGCCCAGCAGTGCTGGAGAGAAAGATCCGATTGCCTCCGCGCCTAAGGGCTGAGTAGGTTGCTGCGCCATTGGGCTGGGTGGTGAGGCCTGCCTGCAGGAAAGGCTGTCTGAGATCGGGGCCCCACACCAGCTGATCGCCGTGCACCATGGCGCCTGGTTCCAGTGCCCATGCCCGCTCCAGGGCAGCTAGGTGGCCGGGCAGCCAGGCATCATCGGCATCAAGGAAGGCCACGTAGTGCCCTCGGGCTGCCGCAAGCCCCTGGTTTCGCGGCGTTGCCGGCCCACCGCTGCAGGGCGTTAACCGCAGCAGCCGCACCTCCAGGCCGGAGGCTGCGATCGCCTTGTCCAGCTCTGGGCAGGATCCGGAGCCGTCGTCCACCACCAGAACTTCTCGCGCGCAGGGGATCTGCAGACGCACGGAAGCAAGCGCCTGCGCCAGCTGCCTTGGCTGTTGGTGATGCACCACCAGCACGCTGAGATCGAGTGCTACGGCGCTCATCGTGCCTGCGCCAGCCCCTGACGCCAGCGCCATCGGAGCCTTAGCAGGCGTTCACTCAGCCTGAGCTTCTGGCAGAGCCGATGCGGAAGCTCCAGCCCACCAGCGAGGCCAAGGCTGCGAGCCGCTGCGAGCGAGTCGCGCTGGAGTCGCTGCAGGATCGCTCCATCCCGTTGCCTTGCGGTGATCTGGTTGGGGTGGGTGCGATAGAGCAGTTCAGTGCTGCCTAGATTGAATGAGCGCGCACCCCGCTGCCAGAGTTCCACGTAGAGCTGCCAGTCTTCCGCACCGGGCACGTGGCTGTAGCGCAGCTCTTTCAGTGCCGATCGGCGCAGCATCAGGCTGGGATGTGCGATGGGATTGTTCAGTAGCGCGGCATAGGCCAGCTGTGCTCTCAGGCTGATCGGGTAGCGGCGTTGATGGCGATACGCATGGAGCTGTGGATCGCAGCGACAGATCTGTGTGCCGCAGAAGCTGCTGGATGGGTCGCCTGCGAGGGCCTGTTGCTGGCGTGTGAAGCGCAATGGCAGGCTGAAATCATCCGCATCCTGGCGTGCGATGTATCGGCTATCGCTGGCATCAATCAAGGCGTTCAGCGTGCCTACCAGCCCTCGTCTGGGCAGCTCTAACACCCGCACCGGCACGGCACCACTGGCCATGATTGTCTCCAGAACATCCAGCAGGTCGGGCTCCGCGGCGCCGTCCAACCCCACCACGAGTTCCAGATCGTCGCTCTCGCTCAGCATCACACTGGCCATGCTGAGCGCCAGCTGAGCAGGGTTGGCCTTGTGGACCGGTAGCAGAACACTGATCTGGGGCATTAAGCGATCATGGCAGGAGCCGCCTGATCCCATGCTTGCGTTGTTGCCTTTGTTGTTTCAGCTCAGCACTTTGCCGATGCTGGAGCGCCCTCTTCCCTTTGCCCTTGGTTTGGTCGCTGGATCCGGGCTACTACCTTTCAATGCGGTCGAGCCATGGCAACAACGCCTGCTCAGATTGGAATGTTGGTTGTCTGGGCTCTTTGCCATCCTGATTTTTGATTGGCTTCGCCTCGCACCTCGTGATTTCCAGCTGCTGCTCCACAGCCGTCAGTCCCTGTTGATTCTCTGTTGGTTGTTGGCTTTGTTGCTCATGGCACAACGTGCCAACGAGGAGACTGCCACGCCCATGCCTAGGGCCAGCTGGTGGCTTGGCTGGCTGGCACTACTCCTGCTGCTGAATTTGCCCATTCTGCGCGAATTAGCCCCGGTAGCTATTCCACTGCTGCCGTTCACAGTCCGTTTCCATTTGGTCTTCGCGCTTCAGGTGTTGGTTTTCCTGCGCCTGTCTGTTTGGTTCTCAGCGGGTCGGTTCAGCTTTCCGATGTTGGTTTTCCTGACCAGCTCCTGTTGGGTGGTGTTCAGTGAAAGTCGTTTTCTCTCCACCAGTTTGATGGTGGTTACTGTGCTGCTCTGGGCAGGCCTTGGCTTGCCTGGTTGCTTTCGTCTGGCTAAGTTGGCTGGCTGGTTGCAAAGCTCTTTGGTGTTGGCTCTGGCGGCGTTGCTGCCAGTCTGTGTTGTTTTAGCACCATGGATTCACCGCGATTGGCCTGGCGTGGCTCGGTTGTTGTTTGCGTTTACGTCATCGCGTTTCAGTGCAACCTGGAGCTTGAATCTCTGGCATCCACAAGCTCTTGGTCTTGCCCACATTACCGAAGATGGGCTCAGTAGTGGCAATCTTTTTAACTTTCTGACCTCTGCTTATTACACCCCCTGGTTTCAGGCTTTGCGCCCCTTGGATGGCCAGAATGTGCTGTTCTACCTTGGTCATGCACACTCAGGCCCGATCCAGGATCTGATCCGGCTGGCCCATACCCCCTACCATCCCATACAGGCCCTAGGCGCCGGCGTTGGCCTGTTGGGGATTGCTGCAGCCGTGGGCCTGGCCAGCCGGGAGTGGATCCGCCATGGCCAGAAGCATGGGGCCACCAGGATGCTGTTGGCATCCGGTGTCTTGCTGATGCTGGCTTTCATTACAACGGAATCGGTTCCTGCCCTACAGGTGATACCGATGCTGGTCTTGCTGGCAATGGTTCCCTCTGTATTGGCGAAGTCTGTTGTGGACCCATCACAGCAACTTGCTCTGCAGGCAAGGATCTGGCCCTTGGCTGTGAGCCCTGCCTGGTTGGCTGTTCCCTATCTCATCGTGTTAAGTGCCGGTGCCCTGCGTTGGTTGCTTGGACCACTCAGCGTCTGAATAGTCGCCGCTTCCATTGTTGCCTGAGTGCTTGATTCACTCCGATCTTCTCAAGACCATGAGCGATGAGCCCGTTCACGGTATGCAGCCGGTAGTCCGGCAGAAAGGGTGTGTTCAGCGCCTGACGGGCCATATAGCCTTTGTTGACTACCAGAGAGCTCACCGAGATGGCCCCTAAATACAACGGGCCCTCTGTGAGTGGTGCGGTGAGCGGCTCTGCGGCTGCTGTGTGTGTGGCAAGGGGTGAGAAGCCAATGTTGCTGGCCATGGATCGCTTTGGATAGGCACAGAGAATTTGGTGCGTGATCAGGAAGTATGCAAACTCGTAATCCCAGGCTTGGAGTTTTTCCTGGTCGATGAGTTGAAGGCAAAGGCTGAATAAAAGGCTTTGCCAGACTCCAATTCTCTTTGCCAGTCTACCCGCCATTGTTATGAGCTCGCGTGGACGATCCTGTTGTTGGTTTCTGAATGCCGTCCAGATCCTGCGGGTGCAAGCCCATCCCCAGATAGCCGGGATGCGTGAGAGAAAAGCAGGCTCATTGAAATCTGGGGAAAGCAGCTCTGGATAGGTGCACGCCGCCACAATCCCGATCTTCGGACTTTTTAGTAACTGAGCAGCAAAATCTGGGAATTCTGGATGGATCAGAATGTCGTCTTCCAGGATAATGCCTGCATCCACCTTCTCAAAAAACCAGCTGATGGCCTCAAGAACGAATCGCCTGCAACCACGATTCACTGGGCTGAACAGGTATTCAACCTTGCAGGGCCAGTCCACAGCCTGTTCAGCTGCAGTTCTTGCGGCATTGGTGAGTTCTTGCTCCTCAGGGCTGCGGGGCCCATCCATCGCAAGGAAAAGCTGGCGCGGAGCAATCTGGCGGACACAGCTGAGCACCTGAGCTAGTTCCTGGGCTCGTCTGTGGCCAATCACGAGGATTGGTAGACAGTCGCCGTTCTCGGGACATGTTGCCCGCTCTTTGCCTGCATTCACAGTTCCAATGCTCCTGGAATAGCTGTCCATCCCTTGGCTGCCGTTGTCATGGTTCCTGAAAACCATGTAGGCATTAGGCAGCGCAGCTTCTGCATTTGATTGCGTTGATTCAACAGAGCAGCAGTAAATGAGAAGGTGCTATTGGCAATGATATTCAGCCGTGCCCGTTGCATCAGCAGCCAGTCAACAAGAGGATCACGGGATGAGAATATCACTACTTCGCGCTCTCCCTGTGCCATAGAATTACACCACATATGGCACCACTCGGCATCATCGCTAAGCACCAGAAGTGGGAGCCGTCTTAGTTCCGATGGCAGTACAGCCAAAGCATTGAGCGCGAAACCAACAACAGAATGTCGCCGCCCGAATTCAATTGCTGCAGAGAGCGACTGGCAGTAGTCTCCGCGTCGGAGATGTAATGTGAGATAGCTCCGGTGACGCCAATCCTCTGGTATTAGCTCTATTGGCCAATGCAAATCACTGCTCAGGCTTTCCAGCTGTGGCAGGTATGGACGTGGATCTTGCCAAAACCCGTTTACGATGACTTCGTGAGTATGGCTGTTTGTGTATAAGGGCCGCAGCTTCGCCAGGGCAACTTTAAGCGGTGGATGACTGAAAAAATCATCATGATCCAAAATACACTGTACTTCCTGTAATTCAAGTTGTCGCATCCAACCACTGATCCATTGCCAGGCGTAACTAGCTAAGGGACGATGCATAAAGCGCAGGCTGCGCTGCAGTAATCGTAGTTGCAAGCTTCGCCGCACTGATTCAAGTGGAATTGTCCCGCAGCGTAGTATTTCAGGCTGTCTGTAGCCTTGTTCAAGATAGGGTGATAGTGAAAATGAGAGCCGAGATCCTGGTAGTGAGCTGGCCAGATACTGGCCGGCTAGGTATTGCATCACCTGATTACCAAAGCCTCCGGTTAGTTCGAGGTTGAGGTGAATCACGTCTTTTAGAGGCGATCAGTGTACTTACGTAACCGTTGAGGTGTTCGTATCAAGGATTTAACTGCTGCCTTAAGATGATAGCGAATCCCCTGCCTCGGCCGTTCAAACCAGCTGGTTTGCCAGTGGTGGATGCCAATACTTTCTTCTGCAATAAAGCCGTGGGGATCCCCTTTGAAATCCATCGCAAAATTGGGCCAAGGGAAGAAATAGTTGGATGGCAAAACTAGCCTCAAGGAATCTTGCTGACTCGAAGCTTCAAAATACTCTCTGGTTAACAGAAACGGGCCTGTAGAGTGTAGAATGCTGAACATGTCTTTCGGGTGCTCCGCCTTCGTGCACGCCCTAATTACCTTGGCAAGAAGAGGGCTATCCGGCGCGGCCATGAGCATGCCATTGCTTATCTCCGGAGTCGAATTAAACATGAGACAGGCAACAAACGAAAAAGAAAGTAAGCTTCTAGGGATGGGGGCTACACATTCAAAGTCTGTGTCAACATAAATGCCACCCAGTCTATGCAATATCTCATAGCGTGCCAGATCACTTCTGGCACCGTAATTGTCTGTAGAATCGTACAAACCTCTATTTTGCAGACCAAAGCTATCAATATCGCAATCACGCCAAAGGCGATATGTGAAGTCTGGATTGTGGTGCAACCAGCTTTTGCCCCACTGTCGATATAGGTCTGGTAATGGCTTGGGTCCCAGCCAGATCTGATGGATAACTTTGGGTATAATGTCAGTATTCTGTGGTTGGGCTAGTCCCTGCTTCCAATCAGAGTAGCTTATAGCCAACTGCTCCCAGCGTTGAGTATCCCTAAACTCTTTATGGAAGTCCCAATGGAATCTGCTTGCTTTAGCAAAGTCCGATCTAAAAAAATCTTTCATCGCAACCATTGTTTTAATTCGTGTTTCAGTAGACGCAACCCCTCCCATGCCCATGCTCGGGTGACAGGATATCCACATTGATGCATGAGTCGTTCCTGATCTCCTGGTACTTCAGCGAGTAGTGGCTGAACCTTAACCAAACTAGTATTGATTGGTAATGTCGAGAATGCTCTCCAGGGAGCTGCATCTTCTGTGGTATGAGTTGCATCCGTCCTGAAGCCATGGTTCAAGCAGTAGATTCCCCTAGGGGTTAATGAGCAGGCACCCAGGTAGAGATGCGTAAAGTTCCATTCGTAGTCCCAGGTGTCGAACTCACCTGCCTGGCAGGCCGCCAACCGCAATGCCGCATCAGCCGTACGATAGCGTTTCGGAAGGGCAAAAAAACAGTCCAGCGGTCGGAGGGACAATAACTGCTCGCAAGTTGTTAAATGCTGCTCCCAGCGATCTCTCCAGGTAGCCCAGCCCCAAACGCGGCAGATTGGTGACCGGAATATCCTGCTGTCTTTAGCTTGTACATCATTCTTTGAGTCTCCAAATTCAAAGTGAGAGGAGATTGACGAAATACTTCTATCATTCTTAAACCGCCTTAGCAGAATCGCCATTGTCTCCATATATGTGGCCTGCACTTCGATATCGTCTTCAAGTATGATTCCAGCGTCTACATGGCCTAGAAACCAGCTAATCCCAGCCACGACTCCCTGGCGGCAGCCTGCATTAGTTTGGGCAAAGTACATTTTATTGTTCGATAGCTTCGCTTTTTCGCATAGGGCTCTGATTTTCACCTGAGCATCTCGATCACGCTTATTACCCGGTCGAGGGCCATCAACAGCAATCCAGATATTGCGTGCTCCTGTTGCCTTTAAATGGTTTAATGAGCCCTCAACTAAATCGGGACGGTTGAAGGCCAGGATCAAGATAGGGCACTCGGGCAGAAGCTCCATGGGATTCATTCTCCGGCCTGAAGATTCCATAGTTTGGCATAACGTCTGTTTTCCTTGATTAACTCAGCGTGGCTACCGCTCTCAATAATTCTGCCCTGCTCCATTACATGAATGCAATTTGCATGCTGAATGCTTTGAAGCCGGTGCGCGACAAGCAGGATGCTCACTTTACCGCGTAACTGGTTGAGCAACTCACTGATGACCATCTCATTCTCCACATCTAAGTTGCTTGTGGCTTCGTCAAAAATAAGAAGCCTTGCTTCGCAATAGAGTGCCCGCGCAATCGTGAGCCTTTGTTTTTGGCCGCCGCTTAGCTGTTGGCCGCCTTCGCCTATAAAGGTTTCGAGTCCTGCGGGAAGGGCTTTGATTAGGTCATCTAGATTAACCTGCGCTAAGCATCTTAGTGCACGTGAACGATCAATCATGGCACCATTCAGGCATAGATTTTCAGCGATCGTTCCGTAAAAGACATATGGTTCTTGGGTTACGAGGCCGATCTGCTGCTGCCAGCTCAGTGGGTTTATTGTATGTAGATCAGTATCATCGATCAGGATCCTGCCACAGGAAGGGGCTATGAGTTCGCATAGTAGATCGATGGTGGTTGTTTTGCCGGATCCAGAAGAGCCAACCAGGCCAATAATGTCTCCGGCTTTGATAGTAAGGTTCAGTTGATGTAGCGTGGGTTGCTTGTTGCCAGGATAGGTAAATCCAACGTGAATGAATTCCACCTTCGCCGGTGTTGATCTTCTTGTCAGAATGCTTCCCTTTTCACGGCGCATCTGATTGTCTCGGTCAGATAAAAAATCATCCAATTGAGCCAGGCGACCTTCATTGCTGGCCAGCGTGCTCGAAATCTGCCCGATCTGAATTAACTTGCCACTCAAGCGCTGCAGCGCTATCACAAATGTAGCCAAACTGGCTATTACACTGGTCTGTCGGTCGGCCAATATGAAAGCCCCGCCCCCAATAACCAGTGCAATTGCAATCACCCCTAAGAACTGGGTAATAGGCTGGCTGAGCTGGCTAACGAAGGCTCTACGGCGCAGATCCTGTTCCAGCTTGCCCGCCATTTTTGCCATCCGTCGATGGGGATAGCTGAGGTTCCCTGTGGCTTGTAGCAACTTGATCGCTCGGACATCATCGGCCAGAGAACTATTGATCAACGCCTGCTGTTCACTTGCCTTTGTTGAGTATCTTCTAATACGTTTCAGTGGTACCATCTGTACAAACAACACTAGCCCAGCTAGGCCAATTGCAAGAAACAGCATCCAGGCAGAAATCCTGACTAGAACAACGATGTAGGCACAGATAAGAAGAAGTGCGACGGCCAGCCCTGCAAGTTCTTCGACCTTTTGTCTCACCGCTTCTGGGCCATCAGTTGTTATCGTAATTAGTCCGCCTGTTCGTATTTTCTGAGTGCTTGCATAGGAGAGCCCGAGCAGGCGCTTGTGCACAATATTGGTAACCTTTGCTTTGCATGCTGCGGCAAAAAGTTCTACCGCAACCCCATTCGCATAGCGCGAAGCGGCCTGCACTCCTTGTGCAATAAGGACGAGAACGAGAGTGATGGCGAGCAGAGTATTGCTGCTTTGCCCCTCCATCCATGGCTGGACTATGCTTGGCAATTGGGTGAAACGGCTTACTGAGTGGCCGGGATCCTTGTTTTGGCCAAGTAGTTCCAGGGCCATAAAAATAAGCCCTAAGCTCACGGCTTCGCTGAATGCTTGTATGCCACTGCTCAGTGCTGCTATGCCAATGAATCGCCGATGGCATCGCGCCATAGCAATCATCAGCCGCGCGCTCGGTCGCAGTGGGTATTGAGATAGCCTTTTAATGATTGCCGATTTCATCTTAATCTATGAACTTATTCGTCTTGTGAGTTGTGTGACCAGGCGGCTTGGTGGCCTTGATCCTACAGCGATTCTCTTGATGTGCTGTCGCTAAGGCTGCCATTAATCTCATCCAATCTTCTTATGCTACATTGCCATCGTCCGTGCCCTGTTCAAGCGCCTGGCTGGCATGGCTGGTTCCAGGCCTTGTTCTGCAGGCAAAAGCTATTAAGAACCATTCCCATTTGCGATCTATTCTGCATTGCGCTGCACGCATTGCTTTGTTGGGAAAAGCCCTGTGTTTATCGCGCCATCTGCCCTGTCTAGCGTGAGCCTAATGATGCCTTGTCTTGATAAGTATGGGTTGGTTGGTGTATTCCCTTCTTGTGTCATTCTTATTTGTTGGCTCGGGGCGAGGGCTGATAGCCTTGGCGACGCACGATGAGGCGAATGGTCTTGATCAAGATGAGAAGATCAAGGAATATCCCGGCGTTCCTCATGTAGAAGATGTCGTAGCTTAGCTTCATCCGACTGTCTGCTTGACTGGCTCCATATGGGAAGCAAACCTGTGCCCAGCCACTCAGACCGGGTCTGATCCAGTGCCTTACGCGGTAATGAGGAATGGCCTGCTCTAGGTTGGCTTCCAGTTCTGGCCGTTCTGGGCGTGGGCCGATCAGGCTCATTTCACCAGTAATCACATTGGCTAGCTGTGGGAGCTCGTCGATTCTCAGTCGTCGTAGCCAGGTTCCTGTATTTGTGATTCTACGGTCGTTCCGTTTGGCCCACTGAGCTCCACTCTGCTCAGAGCCTGTGCGCATGCTACGTAACTTTCTGATCAGAAATGGTTGGCCATAAAGGCCAGTTCTTATTTGGCTGTAGAATATCGGCCTGCCATCTTCCAGGAGGATGAGTAAGCAGGCGATTGCAATAACTGGTGAACTTAAAACAAGAAGAATGGCGGCGGTGAAAAGATCTCCAAGTCGTTTTATGCGCCATTGCCAATTCCCTGGTTGCAGTTCAAAGCCCTCTGCCTGCAGAAGCCAACGGTTGGAGAAAAGCTCGGGGGGAACTCGTTGTAGCTGCTGTTCGCACCAGCTTGTGAGTGTTATCACGGCGTCTCCCCTGCTACGAAGCGCAAGTAAGTGTTCCAGAAGGCTGTCTTCCAGGCTACTTGTTTCGCTGATGGCAATCCCTTCGTATTCTTTCTCTTCTATTCCTGTTACTCCGCTCATGCTGTCACTGGTCGGGCAGTAGGTGATGTTTGACCTCGAATCCTGGGGTCTTTGCTCAAGTTCGGCTTTGATGATGCTCAGCTCTGCCGGAGATCCAATGAGTAGCCAGTGTCTTGCGCGTCGTTGTATGTGAACGATCCAAAGTTGTGCGGCCCCTGAAATCAGTGTTGAGCCTCCCAGAACTGGAAGAACAAAGCTGCGAAAACTGCGTGGATCGTTTGCTCGCAGGCCCCAAATGAGCACAACAACGGTGACGCTGAGGACTAGCACCCCAACCAGTAGTGTTGATGCCAGGCGGCGGCGTTGAGAATCGCATTCTCCTTGATCTGGCCTGGAGTAGCGTCCCAGTAGATAAGATAAAGCAACCCATAGCGTGGTCAGGGTGCTGATCGATCCCGTGATGCCGGCCCAGCGGTCGAAGCGATGCCAGAACAACAGGTTATAAAAGCACAGCAGTAGCAGTGCGTCAAAGAATGCCAAGCTGAGCAAGAGCCAGCGCTGCTGAAGCCAGGGGGTTCGCCACCACATCTCACCCCTGCTCCCAGCGCTGGCGCACAAGATACAATGGTCGTTGTTTCACTTCGAGGAACACGCGACCTAGGTATTCTCCCAGCACGCCGAGCCCGATCAGCTGTAGCCCCCCGAGGAACAGCACGGCTGTCATCAGCGAGGCGTAGCCGGGCAGATCGATGCCGAATAACAGGGTGCGCAGCACCATCCAAGTGCCGTACAGCAGCGCTAGGCAGGCAATCACAACGCCGCAGCCGCTCAGCACCTGCAGGGGCACGCGGCTGAAGGAGGTGATGCCATCGAGGGCGAAATTCCAGAGCTTCCAGTAGTTCCAGCTGGTGAGCCCGCCATGGCGGGCATCCCGGTCGTAGTGGATCGCCGTTTGGCGGAAGCCCACCCAGGCGAAGAGGCCCTTCATGAAGCGGCTG